>JAEIGA010007848.1_pt1 | contig 16193 bp, 11 predicted proteins | sample 9270691 | NCBI WGS metagenome assembly JAEIGA01 (sample SAMN17057246, study PRJNA624740) | gut metagenome | biome: biome; isolation source: fecal sample | host: Bos grunniens | place: China: Xizang | collected 2019
TAAAATGATTAGACACATAGTTTTCCATCAAAAATGGGGCAGACTCATTTTTAAACCATCCATATCCAGCAATAGTAACAGAATCTCCCAACATCTTAAAACGTGTAGAGATATTTCCTGAAACATCAACATCACCAAGCGAAGGTCCAAGGAGTCCAAACTTAGCAGTTACATCATAATTAAGTAATGCCCCTCTTTGTTTGGTTAATTGACCTCCTACCCATAACAAGTTTTGCGTTTTTCCCATTGGCAGCTCAGTCATTCCATATGGAAGATATAAGAAAACAGAATCATGTCTCAACTTATAATCTCTTATTTGATGAGTAGCAAAAGCTGATAGCCCAAATTTTGCGTATTTATGGAAGCCCTCAAGTAATGATACCCCAAGAGTATTTGATAACGACCAATAAGATGTTCTATCTATTGTTTTTGCATTATTAAAATATGTGTTATCAAAAAAATTATTATTTTCGCCACCAGCTGTGCTAATGAATAGGTGACTATTATCCTTATAATTCAAAGTCCATATTAAACTTGTCACAGGGACATAAGTCTTACTAATCACACTATCACCCTCCATTTCTTTTTCCCAATAACCAATCTTATATCGATTGTTTACCATGAGATTTGAGCCTTTAACGCGACTATGAGCAGCTGTGAAAAATGTAGGAATACTTTTTGTATCAACTTTCGTTGTTCCACCTTGCACTTCAGCGGGGTCGGTAATATATCTATCATCAACAATTCCACCACTTTCTTTATTAAGCATATCATAGTGATAATAATATGCTTGCATCTCATATCTATCACCTAAATATGAACCAGATGCTCCCCACACCAAATCTTTAGTTGCTTGAAAATTATAATTTCCTTTCGAATATATAAAATCAACCATAGCACCAACTTGCGCTCTCTTATTTATATTACCAGAGAAGTCTGCTTTTAAATGATCTTGAGCCGTCTGACTACCAACACTCGTATTATACGACAATAATGTCATAGGGAGACGAGTATTATAAAATTTCAATGTGGATGAATTTGGAAGCCATGCCGATAGTGCATCTTTAAAAAAGAAGTCACTCATTGGTGTTTGCTCGAAATACAACAAATTACGCCCATCACCACCAAGATTACCAGTTGTAGCATAAGCAGGTGAGATCCCCGATGGTACTGACTTAAGGTAATAATTATATAAGAGCGTATCAATTGTTGATTTCTCACGTAACCCAAGTGGTTCTAACAAAGTCCAAGCGTATGAAGCTGGTTGCTGAACCTCCTCTTGTCGAGAAGCAGTTGACACTTCACTTGGTTCATTTTGAGCAAATATTGCAAAAAATGAACAGTATAATATTATTGCAATTAATATTTTCTTCATTATGAGTACAAAGTTACACATTTTAATGTATATAACTCATAATTAAATGTGATTTAACGCAAAAATGACGTAAAAAAGGAGTCACAATAAATGCGACTCCTAAACTTTTTACTTATATTTAATTTATTTGTTTTCTTGAGGTTTTAGCCATTTGTCAAACCAACGGAAAAATAATCTTTGCCACATTACTGCATTTTGTGGCTTTAATATCCAGTGATTCTCGTCAGGATATATAACCATTTCAGCAGGTATTCCTCTCAATTTTGCAGCATTAAATGCTTGCATCCCTTGAGATGCAAGGATACGGAAGTCATATTCACCGTGCGAAATCATAATAGGCGCTGTCCATTTGTCAACATATTTGTGTGGAGATTGACTAAATGTACGTTGAGCAACCTCATTATTTTTATCCCAAAATGGACCGCCTAAATCCCAATTTGCAAACCACATCTCTTCTGTTTCAAGATATTGAGCTTCGGTATTGAATATTCCAGCGTGAGCAAATAGTGCAGCGAATCTATTTTCATGATTTCCGGCAAGCCAATAAACTGAAAATCCACCATAACTTGCACCGGTAGCACCAATATGATCAGCATCAATAAATGGTTCTTTCTTCATTTCATCTACAGCCGAAAGATAATCTTTCATATTTTGGCCACCATAGTCACCCGAGATTTGTTCTTTCCACTCAGTTCCAAATCCAGGAAGACCGCGGCGATTAGGAGCAATTACCACATAGCCATTTGCTGCCATTAGTGCGAAATTCCATCTATAGCTCCAGAATTGGCTTACTGCTTGTTGTGGTCCACCTTGACAATAAAGAATTGCAGGATATTTTTTATTTTTATCAAAGTTTTGAGGATAAATTACCCACGTAGTCATTTGTTTGCCATCTGTAGTAGGTATGAGTCGTTTTTCAACAGTAGGCATTGTCAATTGAGCAAATATTTCATCATTAACAGTTGATATTTTGGTAGCGGCACCACTATTAACAACAAAAATCTCATTAGGATAAAGCATTGAGTGATTTGTTGCAACAAGTGTATTATCGTCAACGGGAATTATATCGGCATAGTCAACAACTCCTCCAACAACCTCTTTAACTTCTTTGGTCATAAGGTCAATGTTAAAAACTGGAGTTACTCCTTGATGGTGTGCTACAAAAAATATTGAACTACTATTTGGGCTCCACGCTATAGTATTTACTGTATAATCCCAATCTTTGGTTAAATCAGTTTTCTCTCCAGTTTCTCTATTAAGAATGAAGATGCGATTTTTATCTGACTCATAACCATCTCTCTCCATGCTTAACCAAGCGACATATTTACCATCGGGCGAATATGCAGGATTAGTATCATATCCCATCATTCCCTCTGTGAGGTTTATAGTAGTTTTTGCTTCGATGTTATAGAGATATAAATCACTATTTGTTGATTCAGCATATTCCTTACCAGTTTTTTTACGAGATACATAAATAAGCTCTTTGCCATCTGGTGACCATGCAAAAGATTCAACTCCTCCAAAAGGTTTCATTGGAGCTTCATAAGGTTCACCCTCCATGATATCAATGATATTTGTAAGTTCCGAACCATTAAAATCGGCCAAGAAGGGGTGGGGGATTTCTTTAACCCATTCGTCCCAATGTTTATACATCAAGTCATCTACAACAATACCAGTTGCTTTAGGTAAGTCAGAATAAATATCTTGTGCGGTTGTTGCTGATTTTATATTAGAGATAAATACAACTTTCTTTTCATCGGGTGAAAGAAGGAAACCATTTAGCCCCTTTTCTACGTTACTAACCATTTTGCGTTCACTTCCATCGGCATTCATTGTCCACATTTGCATCACACCATCTTCATTGGGATACAAGAACGCAATTTTACTGCCACGTTCAATCCACACAGCATTAGATTCACTTTTAGCCGTTTTTGTGATTCGAGTGTTTTCGCTTCCATCAATATTCATCACATAAAGGTCATTGTTACTGCGATTTTCTTCGACACTTTCGTATGAAATACCATAAAGCACCTTTTTCTTATCTGGTGAAAGTGTTGGGGACGACACTCTTCCAAGTGCTTGCATAGCTTCTATACTAAACACTCCATTTTCGCTCTTAAACTCAGGTTTATCGATTACCTTTTCATCAGTTGATGCAACATTGCATGAAGTTGCCAAGAGCACGGCAGTTGACATCATAATTGGTTTTAATATATTCATAAAAACTATTTTAATTGTTTATGACACAAAGATAGGGATTTTTTCGCACATATTTTATGTCTTTATATAATCGCTTATGCCTATAAATACATTCAGATTTAATTTATTTGTTTGCCAGGAAAAAGCTTACGAAGTAAATCATTGCGATGAAGTTTCTTTAATGATTGAGTAATCTCAAATTTATATGCACGATCATACCAAAAGAAATATTTACGTTGAGCTAATTTCTCATCGCGGGTAGTAGCAGTAAACACTTTTTCACCAGTATATGGATGTATTCCTGTATAATATATTTCGGTTGAAAGAGTCATGGGAGTAGGGGTAAAATCTTGTACTTGCTCAAGATGTAGATTTAATCCTTTAGTTTCTACAGCAAGTTCAGCCATATCTACCTCACGACACCCAGGGTGGCTTGAGATGAAGTAGGGAATAAGTTGTTGATTAAGCCCGTTTATTCTATTAACTCGGTCAAATATCTTTTTGAAATCGTAATATAAAGAGAATAATGGTTTACGCATTAAATTCAATACATGGTCACATGTGTGCTCGGGCGCAACTTTTAATCGCCCCGACACATGCTTTATAATCAACTCTTCGTTATATTTTGCATTATTGCGATCAACATCAGCATCACCTGTATGATGCATGGAGAGGTCGTAACGCACACCACTGCCAATAAATGATTTCTTGATTTGAGGTAACGAATCTACTGCTTTATATATATCAAGTAATGGTGCATGATTTGCATTGAGGTTAGGACATGGTTTTGGATGCAAACATGATGGTTTCATGCATTTTTTGCAAATGTTCAAATCTTTACCACTCATCATATACATATTTGCAGAAGGTCCACCTAAATCGCTCAAATATCCCTTAAAACCAGGCATATTTGAAATCTGTTTAACCTCTTTTATAATAGACTCTTTGCTACGAGACGCAATAAATTTACCCTGATGTGCCGATATCGTACAAAATGAGCAACCTCCAAAGCATCCTCGATGCATATTCACCGAGAATTTTATCATTTCAAATGCTGGAATAGTTTTATTTTTATAGCGGGGATGTGGTAGACGAGTATAAGGTAAATCAAATGAAGTATCAATCTGTTTTGTTGTCATTGGTGGATTCATTGGATTAACCTTTACAATATTTTTGCCACATTGTTGCCACAATGTAGCACCTTCATAACGATTAGACTGTTGTTCTATATGCTTGAAGTTTTGAGCTTGGAGTTTTTTATTCTTAAGGCAATCTTCATAGCTATTTAAGATAATATTATCATCATCGGCTGATGGCAATTTATCTGCTAAGACTACTGTTTGTTTTACATTGATAATCTGAGATATAGATTCACCTTTTTCAAGCCTATCTACAACTTCTAAAATAGGCAATTCTCCCATACCATATACAAGCATATCAATAGGAGCATCTTGCATTATTGATGGCCTTAATCTATCTTCCCAATAATCATAGTGCGAAAGACGACGCATAGATGCTTCAATCCCTCCAGCAATAATTGGGACATTAGGGTATAACTCTTTTAGGATTTTAGAATATACGATTGTTGGATAGTCAGGGCGCATACCGTGACGACCATCTGGAGTATAAGCATCATCACTGCGACGACGACGATTGGCCGTATAATGATTGACCATTGAGTCCATTGCACCAGCAGATATACCGAAGAATAAGCGAGGTTCGCCAAATTTCTTAAAATCTCGCAAGTCATCTTGCCAATTAGGTTGGGGGACAATTGCAACTTTAAGTCCTCGAGATTGTAATAAACGACCAATTACAGCAGCACCAAATGAAGGATGATCTACATAAGCATCACCTGTAAATAAAACTACATCAACACTATCCCAACCATGAGCTCTCATCTCTTTTACCGAGGTTGGTAACCAATCGGTTATCTTATATTGATTATCAAAAGTATTATTTGCTTTCATTTTCAAGTGCTTGTAATCTGTTTTCGAGTTTAATAATTTCATCACGAAGTCGAGCTGCTTCAATAAATTCCATATTTTTAGCAGCTTCAACCATTTGAGTACGAAGTTGTGTTATGGTGTGCTGCAATGACTCACTATTCATATATGAAACAACTGGGTCGGCAGCTATATCAACCTCGTGTGTATACTCTTTTTCATACATCAATGCAATTGGCTTTTGACCTTGTGGCACTGGTTCGAAGTCAGTATCTTTATCAAGTCCGATGATGCGATTACGTGCTTTTATAATTGCTTGCGGTGTTATACCATTATCTTCGTTGTATTTTAATTGCACGGCGCGTCGACGATTTGTTTCATCAATAGTCAACTGCATACTTTCAGTAATTTTATCGGCATACATTATAACCATACCGTTAAGGTTTCTTGCTGCACGACCAACTGTTTGAGTTAGCGAGCGATGACAACGCAAGAATCCCTCTTTATCAGCATCTAATATTGCAACAAGCGATACCTCGGGCAAATCAAGGCCTTCGCGCAATAGGTTTACTCCAATAAGCACATCATATATGCCTGCTCGAAGATCATCGAGAATTTGAATACGATCAAGAGTATCTACATCGCTATGAATATATGCACAACGTATTCTAAGTTTAAGCAAATAATCATTTAACTCCTCAGCCATACGTTTGGTAAGTGTTGTTACCAATATACGCTCATCTTTCGATGCCCTATCTTGTATTTCATCAATTAGGTCATCAATCTGATTAATTGATGAACGCACTTCTATTATGGGATCTAACAGTCCAGTGGGACGAATGATTTGTTCAACTACAACTCCTTCACATTGTTCAAGTTCATAGTCGGCAGGAGTTGCACTCACATATATAATTTGCTTAGTAAGAGATTCAAATTCTTCAAATTTTAATGGACGATTATCCAATGCAGCTGGTAATCTGAAACCATATTCAACAAGATTCATCTTACGAGATAAGTCACCTCCATACATTGCTCGAATTTGAGGCACTGTTACGTGACTTTCGTCAATAATCGTAATAAAATCATCGGGGAAATAATCTAGCAAACAGAATGGGCGAGAACCTGGAGCTCTACCATCAAAATAACGACTATAATTTTCAATTCCAGAGCAATGCCCAACTTCTTTCATCATTTCTACATCGTATGTAACACGTTCATTCAATCGTTTCGCTTCTACTGGACGGGCTTCTTTGTAGAAGAAATCAACTTGCTGCCCCAAATCCAGTTGAATTTGAGCAATAGCCGACGCTTGTCTCTCCTTTGATGTAACAAATATATTTGCCGGATATATCTTAAAACAGTCATGCGAACCTAACGAAATGCCATCTATTGGGTGAACTGTAGATATTGATTCAATTTCATCGCCCCAAAATGATATTCTTAACACAATCTCTTCATATGCAAGACGAATATCAACAGTATCACCTTTTACTCTGAATGTGCCTCTTGACAAATCCAACTCATTACGGCAATACAACGCATCTACTAATTGGCGCAAAAACATATTTCGTGCAATTTTTTGACCAACGTTGATTTCAATTACATTGCTATGAAAATCAGACGGATTTCCAATACCATATATACATGACACTGATGAAACTACAATTACATCTTTTCGTCCCGATAATAATGCCGATATCGTGGCCAATCGAAGCTTGTCAATTTCATCGTTTATCATCAAATCTTTCTCTATATACTTATCGACCGATGGTATATATGCTTCGGGTTGATAATAGTCGTAATAGGACACAAAATATTGGACCGAGTTATTAGGGAAAAACGATTTGAATTCACTATATAATTGAGCTGCTAAGGTCTTATTATGACTAAGGATAAGAGTAGGTCGTTGTGCTCGTTCAATTACATTTGCCATAGTAAATGTCTTACCTGAGCCAGTTACTCCAAGCAATGTTTGTGCTCGAGTGCCCGAATTAAGGCCTTCTACCAATTGATCTATGGCTTGTGGTTGATCGCCAGTGGGTTTATATTGAGAGGATAACTCAAATTTCATATTACTAAATTATTTTACAAAGATATACACAATCGGTTAAAGATAAAAGTGATTTATAGAAATAAAAAAGGCAACAATACAAATTGTCGCCACATAAATGAATGTATTACATACGCCCAACTAAATAGGAATAGTCATCATTGGGATATCGGCATGTAATAATATTTTATGTGCCAAAGTGGGGTTAAAGAAACGAGAAAATACATTCTTTTTCTTATTAGGAACTACAATGAGGTCTATGTGATTTTTGTCTTCGATTTCATTAAATTTTTCATTCATTAATTTAGGGCTAATTGATTGCAGTGAAAATTCAAATCTTGGATAATTTTCTCTGCAATATGCTACTAAATCCTTGTCGGAAGACACAAATGAATCTACTACATTCGCAACTTTTCGAGGTATATTAATAAGCGTAATTTGTGCAGATATATTAGGCAACAATCGATACATTGTATCCATTGCAACTATATCTTCATGCTCGTTATTACAGAAAAATGCAATATGCTTAATTGTGTTAATATCAAATATATTAGCCGATTCTGGCACCGCAAATACTGGGAACCTACAGGCATCAAGAACCTCTCCTGTAACACTACCAATAAGTTCCTTCTCTTTCTTTCCTGCCCCACGTGTCCCCATTACAATAATTTGTGGTTGTATAGATTTTGCAAATTCTTCTATAGCATCTTCTGGAACACCTTCAACAATTTTAGTAGAGAACTTAATAGGAGGTATGAGTCCAAATTTAATTTGTTCTACAATTTTATGCGAAAACTCGCTCATTTTATTTGCTACCTCTAATTCGTCATCAAATTCACTGTAGAACGATTCGCTATCAGTGTCATAACTATTGAGTTTCTCAATAGCATCTGCACGCAAATAGGAGTGCAAAATAATAATATTGGCTTTATATAATCGAGCAATATCAAAAGCCATTAAGCAAGCTCGATAAGAATAATCAGAAAAATCAGTTGGGACTATAATTGTCGGTTGAGATTCAAACGAATGAGAATCCCGATTAAAAATGTCGGGATTCTCAATTATTCGTAAAGCCAAAGGCAAATCTTTTTCAGCAATTCTCACTCGAACACCTGATGATATTGTAGGTTGTATGAGATTAACATTATTCAAAACCGCAACAATACCCTCTCTTTCAAGTGTACCTTTAAGAGCAAGAGCTTTTTCATAGGTGTGAATAGCAACAGTTATTAAGCGGTCAGAATTCATTTATGCCAAATATCTATTATTCTTTGTCTTGTTCTTGTAAAATTTCAACAGCCATGTCATATATTGTTGTATCATCGAGAACAACGATACCTCCATCAGGACCGGGTTCAATATGTACACCACAATTTTTACCAAATTCGTAGTTTGTACCACCAAAATAATTACGAACTGTTTGTACAGTAAGATTTAGTTTATCTGCAATTTGGTGAATTGAACCCTCAGGTAAACTGTCTTTGATACGACGAAGATCGTTAAATGTGATTGTTTTAGTCATAATGATATTAAATTTTAATGTTAGTAATTCAAATGTTTTTTTATGTCGAGATAAATTTAGCGGAATATTTTTAATTCTCCAAATATTTTCAATAAAAATGAAATGTGTTTTACAACATATAATGACATTTTGATTGCCATTTTATCATAAATATATCAGAAAGTCAAAGATTTATAACTTAAATTCGCTCTACCGACAAAGAATTAATCCATGCGCGACTTCCATTAATTTCTACTTCATACCATAGAGTACTCTCTGTTTCATTTTGTGATTGAACTGAGTCCAAGATCTCAACCTTTGTTCCCTCATGTAACAAAATTGCCTCTTCGGCGTGATTTTGTGGAGAGTGTGGCCCTACACTTAACATTGTAGATTCATCCATTATAATGGCATTTGATTTGTCTGATGCATTAATTGCACTAACGATTGAAGCTCCAATCATTATAAACCACATCAAGGCAAGTACAATTCCACCAAAAAAACCAATTTTTCTCACTTTGATATTTTTTGCATACATATATAATGCAATAGATGTAATTACCAATGCCAATATAATTATTGATAAATAAGCCCATGTATTGGGTGAAAATAGATTTATAATAGAATCGACAAGCCTTGTTATAAAATTGCGATTATCAGGAATTTTATCAATGCATTTTGTCTTCACAAAATCTAGATTGAATTTTGCATCATCATTTCCAGGATTTAATCGCAACGCTCTTTCATAGTTTAAAATAGCTTTGCCCAAATTATCTGAGCGATAATAAGCATTACCAAGATTATAATAAATATCACTACTTGCGCCATTTTTTTTAATTGCGTCTTCATATAATTTAATTGCAGAGTAATACTCTTTTTGTAAATATAATGAATCGGCAATAGATACTATAGAATCATTAGCAAATAGTGGGATTGCGATATTTAATGAAATAAGAAAGAATATTATTTTTTTCATTTTTTGCTGTGTTTGATTTTTACGGCTTCAATATCATTTATTGCTGAAATAGTTTTTTGATATATTGCATCAACTGTCTTATTGTCTATTTGTGGAGTATATAATGCCATTTCGCATTCATTTAAGATTTCTAATACATTTTGGCATGTATTTTCCTTAACTCCATGTGATAAGAGTTGAGAATAAACATTTTCTTTCGTCAACTGAGACGTAGTAATAGCCAATTTATCACTAATATATCCATTTAATGCAATATTAATCTCTTCAAAGAATTCTTTATATTTAGAATCTTTCATAAACGATTGCGATTTTTTCAATCGTTTTTGAGCAACTTTATTTGCTTTAGCAAGTTTGAACCCAACAACATCTGCACGCAATGTTGCTTTTTGTTTGTCATAATATACATATAAAACAAACCCACCAATCAAAAGAATAATAATAGTCCAATACCACCAAGTTAGTACTATTGCATTACCATTATTTTCTGATTTATCATTTAACTTAATGTGCCTAATATCAATATTTTTAGTCACAACATCCGTTTGCTCTACATTAGTAGTTACACCTTTGGCGACACTTAAAACATATTCTTCAGATGTAAGTGTTAAATATTTGTTTTGTTGTGGATCAAAATAAACAAACTTATGAGCAGGGATTTGGAATTTTCCAACATTTTGAGGGACGAAAGTATATTCAAAAATAGCCTTTCCCTTCATTTGTCCTGAATCTATTTGTGTAACAAAATCGCTCTTAGGCGAATATAATTCAAATTCAACAGGGAAATCTATGACTGGTTCCTTAATATATTTGATATTACCAGTTCCGGATATTATATATTCATATGTAGCTGTTTCGTTTGTTCTAAATGAATTAGAGTTTAATTTGGTTTCTACCTCAAATTGACCTACAGCGCCACTAAAATCATCAGGACGAGGAGAGGGTAGTGGTATAATATTAACCGATGCACTATTTGAACTGATACTCAATTTCTCTCGAATCGGAATGCGACTATAAGCATATCCACCTCCAAAGGTTACCTTCTCATATTTCTCTGCAACCACATCATATTTCCCCGAGTTTATAGTAAGTTTACCTGTTTTTTGAGGGAAAATAACACAATGCTTAAGCACTGCGGTATAATAGTCTTTACCATTATAAGTTTCAACCTTATTCAAGATTGCTTGTTGAGAAATATCTTCAATAATAAATCCATCAAAGGCGGGTTGTGTAGTTGGCAAAAAAGATTCGATTCCATACTGAGTATATAATTTTATCACACACTCAATTGGTTCTTGCTCATATGCTTGTTGCTTTGATAGAATAATTCTAACAAACATTTCGTCACCAGCAATAGGTCCAGGTGCTTGAGTCGTATATTCTTCATCCAATATTGAGGATTGTACTCGTTGATTTGGTTTGCCAGTATTTTCAGAGATTGTAAAAGTAATTTGATTTGATTTATATTGTTTACCATCAACAGTTATACTAACTGGAGGGACCGTTACTTTGCCAGCTTTTTCAGCGCGATATAAACATGTATAATCAATTCGTTTAACTGATGTAGTTTTTCCATTCACAATTTGGAACATATTAAATGAACTGACACCTTTATCAGACAACAATTTACATCCTTCTAATTTTGGACCTTTAAAGTTTGAGGTAGATCCATTTTGAAGGGTAAAAGTTAGCTGAAATTTATCACCCTGTACTACCTTTGCAGGTGGGACTACTGAAAAAGATACATTTGCCGAAACATTTAGACAAATGAATATTAATATAATTGCAAATGATATATATCGTCTAATCATATTACCAAGGTTTTTCAATTAATTGCCCCGATGCAGTCCGATTTGTTTTTTGGGCATTTTTTTGTTTGTTATTAATTCGCATGAGAATTTCCTTCTCTTTGTTTTCAATTGATTTTAATATTCTGTCGGCATTTGCATCATTAATGTCCTCTGGGCTATCTTGAGGTGGTTGTTGGTCTTGTTTTTCATTAGAATTTTCCTTTTTTTCATCTTGTTCCTTCTCATCTTGAGATTTTTCGTCTTCTTCTGATTTATTATCTTGATTCTGTTTATTTTGCTCATTTTGTTTTAATTGAGCCATTCTTAGATACAATCTTGCTTTATCATCATCGGGATTTGATCTCAAAACCGATTTATAATAACCTATACTTGATGCATAATCACCTTGATTATACGAAAGGTGACCTAAATTATACAATGATTTTTGCGCGATTGTTTTAGATGTTGACGTTGATAATTTTTTAAACAAGTTTGTAGCTTCTTCAATTGGATTACCTTCTTTTTTATCATAATCTTTTTCAGAAAGGTTGACTAACGTTGATGCCAAATTAAACCCACCAACTTGACTCAATGGATTAATGGTTAGAGCATTACGATACTTTTCAAGGGCATTAGCATAATTCCCTTGTTCAAATTCCTCATTACCCTGAACAATGAAATTACGTTCTTTCTTTGTCATTCCATTATTATTTGCTTCAACTATGTTAGAAAAAAGCAAACATGATAATATAAATAGTAAAACTTTATACATGATTCTACTTAGTGAAAAAATTAAATCGTTTAAGCCATTCGATTTTTTTATTTACAACCAATAAATCAACAATTAATAATATTAATGCTATCCAAGCAAATAACGGGAATTGCTCGGCTGTTGATTTATATTTAACTGTTTTTAATTCAGACTTTGACAATGTTTCAAGTTGATCGGTAATTTGCGATAATGCTTTATTTGACATACCATTAACATAAATACCATTACCCAATTGGGCAATTTCTTTTGCTAACTGTTCATTCAAGCTTGTTTTAATAACATCACCATTATCTGATAAAAATTCTGTTTTTTCTTTATTCAATGGAATAGGTGCTCCATTTTTTGTGCCAAGTCCAATGACATTAATTTGAATATTTTGCTCAGCAGCATGTTTTGCCATTTCAACTCCTTCTCCTATATGATCCTCGCTATCAGTTATCAAAATCAAGGCTTTATGCATACTTTTATCTGTTGTATAAGCATTCATTGACAGCTCAATAGCTTCAGCTATTGCTGTGCCTTGAGTAGGAACCATATCGGTAGAAATTATATCAAGATATTGTTTTGCCGAAATAAAATCTGTCGTTAATGGTAGTTGAAGATACGCATCTCCTGCAAACACCACCAAACCCACTTTATTGTTATTGAGTTTCTCAATAAGTTTTTCCAACAACATTTTTGCTTTAGATAGGCGAGAGACACCATTCGGATCATCTGTCGCAGAAGCAAGCATAGAATTTGACACATCCAACGCAACAAATATCTCAACGCCCGACGAAGTTACTTGTTGTTCTTTTTCACCACTCCTTGGCCGACAAAGCATCATAATTACAGCTGCAATTATAATCAACTGCATAACTATTTTTATCCCATGTATATATCTTGACACATCAGGCATCAAATGCTCTATAACTTTAATATTACCATATTTAGTTATATTTGATTCGCGAGTTTTTCTCGCCAACCAATAAAGCAAATAAATTAGTGGCAATAATAAGAATAGGTATAAATATTGAGGATTAGCGAAATCTAACATATCTAATTTTTATGGAATCGTTCTTAATAAAGTATAACGCAATAACATTTCAACTATGAAAAAGGCTAAAGCAAGAGCCGCCCACAATATATAATTGTCTTCTGTATGGGTAAAATGTTTAACATCAAATTTTGTTTTCTCAAGATTATCTATTTCTTCAAAAACATCTTTTAGAACCTCATTATCGGTTGCTCTGAAATATTTTCCTCCTGTGACCTCAGCAATCTCTTTTAATGTGGGTTCATCTATTACAACCTTCTGCATTGTATATGATGGACCAAAAGCATTACCAGTAGGATATAAGGCCTCTCCATTTGTACCAATACCAATAGTATAAACTTTAATTTTATGTTTTTGTGCAATTTTTGCCGCTGTAAGTGGGGCTACAATACCAGTATTATTCGAACCATCTGTCAATAATATTATACTTTTTGACTTTGCTGGACCATCTTTAATTCTATTTATCGCCATTGATAAACCATCACCTATTGCAGTGCCATCTTCAAGTAGCCCTAGCTGCAATCCATTAATATATGAAATTAAAATACTTTTGTCGGTCGTCATTGGGACTGCAGTAAACCCTTCAGCAGCAAAAATTACAAGACCCATATTATCAGATTCACGCGCAGCCACAAACTTTGAAGCAACCTCTTTTGCTGCTTCCAATCTATTTGGAGCAAAATCTTTGGCAAGCATACTTGACGAAATATCCATAGAAAGAACAATGTCAGTTCCTTCAGTTGATGAAGTACGCCAATTATCTACAACTTGAGGACGGGCAATAATTATAATCACACATCCTATTGTCAATAATCTTAGCACAAACAAAAGATGATTAAGATATTCTTTATAAGTCTTTATGCCTTTAAATGGGGTAGTACTTGATATATGCAATGCAGGTTGAGCATTACGTTGTTTTTTAATGTATATAAGAATTAATGGTATATACACTAAAAAAAGTAACAAATATAGAGGATAAGCAAAATTCATATATCAATTATAATTTTGTGGAGTCACTATCTTCTTTGTTTTCAATAATCACAGGTTTTGTATTTTGAACGAATTGCAAAGCTGCATTATAACTATGCACATTATCCTCGGGAAGCGGTCTTACTTTTGCGAATTTAACAAAATCAGCAATTTCTAAGACATCTTCAATGTATTCCTTCGAACAGTTTGCTTCAAAATTCTTCTTTACTGCTTCAATTATTTGAGTTGAAGTCATTTCCATTGCATTAATATCAAAACGATTAGTCAAATATTCACGCAATATATCTGTTAATTGAGTATAAAACTCTTTTTCCTCACCTTTTTCACATAAATGAAGTTCATTGAGAGCAGTCAATTGCATAAGAGCCAAATCATATGGTGGGATTACTTGTTTGTGTATAGGCTTTGACTTTTTATGGCGGTTATACAAATATATTAGTGCTATTAACCCCAATACTAATGCTATAATGATTAAAATCACAGCATAGTTATCAGTTATTGTATCGGGTATATAATCCAATAATTTTCGTTCAACATGTTCTATTGGGGCAAAATCTGTAATCTTTTCATATATAGAATCAACTTGAATCGGAATCACCTTTAGAGTTAGAGGTTGTGACTTAAAAGTATCAATACCAATAACATACTTAAACGGTGGGATTGTATATAATCCCGAGTCAAATGACTGAATAAGATAATCTTTATTTAATTGGACCTTATTATTATCTATGACGCTCGAATCATTCCTAACTATACCAGCATACTCAATTCCATCCACCAAATAAGTTATTGAATCGTTTAGCTTTGGCTCATTAACAATTTGCCCCTTTTGAGCTATATCATGAATTACTTCTAAATGTATAATAGTTTGTTTACCCATCAGCAATACCGATGAGTCCATTTTAGAAATGATTTTCACATTTGCCACAGCGCATTGCGCAAAAATCAATCCAAATAATAAAAACAAAACTTTTATTTTTGACCCCAAAAATTTCGTCATAACTCAATATTATTTAACTCCACGTTGCTTAAATAGAGTCATCAATGATTTCACAAAATCTTCATCTGTTGCTATCGATGTAAAATCAACCTTAGCTTTAAGGAACATTTCACACATTTTTTGTTGACGTTGATACCACCATTTGTCATAAGCTTGACGTGTTTTTTTTGATGATGTATCAATCCATTGTTGCTGATTACTTTCTAAGTCGGCAACTTTCATTAATCCAACATCAGGCAATTGCGCTTCTCTCTTATCATATACTTGAAGAGCAATTAAATCATGTTTATTGCTAGCAACACATAACGCTTTGGAATAATCATGTTCATCAATAAAATCTGATATCAAGAAAGTTGTACATCTTTTTTTCAATGCATCAGTGTGGAATTTTAATGCGACCGAAATATCAGTTTTCTTATTTTCTGGTTCGAAACTAAGCAACTCTCTAATTATAAAAAGAATATGTTTTTTCCCTTTTTGAGGATAAATAACTTTTTCAATCTTATCGGTAAAAAATATTACACCAATCTTATCATTATTTTGTATCGCAGAAAATGCTAA
>JAEIGA010007849.1_pt1 | contig 16192 bp, 9 predicted proteins | sample 9270691 | NCBI WGS metagenome assembly JAEIGA01 (sample SAMN17057246, study PRJNA624740) | gut metagenome | biome: biome; isolation source: fecal sample | host: Bos grunniens | place: China: Xizang | collected 2019
GATTTAATTGATTAAATCGGTTTCGCGCTATATAATATTAGCTACAACTGAACAGGGAGATAGAGGTGCATCCGTCATTTATTTTCCGCAGAAAAGCAGAAACTTTGGAAAAGAGGGGCCGATGCCGAAGGGACTGGGAGGTTTCTGACTCCGAGTTGCCTGGGACGGCGGAGAATATCCGCCGTACTGTCGCGAAAGCGGAGAGCTGTCACACCGGTCAAATTGTCTATTACAATGTGAGCAGTCATCTCTGTTCACATTTTTATTTTTAGTAGGAGAGTGAAAGAAAGCATGAAGTCATCCAAGAAACTGCTTGCGATCCTGATGCTCGTTCTCATTCTGGCAAGCGTGCTTACCATAGCCGTGTTTGCAGACGGGGACAGCGGATCGGGCGCAGTGACCCACATCACCTGTACCACCTGTGAAGGTTCCGGTGAATTCAACGGCGATGAATGCGGAGAGTGCGGAGGCACCGGCGTCCTGGAAAGTGACAGCTATATGGCCTTCACCTTCTGGGCATTGGTACCGCCGCTGGTAGCAATCATCCTGGCGCTGATCACCAAGGAGGTATATTCCTCCCTGTTTATCGGTGTGCTTCTGGGATCCCTGTTCTATTCCAACTGGGGACCGGTCAAAGCACTGGATGCCACCATCAATGACGGTCTCATCGCATCCATTTCCGACAACGCCGGCATCTTCCTGTTCCTCGTGATCCTCGGGATCATGGTGGCACTGATCAACCGCTCCGGCGGTTCCGCGGCATTCGGACGCTGGGCCAAGACCCATATCAAGACCCGTGCCGGTGCCATGTTTGCCACCTTTATTCTGGGTATCGTCATCTTTATCGACGACTATTTCAACTGCCTGACCGTGGGCAGCGTCATGCGTCCCATTGCCGATGAGCATCAGGTCTCCAGAGCAAAGCTTGCCTACATCATCGATGCCACGGCAGCTCCCATCTGCATGATCGCCCCCATTTCCTCCTGGGCTGCGGCAGTAGCCGGCGTGGTGGAAGGCGGCAACGGCATCGAACTGTTCGTAAAGGCGATTCCCTATAACTTCTATTCTCTGCTGACTCTGGTCTTCATCATCGCCATCGTGCTGATGAAGTTTGACTACGGCCCCATGAAACTGCATGAGAAGAACGCCATCGAGAATGGCGATCTGTATACCACCGGCGACCGTGTGGACAAGGAAATGGCAACGGAGCCCTACAGCGAGAAGGGCCGCGTTCTGGACCTGGTCCTTCCCATTATAGTCCTCATCGTATTCTCCGTCATCGGTCTGATCTATGTCGGCGGATTCTGGGATGGAGCCAGCTTCATCAATGCATTCGCAGATACCGATGCCTATGTGGGACTGCCCTGGGGCGCCATGATCGCTCTGCTGTTCACCATCATCTATCTGCTGTGCCGCAAGGTCATCAGCTTCAGCGATGCCATGGCATGCATCCCCAAGGGATTCGTCAACATGGTACCGCCCATCACCATCCTCTGCCTTGCCACTTCCCTGAAGAACATGACTGGTCTTCTGGGCGGCAAGTACTTCGTGGCCGGCGTGATGAACACAGCAGCAGGATCCCTCTTCAGCTTCCTGCCCGCCATCATTTTCCTGGTGGCCTGCCTGCTGAGCTTCTCCACCGGTACCTCCTGGGGAACCTTCGGTATCCTGATCCCCATCGTTACCTATATCTTTGAGCCGAACTCCACTCTGTTCATCATCGGCGTTTCCGCATGCCTTGCCGGTGCTGTCTTCGGAGATCACTGCTCACCCATTTCCGATACCTCCATCATGTCCTCCGCCGGCGCCATGTGCCTGCACGTGAACCATGTCACGACGCAGATCCCATATGCCGTCACGGTGGGTGCGATATGCTTTGTCACCTATATCTTCGCGGGCCTGATCCAGAACTGGTTCGTCACCATCATCCTTGGCGTAGCCTTGACGCTTGGTGTCCTGTTCTTCCTTCGGAACCGTGAAGCGAAAAAGGATGCAGCAGCTGCAGCCTGAACCATGAAATAACGCATCTAGGGCGATGATCCCGCGGGATCGTCGCCCTAGCTTTTTCTGTTCTTATTTTCCCAGTTTTGCGGCGGTCTCCTCCGCATCCTCCAGAAGTCGCTGGAACTTCTCCAGTGCGGCGGCGACGGGAGCGGGGGTGGTGAGATCCACTCCGGCGTGCTTCAGTTCCTCCAGCGGGTACCGGCTTCCGCCCATGGACAGAAACTCCAGATACCGTTTCACCGCGGGTGCCCCCTCGGTCCGGATGCCCTCGGAGAGGGCGGTGGCGGTGGAGTATCCCGTTGCGTATTTGTATACATAGAAGGGACGGTAGAAGTGGGGGATCCGCGCCCATTCGTATTTCACTTCCTCGTCGATGACCAGCTCGTCGCCGAAATAGTCCCGGATGAGACCGAGATACAGGGCGTTGAGAGCGGCCGGATTGAGAGCCTCTCCCTGTTCCGCCATGCGGTGGGCCTGCATCTCGAATTCGGCGAACATGGTCTGACGGTAAACCGTTCCCTTGAAGTTCTCCAGATACTGCGCCAGCAGTGCCATGCGCTCGGCGGGGTCGGACTCGTTCTGCAGCAGCTGCTCGATCATGAGGTTCTCGTTCACCGTGGAAGCGACTTCCGCGACGAAGAGGGTATAGTCGGCATTCTGCGGCTCCTGCGCCCGGTTGGAGTGCCAGGTGTGAAGGGAATGCCCCATCTCGTGGGCGATGGTGGAAACGCTGTCCAGCGTGCCGGTATAGTTCAGCAGGATATAGGGGTTGGAATCATAGGTCCCGGAGGAGAAGGCACCGCCGGATTTGCCGCGGTTGGGATAGACGTCGATCCAGCGGTCCCGGAAGGCGCTGCGCACGACCTCGCCGTACTCTTCTCCCAGCGGGGCTACGGCGCTGAGAACGATCTTCTGTGCCTCCTCATAGGAGTAGCGGCGGCTGCTGGACTCGGCCAGCGGCGCGTACAGATCGTAGTAATGCAGTTCCTCGAGACCCATGAGGCGTTTCCGCAAACGTTCATACCGGTACATGGCGGGCAGATACTGCCGTACCGTGGCGATGAGATTGTCGTACACCGCGCCGGGGATGTTCTCGCCGTCCATGGACATGGCACGGGAGGACTCATAATGACGGGCCTCCGCTTCGGCGGCCGCTCCCTTCACGCAGCCGGAATAGGATGCGGCAAAGGTGTTGATGTGGGTACGGTATCCCTTATACAGGCTTTCAAACGCGTTCTTCCGCAGGGTGCGGTCCGTGGAGGTCTGCAGCAGGATGTAGTTGGAGCCGGTGACTTCGTGTTCCTGTCCCTCGCTGTCCAGCGCCGGGTCAAAGAGAAGGTCGGCGTCCTGCAGATTGTCCGCGATCTCTCCGGGGGCGGCAAAGACCTCCCCGAAACGCGCCAGCAGCTGCTCTTCCGCGGCGGACAGGGTATGGGCCTTCCGCCGGATAAGTTTATCCATCTGGAAACGGTAGGGTGCCAGCAGTGCATCCCGGGCGATCTCTTCCAGCGTTCCCTCGGGAAGGGAGAGGATCTCCGGGATGGCAAACGCGGTCTGCGAGACGGCGGACACATATTTGCCGTAGATCCGGGCATACATGCTCTGGGCGGTCTCGCCCCGGGTATCTTCGCTGCGGCGCAGATTGGCATAGCAGAACAGGTCCGACAGGAGCCGGTCCAGCTGTGTGTCCGCGTCCATGAAGTCCCGGATGTCTCGGGCATCCGTCAGCTTCCCCTGAAAGGAAGCCGCATCCCCGATGCGGGCATCCAGCGTTTTCAGTGCGGATTCCCAGGCTTCGTCGCTTTCATAGAGAGAGGAGAGGTCCCACTGAAAATCGGGATCCAGCTCGGAACGTTCTTTTAAGATTTCGGCCATATGCTTTCGCCTCCTGCGATCATTGCGGTTCTGTTCGTTGTGTTATTACATTCTAACACCCGGCCGGAAATCCATCAATAAAAAGTCATCTTTCCGTGTCACCGGGACGAACATTGTGCTAAAATGGAACTGTCAGAAAACAAGTGTACCGAAAAGGAGGTACGGTCATGGCGAATATGATGGATTATCTGGATTGGCGCGGAGACCTGTCCATGGCAAAAGATCCGTTTAATGAAGTGGACAACCTGATCCTGGCGGAACTGTCGTATATTCCCTTTAACGAATACATGCCGAAAGCCGGTTCCGATGAGAGTGTCCGGCTGAAGGATGTGGGCGAGGCCTTCTTTGAAGACTATACCCTGGAAGATACCGCAGACAACTGGAACAAATCTCCCCTGGTCCTGAAATCGGCAATGAAGATGAACCGGTTCAAGAAGATCAAGCTGCGCTGGTTCGTGGATGAGTTCGATCAGAAGAATGAACAGCAGCTGTCCATCATCACCTTTGAGCTGGAGGACGGGACCGCCTACGTGGCATTCCGCGGCACCGACGGGACGCTCATCGGCTGGAAGGAAGACTTCAACATGGCCTATCTGTTCGATACACCGGGTCAGAAACGGGCCGCGGAGTATCTGAACGAGCATTTCATGAACTATGACCGGCCCATCCGTCTGGGCGGACATTCCAAGGGCGGAAACTTCGCCATGTACGCCGGCATGTTCTGCGACCCCGCCGTCAAGGAGAAGATCCTGGAGATCTATTCCAATGACGGACCGGGATTCCACGACGAAGTGATGGCCACCGATTTCTATAAAGCGGCGAAGGACAAGATCGTCAGCATCATCCCCGAGTCCTCCGTGGTGGGCATGCTGCTGGAGAACCAGCTGAGCCACATCCTCGTCAAAAGCACGGAGGACGGATTCAAGCAGCATGATCCTCTGTCCTGGCGGGTGAAACGCAACAAGTTCGTCCGGGCACCGGAACTGTCTTCCAGCAGCGCGCTGCTGGATACCACGCTGACCCAGTGGCTGGGCACTCTGGACATCAAGGAACGGAAGATCTTCGTGGATTCGCTGTTTGATACCATCGCGGCCTCCGGGGCCATGACCATCGAGGAGATGAACAGCAACCCGGTGAAATGCTATTCTGCCATCATCAAGGCCTCCACCAAGCTCTCCAAGAAAAAACAGAAGGTCATTTCCGACGCCTTCGGAAAGCTGGCCAAGGCCGGCCGGGAGGTCTTCATGGAGAACATGCAGACGAAAGTGGAAGGCATTGTGGATGAGATCAAGAAGCCCAGAGGGAACAAGGAAGAAAAGATCGAGGCCAAACCCAAGGAAAAAGCGGAGGAGAAACCGAAACCTGCCGCCACCTGAGGGGAGAACCATCCGATCCATGAAAAAGCAGCGGAACCGATCCGCTGCTTTTCTTCGGTATTTGACAAAAGGAATCGGCAATAGTACAATGATTCCACTACGAAAAAGGACGGTTGACTCAATGCGAATGTGCCTGCAAAAAACGTGAATAGATGCCGCACGGAGGAATCTCTGTGCGCAGACGCGTGATTTGCAGACCGACTCGTTGCTAACATAGTTTTTCAACAACCATCTCCGCAGATCCGGATGATGGTTGTTTTTTCATTAAGGAGAGTGACTGGCATGCCTATTAAAATACCCAACAATCTGCCCGCGGCAGAGATCCTGAACCGGGAAAACATATTCTTCATGACCGAGACCCGCGCCATGACGCAGGATATCCGTGCGCTGCGCGTGCTCATCATGAATCTGATGCCCACCAAGATCGAGACCGAGACGCAGTTTGCCCGTGTGCTGGGCAACTCTCCCATTCAGATCGAGCTGGAGCTCATCGCGCCCAGCAACCGGGAGTTCAAGAACACCTCCCATGAGCATATGCTCTCCTTCTACAAGACCTTCGACGATGTGAAGGACCAGACCTTTGACGGCCTGATCATCACCGGGGCTCCCGTGGAGCATATGGACTTTGAGGAAGTGGACTACTGGGACGAACTGGTGGAACTGATGGACTGGAGCAAGATCCATGTCCACTCCACACTGTATGTGTGCTGGGGCGCACAGGCGGGACTGTACCATCATTACGGAATCCGCAAGGTCCAGCTGGACAAAAAACTGTTCGGGGTCTTTCCCCATCATGTGGAGCGGCAGAACTACATCCTGTTCCGGGGCATGGACGACGAATTCTTCATCCCCCATTCCCGCCATACCACGATCCTGCGGGAAGATGTGGACGCGGTGCCGGAACTGACGGTCATGGCCTCCTCCGACGAGGCGGGGATCTATGCCATCAAGACGGACAACGGCAGGGAGATCTATCTGTTCGGACACGCGGAATACGACTGGGATACCCTGAAGAAGGAGTACGACCGGGACACCTCCCAGGGCAAGCCCATCGAGATCCCGAAGAACTACTATCCCAATGACGATCCCACGCAGACGCCGGTGGTGCGCTGGAGATCCTGCGGACATCTGATCTACAGCAACTGGATCAACTACTTCCTGTACCAGACGACGCCCTACGACATCACGCATATCAAAAATAACAACCAGTGGGCGTATCCGCCTACCGAAGACAACTGGAACGAATGAAAAAACACCGAGGTCGATGACCTCGGTGCTTTTTTTATGTTCAGGCGGTCTCCTCAAACTGGCTGTTGTACAGTTCCGCATAGAAACCGTTCTTTGCCAGCAGTTCCTCGTGAGAGCCCTGTTCCACGATGTCCCCGTGATTGAGGACCAGGATCTTGTCCGCCGAACGGATGGTGGACAGGCGGTGGGCAATGACGAAGGAGGTGCGTCCCTTCATGAGATTGCTCATGGCGGCCTGGATCAGATGCTCGGTACGGGTGTCCACGGAGGAGGTGGCCTCGTCCAGGATCAGGATCTTCCGGTCCGCCAGGATGGCCCGGGCGATGGTGATGAGCTGCTTCTGACCGGCGGAGACGTTGGTGCCGTCCTCATTGATCTTCATCTGGTAACCGCCGGGCAGGGTGCGGATGAAGTGATCCGCGTGGGCCGCCTTGGCGGCTTTCCTTACTTCCTCATCCGTGGCATCCAGACGTCCGTAACGTATGTTCTCCATAATGGTATCGTTGAACAGCCAGGTGTCCTGAAGGACCATGCCGAATCCGGTGCGCAAACCGTCCCGGTCGAAGGACCGCACGTCATGGCCGTCCAGCAGGATGGCGCCGCTGTTGACGTCATAGAACCGCATCAGCAGCTTGACCAGCGTGGTCTTGCCGGCACCGGTGGGTCCGACGATGGCGATCATCTGGCCCTGCTGCACTTCGCAGCTGAAATCGTGGATGACCGGCGTGTCCTCGGAGTATCCGAACCGGACGTGGTCGAAGGTGACCTGACCGGTGATGGATTCGGGGTCCGCCGGATCCTCGGCAAAGCGGACCTCGTCGGGCTGCTCCATGAACTCAAAGATCCGTTCCGCGGCAGCCACCATGGACTGCATCATGTTGCTGACCTGCGCCAGCTGGGTGATGGGCTGGGTAAAGCGTTTCACATACTGAACGAAGGAAACGATATCGCCGACTTGAATGGTTCCTCGGGCAGCCAGGATGGAGCCGGAGATGGCCACGGCCACATAGCCGATGTTGGCCACCAGGTTCAGGATGGGCATCATCAGACCGGACAGGAACTGGGATTTCCAGCCTGCGGTATACAGGGTATGGTTGGTCTTCTCGAAGGACCGGATCTCGTTTTCCTCCTGATGGAAGGCGGTGACGACATCATGTCCGGAGAAGGTCTCCTCGATCTGGCCGTTGATCTTGCCCAGATAGTCCTGCTGCTGTTTGAAATACTTCTGGGAGTGCTTGACGATGATCAGCACCAGAATGGCAGACAGGGGAATGATGATCAGGGAGATCCAGGTCATGACACCGGAGATGGAGAACATCATGATCAGCACGCCCACCAGGGTCACAAAGGATGTGATGAACGTGGTGATGGACTGGTTCAGGGAAGAGCCCAGAGTGTCCACATCGTTGGTGATGCGGGACTGGATGTCGCCGATCTGGTTGGATTCAAAGTAGGCCAGAGGCATCCGGTTGATCTTTTCCGCGATCTCCTTGCGCATCTGATAGGTCATCTTCTGGGTCAGGTTCGTCATGATCCAGCCCTGCAGGAACGACAGCAGCGCGGAGATGACGTACAGCATCAGAAGGATGCTGAGGATCCTGCCCAGCGCCATATAGTCGATGCCGCCGGTGCCCTGCAGCTTGGCCATGAGTCCCTTGAACAGCTCCGTGGTGGCGCTGCCCAGGATCTTTGGTCCGATGACATGAAAGACCGTGGAGCCCACGGCAAAGATCATGACCAGGATGATGGCGATGCGGTAAGGCGCGATATAGCGAAGAAGCTTCCGGACGGTGCCTTTAAAGTCCTTCGCCTTGTCCGGAATGGCTCCGGGACCCGGGCCGTGAGGGCCGCGTCTTCTGTTGTTTTCAGCCATGGACAGCACCTCCTTTCAGTTCTTCTTCCGACAGCTGGGATTCGGCGATCTCCCGGTAGGTGCCGCAGGTCTGCAGCAGCTCGCTGTGGGTGCCGAGCCCCGTCATCCGTCCCTCATCCATGACCACGATCTGGTCGGCATGAAGGATGGTGGAGATGCGCTGTGCCACGATGATCACGGTGGTGTTGCCCAGCTCCTCTTTCAGCTGGCGGCGCAGCGCCACGTCCGTCTTGTAGTCCAGTGCGGAGAAGGAGTCATCGAACAGCATGATCTTCGGCTTCTTTGCCAGGGCGCGGGCGATGGAGAGACGCTGCTTCTGACCGCCGGAGACGTTGGTGCCGCCCTGTGCGATCTCGTCCTCATAACCCTTTTCCTTGTCCGCGATGAAGTCCGCGGCCTGGGCGATGGCGGCGGCCTGCTTCATATCCTCATCGGAGATCCCCTCTCCGCCGTATTTCAGGTTGGATTCGATGGTGCCGGAGAAGAGGAAGCCCTTCTGGGGCACATAGCCCAGTTCGGAGCGGAGCTTTCCGAGGGAGAGCTCGCGGATGTCGGTGCCGTCCAGTGTGATGGAGCCGTCAGTGACATCATAGAACCGGGGGATCAGATTGAGCACCGTGCTCTTGCCGCATCCGGTGGACCCGATGATGGCGGTGGTGGTGCCGGGACGGGCCGTGAAGGAGATGTGGCTGACGGTATCCTCTTCCGCGTCCGGATAATGGAAGGACACGTCATGGAAGGTCAGAACGCCCTCCACCTGTTCCATCTGTTCATCCTTCGTCCGGGAGGGATCCTGGATGGAGACATCCGAATCCAGCACTTCCGCCACACGTCCGGCGGAGACCACGGCACGGGGGAGCACGATGGCGATCATGGCCAGCATGAGGAAGCTCATGACGATGACCATGGAGTAGGTGAGGAACGCGGTCATCTCGCCAACCTGCATCACGCCCTGATCCACGCGGTGTGCCGCCACCCAGACGATGAGGACGGACACGCCGTTCATGATGAGCATCATGAAGGGGCTCATGATGGTCATGACGCGGTTGGTGAACAGCTGCGTGGCATAGAGATCATGGTTGGCCTTGTCGAAACGGGCCTCCTCGTGCTCTTCCCGGGAGAAGGCACGGATGGGCATGATGCCGCTGAGCATCTCCCGGGAGACCAGATTGACACGGTCCACCAGGGTCTGCATGATCTTGAATTTGGGAATGACGATGGCTCCGAGGATGCCCACACAGGTGAGGAGCAGCGCCACGGCCAGGATGATGATCCAGCCCATTCCCGTGGCGGTGTGGAGCACCATGACGATGCCGCCGAAGGCCAGGATGGGGGAGTAGAGCACCATCCGCAGGAACATGACGATGAGTACCTGGATCTGCGTGATGTCGTTGGTGCAGCGGGTGATGAGGGAGGCCGTGGAGAACTTTACCATCTCCGCATTGGAGAAGGAAGTGACCTTCCGGAATGCCTCGGCCCGGAGATCCCGTCCCACTTTGGAAGAGACCCGGGCGGCGATGAGACTGATGAGGATGGAGAACACCATCATCAGCACGCTCAGCGCCAGCATCTTGAATCCCACGCTCCACAGATAGGAGCGCTGGATCTTCGTCAGGTCCAGGCCCTGTGCCTCGTATTCCTGACCCACATACATGACGGCCATCTGTTTTTTATAGGTATCCTCCATGCTGCGGAACTGTTCCGCAACCGGAGCGGTCATGGCAGTGATCTGTTCTCTCGGGATGGTCCCGTCGGAAAGACCCTGCCGGATCTCCTCCGGCGAGGGCATGTTCTCCGGCATCATCGCGGCGGAATCCGTTTTCATCCCCTCGACGCCGGCCAGTCCGGGGCTGTCACTGTCATAATTCTGCATGGCGTAGAGAACGCTCTCGGCGGTCATCAGCGCGTTGTTCAGGGCGTCGTGGTCGACGCCGTCTTTCAGTTTCCGGATCCCGGCATCGTCCGCCGGGGAGTAGGAATTCTCCGTCAGCGCCGCTTCCTCGTCGGTCATGAACAGTTCCAGCGCCGTCAGAGAATCCTGACGGACGGTATCCATGACGCCGTCCGGGATGCCCTTCTGCTGGATGCCCACGTTCAGGATATTGCCGGTGTAGGTGGGAAGCCCCAGATCACAGAAGGTCTGGCCGATGAGCAGCAGGACCACCACAAAGATCCAGAACCAGTGTCCTTTCAGAAATCGTGCAATGTGTTTCAATGTCCCAGCGTCCTCCTTTCCACAGATGATTCCGGCAGGTCTTCCCGTTCCAGAAGATCGGAAAAGATCCCGGTCAGGCGCACCAGCTCCCGGGCGTCCTCTTCGCCCATGGCCTGAAAGATGCGGTCAAAACAGAAATTGTTGGACGCATCCAGCCGTGCGGCGCGGTCCATGCCGCTGGAAGTCAGCTCCACGCGGAGGGACCGGCGGTCGCTGGGATCCGCCGTGCGGCGGATCAGACCTTCCTTCTCCAGCTGCCGCAGGCAGCGGGAGAGAGCCGTGGGACTGATGTTGCTGCAGCGGCCCAGTTCCTTGACGCGCATGGCGTTCTCGTCGGCGCTGCGGTAATACATGCTCAGCAGGATCATGTCGCTGTGGTGGACCCCGCCCATATCCCGGGACCTCAGACAGCGATGGATCTTCCGAAGGCTGGGCATAAACTGCTTCTGCAGTACAAACTGATCCATAACAGTCTCCTTTCGGAAAACAAATACCGCCGTCAATTGTTAACATAGGTTAATAATTAACAGCAGACTCTATTCTAACAGATTCCCGCCCGCCGTCAATACCAGAGACAGCGCTTTCACGGATTGTTTACGGCGATGGGAAAAACTGGAGATCCTTCGCCCCGACCCTGCGCCCCGGAAGAAGGCGGCGTCCACGGAAAAACGGAGCGGAGACCGGTGTTTTTTTAGGGAGAGCATCTGTACTTTAAAGCGGAAATAGTTTATGATAGTACCATTAATAGATCTATGTTTGTGTAGCAAAGAAATAAAAAAGAAATGGAGATCAAAAAGTATGATTCTTGATTGCAGTAAGTACGTTGGACCGTGCAAATGTGGCAGAACCCATACGCTGGAGACCGAGAAGGTCGTCGTTGAGTATGGCGCCACTGCAAACTTCGAACAGTACATGGCCGATGTCGGTCTGGCCGACAAGCGCCGCGTCGTCGTCTACGACTCCAACATTTATGAACTGACCCAGGGCAAACACGTCAAAGCCGATCAGGAGATCGTTCTCCCCGCACAGGGACTTCGTTCCGAAGACATCATCATCGAGAAGATGATGGAAGATCTGGACAATCCGGAAGTCATCGTGGCTTACGGTGCCGGCACCATCATGGACTTTGGCAGATATCCCGCCTACAAACTGGGCATCCCCTTCGTGGCCATCCCCACTCTGGCAAGCTCCGACGGTTTCACCGCCAACATCTGCTCCGTCATCATCGACGGCCAGAAGAAGTCCATCCCCATGAAGGCTCCCACTCTGGTGGTGGCGGATCTGGATATAATCAAGGGCGCACCCAAGAGACTGGTCGTCAGCGGTGTCAACGACATCCTTTCCAAATACATCTCCCTCACCGACTGGCGCATCGCCAATCTGGTGGATGATGAGTATTTCTGCCCCATGGTGGCAGATCTTGCCGAGCACGCACTGGGCATCATGCGCACCGCTGCCGATAAGATGGCAGAGACCGGTGAAGTGGACTGCGAGGCCATGACCATGGCACAGATGGAAAGCGGCCTGACCATGGCTCTTCTGAACCATTCCCGTGCCGCCTCCGGTGCCGAGCACCTGATGGCCCACCTCGTGGAGATGCAGCCGCCCCGATTTGAAGGCGCAGAAGGCATCCACGGCGAATGTGTCGGCGTCGGCACGTTCCTGTGCTGCCAGGAATACCACAAGCTGGCAACCATGACTCCGGAAGCCGTTCCCTTTGAGCCGCTGTCCGAGGAATGGGTCCGTGAGAAATTCGGCGACCGTCTGGCACCGGGCATCATGAAGGAGAATGAGGATGACGTTCTCGGAACCTTCGATCCCCAGAACATCGTGGATCACTGGCCGGAGATCGTGGACCTCATCAACCAGATCCCCTCCGTGGAGGAACTGGAAGGCCTGTATAAAGCCATCGGCTCCAAGTATCTGCCGGAGCATATCGGCATCGATCCCGCACTGCGGGACGAGATGCTCCCCATCTCCGCTGCCATCCGCAACCGTCTGACCCTGGTCCGGATGATGCGCGTACTGAAGTTCCCCGAATAACCGGAACAGCAAACAGAATCACCCGGGAGGGACCTGAATCTCAGGTCCCTCTCTTTTTTATGCGCCGGCACCGTCCGAACGGAGCATTTTTTGTTTCGGACATGGAAAAACCTCCAAAAAAGTATTCCTTTCCTAACAATGTTAGGTTATAATAGCACTACGATAAAATGATTAAAAATCGTCCGAACGGAGCAGTTCCTTCGGACGGGTAGGAGAACCTTATGAAACTGAGCGAACTGTCCATCGGACAGTCGGCGGTGCTTACGGAGATCGGAGGAGAGGGAGCCCTTCGCCAGCATTTTCTGGACATGGGCCTCATTCCCGGATCCCTTGTCACCCTGGAAAAGTATGCCCCTCTGGGAGATCCCATGCAGCTGGACGTGCACGGATACGAACTGACCCTGCGTCTGGCGGATGCGGAGAAGATCCTCGTGGATCCCGATGCTCGGGATGTACGACATGAGGACGCGGAGGTGCCGGTCGTCGAGGATGAATTCGCCTACGGCGGATACAACAAGATCGAGCATCCCGGCCTGGGCGAGGGCGGCAAATATCATGACGCGGAAGCGGCGGACCCGCTGCCGGAAGGGGAACTGCTGACCTTTGCCCTGGCGGGCAATCAGAACAGCGGCAAGACCACGCTGTTCAATCAGCTCACCGGTTCCAATCAGCATGTGGGCAATTTCCCCGGCGTCACCGTGGACCGGAAAGACGGTGTGATCCGCGGCATCCCCAATACGAACATCACGGACCTTCCGGGGATCTATTCCATGTCTCCCTATTCCAAGGAGGAACTGGTGACAAGACAGTTTATCCTGGACGAGCATCCCCGCGGGATCATCAATATCGTGGACGCCACCAATATCGAGCGGAACATGTATCTGACCCTTCAGCTCATCGAACTGGACGTGCCCATGGTGGTGGCACTGAACATGATGGATGAAGTGCGGAACAACGGAGGCAGCATCCGCGTCAATGACATGGAAGCGATCCTCGGAGTTCCGGTGGTCCCCATCTCCGCCTCCAGAAATGAGGGCGTGCAGGAACTGGTGGACCATGCGGTCCACGTGGCGCGGAACCAGGAGCGCCCGCAGAATCTGGACTTCTGCGGAGAGGACGAGCACGGGGGAGCGCTGCACCGGTGCATTCACGGCATCATGAATCTCATTTCCGACCACGCGCAGCGCGCCGGCATCCCGCCGAGGTTTGCCGCGTCCAAGCTGGTGGAAGGAGATCAGCTGATCCTGGAGAAACTGGAACTGGACGACAACGAAAAGGAAATGCTGGAGCATATCATTGTCCAGATGGAAAAGGAACGGGGAATGGACCGGTCCGCCGCCATGGCCGACATGCGGTTCTCCTTCATCCAGGGACTCTGCCAGAGGACGGTGGTAAAACCCAGGGAGAACAAGGGAACGGTGAAGAGCCGCCGCGTGGACAAGATCCTCACGGGAAAGTATACCGCTCTGCCGGTGTTCATCCTCATCATGGGACTGATCTTCTGGCTGACCTTCAACGTCATCGGGCTGTTCCTGCAGGATCTGATCCAGTCCGGGATCGACGCGCTGGCAGCATTGGTGGATCATGCACTGGCGGCCGCCAACGTCAATGATGTGATCCATTCGCTCATCATCGACGGCGTCTTTGCCGGCGTCGGGACCGTGGTGAGCTTCGTGCCCATCATCGTGACGCTGTTCTTCTTCCTGGCACTGCTGGAAGACTCCGGATACATGGCCCGTGTGGCATTCGTCATGGATAAGCTTCTGAGAAAGATCGGCCTGTCTGGCCGCAGCATCGTTCCCATGCTGGTGGGATTCGGATGTACCGTGCCCGGCGTCATGGCCAGCCGCACGCTGCCGTCGGAACGGGACCGTATCGTCACGATCCTCCTCATCCCGTTCATGAGCTGTTCGGCCAAGATCCCCATTTACGGATTCCTGGCCAATGCATTCTTCCCCGGGAAAGCGGGATTCATCATGATCGGGCTGTATGTGCTGGATATCATCATCGGGATCCTCATGGCATTCCTGTACCGCAGGACCCTGTTCCGCGGCGATGCGGTGCCCTTCGTCATGGAACTTCCCAACTACCGCATGCCCGGCGCGAAAAACGTCCTCCGGCTGCTGTGGGATAAATCCAAGGATTTCCTGTACCGGGCCTTCACGGTGATCTTCATCGCCACCATCGTGATCTGGGCTCTGACCAAGTTCGATTTCCGCCTGAACGTGGCGACGGACTCTGCAACCAGTATCCTTTCCGTCATCGCCGGATGGGTCGCTCCCATCTTCAAGCCGCTGGGTTTTGCCGACTGGAGAGTGGTCACGGCGCTGGTGGCGGGATTCCTGGCCAAGGAGAGCGTGGTATCCACCCTGTCGGTCCTGCTGGGCGCGGGAGCGACGCTGGCTTCCATCATCACCCCGCTGGCGGCGGGCTGTCTTCTGATCTTCTGCCTGCTGTACACGCCGTGCGCGGCCGCCATTGCCTCCATCAAGAGGGAACTGGGTTCCGGTGCCGCGGTGGGTGTCGCCGTGGGACAGTGTATCATCGCGTGGATCGTGGCCTTTGTATTCCGATTCATCTTCATGCTGTTCTGAACGCATAAAATAATAAGAGCTTCTGCACATCTGCAGAAGCTCTTTTGCTGTCTGTTTTAAATCACAGGAGGACCAGCAGGACCACCACGGCGGTCACGGCCCATCCGGCAACCGCCAGGGAAAGGCGTTTCGGCTCGGAGTGGAATGCGGCAAATTCCCGCAGGATCGCGATGGCACGGTCTTCCTTCCGTACTGTGGCACCGATGCCCACCACATCCATGCCCAGCTTCCTGCTGTAGCTTGCGTTGCGGTAGACGCTGTAGCAGTCGGTGATAAAGGCAATGTATTTGCCTCCACCGGCCTCATCGATGATCCGTTTGGAGTATTCCACATTCTCCTTGTCGTTGGTGGAGAGAAGCTCGGTGCGGATGTTCTCCTTCGGGATATCATGCTCCCGCAGGTACATGCTCATGACTTCTCCCTCCGCCACCGTGTCTCCGTCCATGCGCCCGCCGGAGGCAATGACCACCGGGGGAGTGGGATCGGCACGGTAGACCTCGATGGTCTTGTTCAGGATCCGTTTCTGCCCGTCGGACAGAGAACCGTCGGGGAGCAGATGATCGCCGTTGACGATTAGATAGTCGTAATCATTCTTTTTCGGCAGTTTCCCCAGCGCCCAGCTGAACACCATGAACGCCAGGAGCAGGAGAGACAGATAGAAGATGGTCACACCCAGAAATACCAGTACGGTGGAGAGCCGGTACAGTTCAAATCCCACCTTTGCCGTCAGGAAGAACAGCAGGGCGGCCACTTCCACCAGAAGGATCACGGCGCCGATGACGATGGCGAGATAGTTTCCGGCGGTCTTCTTCTGACCGCGGCTGTTTCCCCGAAGACCTCCTTCCACCAGCACTCTCGGCACGGTGGCGAGGATGAGAAACAGTATGATCAGACAGATGGAACTGAGCGCCTTGCCGCACACGGATCCCAGAAGGATCAGCAGCGACAGGACCGACGCACTGAA
>JAEIGA010007850.1_pt1 | contig 16190 bp, 28 predicted proteins | sample 9270691 | NCBI WGS metagenome assembly JAEIGA01 (sample SAMN17057246, study PRJNA624740) | gut metagenome | biome: biome; isolation source: fecal sample | host: Bos grunniens | place: China: Xizang | collected 2019
CATTTGCCATTCATGTGAATTATGTACATGTCCGTAGAACATATATGCGCCATAATGATGTCTGTTAAAGAACACAATTGGATAATGACAAAGTATAATGTGCTTATTTCCTTCAAGCGTAATTTCCTTGTAATCCGTGATTTCATCAAAGCAATGCTTTACTTTGCCGTGAACTCTATCATGATTGCCCTTAACAAGAATCTTATGACCCTTAAGTTGGCTCATAATTTCACATGTCTTTTCATCGTTGTACCAGCTAACATCGCCAAGAATGTAAACGGTGTCGTCTGGCTTGACACGATTATTCCAATTTTCGATAAGCGCCGCGTCCATTTCTTCTACTGATGTGAACGGCCTATTATCGAAACGAATAATATTCGAATGGCCGAAGTGTAAGTCGCTTGTAAAAAATACGTTAGACAAATCTAATACCTTCTTTCGCTTTGTCAACATAATGTTGCCTATCTTGTTCTATATCATTAATCATTTTGTTGAGTTCGGATTCTGCGCTACTTTCATATTTGCTAATATCTTTCTTAACATGTTGCACATATTCCAAATATTTTTTTCGCCTTTGCTTATTTTGATTAAATGCGAGTTGTTGCAGCATGAAAATATTATATCGATGCACATCAAACCAATTAAACTTAATATCATATTTTTCATAGTAATCAATTTTATATTTAACCCAACCAAACTTCAACTCGTATTTATCCGGATTAATAAAGTAAAATTGTTTAAAACTTTTAAATGGCATTTTAAAATCCGCATCTATTTCTGACAAATTTACACCAAGAGAGATTAAATATATCATGAGTGCAAACACGAACGCGGGTAATGCGAAAACAATCAAAATAATTGCTCCTACACCCATCATGCCACCCCCATAAACGCAACACATAAACGTACCACTATAGCAATAATAATAACTACAATTTGCATATTAGTACTCCTTCCACCCTACAACAATCCAATAAGTTAAATCACGGCCGTCATTGCTAAATTCATATTTTGAAATTTCATCATTGAGATAATAATTATCTCCATCTTCCGAAATAAGCTCAGTGCCAGTCCAACTACAATATCCAAACAGCATATCTTCTCCATGTGGACCATTCATACGAGCTTCCATGTTTTTGATTGGATAATTTGGTAAAATATCTTTCAGTTTCATAATACCTCTGAAAATCTAAACAATGGTCTGTATAAACCGAATGGTATAGATGCATCGATGCGTGGTTCAATCTTGAAGTCATTTTTGTTTCCTTCGGCGAAATTTTTAACATCTACAAAACTCTGAAAAAACTCATTATCGCATGTTGTTGTAAGTGTTTGGTCAATAATTTCTTCGATTAAATCAAATAGATTGAACCCCAAGATTCTGTGTTTACGATTACGTTTTGTTTGTAATTTACGTTTTCCCAAAGTTCTTGTAACGGGTAAACCATATCTGCGCTTTACGTTATTTGGAATCATAAACAACAGGTCTGAATATGACACGTGATTGCTCAAAATCATTTTTTTACCAAGATCTGTTTTACTCCAGTATTGAAGGATTAGTTCTTTTTCACGATTGTTCATTTGGAATCTCCTTGTTCATTTTTGCGCCGCAGTTCGAGCAGAAATTGGTACGAGTGCCAAAATGCTCGTTGCCACATACCGAACATTTCCAAGTATAAGCGAATTCGGTACTAATCCATTCTCCTTCGTTAACAGCCATAACATATGCTGTTGGAACGTCATAAATAGCATTCATTGCTCTACTTTGGTATCCAGTTCCTGCCATTCTCATCAGAAGTACGCTACGTGCTTCTTCAGCTTCAATATATCGTGCCATATTTATTCCTCGAACATGTTTTTAAAATACCGAAAATCATTTTCTACATTGCAGTGGTTACATTGAGGTGTATCAAATACAAAATACTTACAATGAGAACATGGCTGAGATTTGCCGCTTACAGTATTTTTTGTTGGTTCACTATTTGTATGACATCCAATTTTCTTATCACATTGCTTGTCCCATTTTGAACACCAACGACATGGTGTTTCATAGACACATCTATCAGTTCCAATCATAATGCCACCTATCAAGATTTAATATCAACGCCAAACTTGGCCTTAAGTACTGCAATAGCAAGTGGTTTTAACATTTCGTTTTCTTCCGCAAGTACATCAAGTAGATAATTGATGATTTCATCTTTTTGTCTAATATCCTTTGCATAACCACAATTACTATCACAATCTGGTTGATACGAATGACCATATCTATTCATACATTCAAAACATGGACTATACATTTACGTTACCTCTACAATTTTATTTATTGCCAAATTTCCCAATAACCATACGCCCAATGATTAAGAATCTTGCCACACTTTTTACACCTACAATCATACTCTAACAAGATATGTCCATCCAAATAATCTTGGTTGCAATCTTCGAGTTCTTTGTTGCCACACGTGCATTTGATTGGCGTATAATCTTTATCTATGTAACCAAACAATTTTAAGAAAAATACGTCGCATTTAATACAAAATTTTTCAATTGACCTCGCAAGCTTATATTTCATTTGTTGACCTCGTTAAATTATAATCCATTGACATTTTTATACGTTTCTTCAGTAACAAACTCAGTATTCAACCAATAGCAATAATATGCATGCCAGTATTGGCGAATGTAACATGTCTCAAGCCACCGCACTTCATAATCAATTTTGATTGGGAACAGTGCGAAGCGTTTAACATATCTGACTTGACCGTTATAATTTAATGTCCATTTCATTATTACTCCAATCCGTCGCAATGACCATAACGCTCGATCATTGTTTGCTTTTCGTATTCCAATTGACTACGAACATAGTCAGTGGTGGTACAAACCATTCCGGTAAATGCATCTCTGCACAATCCATAGTCATCAATCACACGTTGATATAGTTGATTGATTTCATCTGGAACATCATGATGGTTCATCATATAGATTTCAATATCTTCCAATATATCAACTGCAACCTTTTGCATTGTGTGAGTAATCTTCATACCGCACCTCACTTCAACGCACGCCATATGTGAGGTGGAATGTCATTGATTTCCAAGCCACGAGGACTTGTGCGCTGTAATTTACAACAAGTGTCATTAATCATCTTAGTATCACCAAAGGGGCAACTTTGGCAGTGCGCCGCAGAGCATTCATCCTTAATGATTTTGAGCGCATTGATAATTTCTTCTTCTGTATGTTTCATTTCTGCTTCTCCATGTATTTCTGTTTGATAGTATGTGAAATTCCTTTGTACATCATAATAGATCTCCGCTTATCTCACAGTAAGCTGGTAGAAGTACTTCTTTCGTCTTGAATACCCAATCGTAGTACACCTTCGCTGGCACATAGTGTTTACAGCTACGGCTACACTTCACATCTTCAACTCGCGGAAGAAGATTACTGGACATCATTGACACATCTGGAACTGGAACTATCTTTTTATAAGGGCATATCATTCGGCATCACCATTCCTTTTACTATCTTGTGGCCAAAACAATTTGCATACGCCATAGTGAATACATAATCTATCACATTTCATATCTTTACCTCACGAAAGATTCATTTTGTTGTGTATTAATTATACCACAAATGAGAGCGTTTGTCAAGTAGTAATCGATATTATTTACAAACGGTTAAATATTTGTCCATACAATTAGCAAACATTGTGCAGTTATAGCCGCTGTTATATGCGTCGTAATAGTCCATCCAATATTGTTCTCTTTTTAAAAGTTTCTTTTTGTTGGGTACTTCTTCGATGACCGCAAACTCAAAATCATCAATGTTATGCGAGTAATTATAAGCCGCCTGAAGTTTATACGATGTGTGTTTGCCTCGCGCCAGCATATTTTTGTGTTTCATCCAACGGCCACGTATATCCGTACTGCTACCAATATATACTTTATTGTTTAGACGATTGCGAATCATATACACACCTTGAATATGTCCAACATCTATATTGGGTGACATATTTAATGCCTGTAAATCTTCGAATGAGATCAAGCCATGCGCAAAATTATCAATATCATCAGCAGTTCCCTCAAATTTATGTGCGCCATCTTTATAATAAGTATTCAGCGGAGGTTTATAATCTTGTAGCCACGCGTCTTTATTATCTGTGCTAACATCTAAAATACGCCACTCGATTTGTTCCAAGTATGGTTGCAAAAGCAGTACATTGTGATTTTCATCTTTATCTTGCGCCGCAATCCTATGACACACATTAATCATGCGACGATAAATATTTTTACCGCTCACTATATATAAACAAGCATCATTCAGAAACAAACCAGCCACTCCATGTGTTTGAAGCTCAAGATAAAACAAATCTCTGTCTTCATATTCCATTTCAAGAATGCGCAGCATACATTTCCCGCAAATAGTCATTTTGTTGTGTCTCCTTCGTTTAATTGTCTCGCATGTTCCATAGCTTCTTGAACAAAAAGGTTTTTATACTTTTTAAATAGCGCGTCATACTTACCGCCGAAGTACAGCTTGGGGTTTGCGACAATGATCCATTTTTCTTCATTCATATCCATTACAAAGAACCCCACGGCTAATTCATTGTTTATGCGAATCTGCAAAAGTTCTTTAGCAAGACGTTTAGCATTTTTACGGCTATAGCCAAGAATGTCGCACATATCTCCGAGTAGCAATGGCTGAATCTCAGATTCATTTTGTTCTGTTGGGTTCGCGCAAGCAATATTGGTGCGGCGGTTAATGAACGGAATGATTTTAAAGATATACGATAGTTGTTTGTGTTCATTGGCAGACCCGCACTGTTCATAGAGTTGCTGAATATATTCACAAAACAATCTTGTATAGTTATCTTCTGTATCAATAACACCGTTGTGAATCATCTCTGGATTGACGAATATAATATCATCTTTGTCATATAGAATGTTATTTTCAGACACTTCATTCCAAAACTCTGACCACCGCGCACGATTGAGTCCCATTTGTTCACGCAAGGTACCCTTGGACATGATGCTTCCATCTGGACTGCAAAAGGTTGATGCATAGATGAGACGCGTCAGATTTGCGGCGGATAAGTTTGGGAATAAGGTTTCTCCGTATTTAAATAACAACCACACGAAGTTGCCATGATTTTCATATTGTGTGCGGCAGAAGTCAAGTTGCTCTTTTCGCTGGACACGATCACCTTCGTTTAGGATCACCAGACGGTCTTCTGTGGGTTTGATCTCTCCTGTATCAAGATCAATTTCGTAATAAACTTTGCTCATTTTCGTTACACTCCTCAAAATCGTTACATATCAAATTCCGGTTTATATCTCTCAAATTTGACAAAATAATGGTCATTTCCTCAAAATCGTTACAAAATGGGGGTAAAACTCCTCAAAATCGTTACACGCGGTTGAGGCGCTACCTGACAAAAAAGGCTCTCCCTTCTCTATTCTCTATAAGAATAATTTCGCACAATTTTGAGGAAGGGGTGTAGGTATTATATCATAAAGTTTTTGATTTGTCAACTGGTTGGAATTTTTATTTACAAATTATTTTTATTTCTCTTTATGAGGAGTTGCGTCAGCAACGACGAAAGAAACGAGCCGCTTCGCTTCATTTGGATTTTTTGTCCAAGTGAAGCGGCGAGTTTCTCAATAAATAACCACATTTAAATGTTAGTGTTATTTTTCTTAAGTAATATTAAATTTTATATTATATATTATTGAAACGTCTACTTGTTAGGATGCGGCAGAGTTGTTTGCGTTTTTCTTAAGTAATGTTAAAATTCTGGACGCAGAATTGATGTTAAGGCCGTTGGTAAATATGAAGTTGATATATTTTTATTTTTTTAAAATTTGAAGTTGATTGTTTAATTTTGGTGGATTTGGGGCTGTGTGGTTATAACTACCCCGCATTATGTGGGATTTTGCTTGGGGATTGAGGATCGCGCGTGGTGAATTTTATTTTTTATGTTTGATTGTTTGATAGAATTTTTGTTTGGTGTTTTCCTGTGGTTTAAATACCCGGGGTGGGTTTGTGGGATGGATTTTGGGTTGGGGTTTTGTAAACAATTTCAGGGTGAGTTTTTGTTGGTGGGTTTTCGATTTGTAGAAAAGTGCTGTGGAAAACTTGTATTGGCGGGGGTTTTGTTGGGTGGTTTGGTTGTTGAAAAGTATTTTGGTGGAGTTTGGGTGATGGTTGGGGTTTTCAAGGCAGTGTGGGTTTGTACTACCCATACACTCATCCGCGCGGATGCTTACCGAATCTGGTTATAAGACCCCCCATATTTGACAAAATTGTAATTTTGACAAATTCAAAAAGGTATGGTATACTTATTACACCGGAACCGGAAACGGCAACGGGGCAGGGCGCGGCCTGTACTCCGCGATGCTGTTCATTATCGCCAAACGCGCGGCGGCTCCGCGCATACCACACAAACGACTGAAAGAGAGGTACACGCACACAAACGGCCTTGCAAGCCTACAAACGCGACCGAGTGACAGCGGCAACGCCATAGACAAGACTTCCCGAAATGGAGCTAAAGCTTTGAAAGTAAACCGATAAAAAACGCGCGGACGGCATACCGAAAGCGTGCGGAGTAGTCGGGACGGAGTACAGGCGGCGGCGTAGTTTTGAAATAAGGGGAAGCCGCGCCGGGGGCGCGTCAAGTGAACGTTGGCAGATGCGGAGCGGAAAACACACAAAAACGGTATGCCGTTGGTGTGCGGAACGTGATAAAACACGATGCAAATTGTGCGCGGCTATGTTGCAACGACTTGAACAAAACACGACAAAATGAAAGGACGGTAAAACAAATAAATGAAAAATCTGTAAATGCCCGCCGTCGCCGTCGGGCTTATAATAACGGCGATACCAAACGCGAAAAGCGTTTTTTTTAATGCCCAAAATTTAATTAAAAGAATGGAGAAAATACCATGAAAATCACTGAAAACAATTCCCTGACCCTTGCAATGAATCCCGCATCCGCCCTGTACTCTGCTATTATCGCATCGAAGGAAGAGAAGACCCCTGTCAAGATTGACCGCCGCGCCCTGTCGGAGTCTGCCGTCAAGTATTTCGACGCATACCGCGCCGACGTTGAAAGCCTGCAGTCTGCCGCATCCGCTCTCGCCGCATCCGCTATCGCCCTGCATGAGGACGCCCGCCGCGATGAATTTATCGCGGCCGTATCCAACACTCTGCGCCGTGTTTATGCACGTGTCGGCCTGTCTGAAACTATCGCCCGTGGTGAAGTTGACGCGATTCTGACCTTTGTGGGCGATATCCGCGCCGACAAGTTAACCGGCAAGCGCACTTTTGTACCCGCGGGAGATGTCACTTTCCGCAAAAAGCTCGAGGTATTCCTTGCTATCCGTGGCCTGAATGAATCCGTAGAGGATAAGGAAGCCCGCGACGCGGCAAAGCTGGCCGCGCGTCAGGCACGCAAGGAAGCCCGCAAAGCTGCACGCAAGGCAGCTGCTAACGCATAACTGCGCCCGTTTGCGCCCGTAATCCGTAGCCCTAACTGTAAAAGTTGGGGCTATCATTATGCGCACAATTACGCAGAAAATTTTTGAAAATGAGGTATAACTATGCTTATTCTGGTAGTTGCGCTGTGCGGCATAATGCTGTTTGCGCTCGACCTTGTATGATTTGTGTATGTAACCAATGGACACGACTCCGGTCGTGTCTATTATTATGCACACAAGTGCAGAAAATTTTGAAAAAAATGAGGTACTATAACCATGCTTGAAGCTATGACCAATGCCGAAATCCGTATGCTCGGAGTAGTTATCGAAATTGCCCGAGACCGCCAGTTCCCTATCCCCGCTGATGTTACCACCTTTGACGCATTTTGCGCTCATGTGGCTGAAGTTCTTGTGAATCAGTTCGACCTTACCGCATGCGACTATATCAACGCTAATGTGGTTGAGTACGTTTGGAACGCCGAATATGAAAGACTCAAGCCCAAGAACCGCACTATCATTGTGAACGGCACCAATAAAATTACCGGTGAACTCGAATTCGAACGCACTATAGATATCAACCACTTGCAGCACCTGATTTGGTGTGTGAACAAATGCGCTATGAAGGGGTTAAGCATCGATCTTAACTACAAACCCACATACGATTCAGATATCTTATAATGTCGAAACGCCCGCAATGGGCGTAGTGTAGAGATGAGCTACTACACCTGAAGATGACAGCTCAATTATTGAAAAAGAGGTTAAAAATATTTGTCTAAAAGTATTGACAACACGACAAAATGATTATACAATATAATCAATAAATGACTTCACAATGAAGTCGGTCAAGGAGTGTGTTAATATGAAAACAAATATCAACCTAACCATGGAAACCCTAAACGGCCATTATCTAACAAGCGACAACAAGATTAACTCTGAATATTTATGCGATGCTATTGTAATGTGGGCTATGAATAACCAACCCATATACAATGCGCTCATGAATAACAGACTTAAGGTTCACTCTGTGGTGTGGATGACATTAACCGATTTGGCTAACGATCATCTAAAATCCGAAGGTTACGCCCTTCAATGCCAAAGCTATCAGCTCAAACAATGGCTGAACACTTATGGCAACGGATACACTACGCTGGCGGCGGCTGTTGAAGAATTATCAGCAGAACGCAACGCATAGAAAAGGAGTGAACGATATGTTAAAAATGTTAGAAAATCGTTGGTATTCAAAGCTTGTCAAAGAAATAGACAAATTCTATCAAAACGCATATTTCCTGCAAAAGCCATTCAACAGACTGACTAAAAACACAGCAAAATATGTTCTTGATGATATTGAATATGTCATGGGAATAGAAATGGCAAACGGTGAAAATGTGCAAAAACTTCAAACTCTGTACAACAAAATCAAAATGCTATAAGCAGTCCGAAAGGGCTGCTATTTTTATGGAGGTAATTATGCGACCTGCAATGGTAATCGCCGCAATTTTGGCGGCAACAATTCCCGCAACAGGAATCATCCGCACGGAAAATGCCACTTCGGTATCTCCTGTGGTTGCGGAAGTGAAAACTTCCACTCAAAGCGCATCTGTAGAACCTACGGAAACCGTAATAGTGCTTGACTACTACGGAACGTATGAAGTAGAAAGACCGTACATTCCGCCAAAAACCACAACCACTCTCGCAGATGCAAAAACTTATATCTTCGAGGAATGCGCGGAAAGAGAAATCGATCCGTACATTGTGATGGCAATGGTGCACCATGAATCAAGATGGAACGCAGAATCTATCGGAGACAGCGGAAGAGCATTTGGACTGATGCAAATTCAGCCGCGATGGCACGAAGCAAGAATCGAGAAATTAGGAGTTGATGACCTGCTCGACCCGGTTCAGAACGTCAAAGTTGGAATTGATTTCTTTGACGAGCTTATGGACATGGGCAAAGGCCTTGATTGGGCGCTTATGTGCTATAACGGAGGTCCAGCAAAAGCAAACAAACAGAGCAATCTGAACTACGCAATCAAAATCAAAAACACCGCCGTAGAACTGGCGGAGAAATGAGGTAAACCATGAACATTCAGATTACTAATTCTACCGTGTATATCAACGGAGAAGAATCCAAGAGCGAAGCGGCAAGAAACGAACTTCTCTCGCTGATGTACCACGCCCGCAACAAGGAAACCATGGGCGGATATGCTAAGTGGAAGGAAATGCTCGACTGGTATTACAGCGGCAATTGGGTAGAGATGTGCGCTCACATCCTGTCCTGTACCGGTAAGGGCGGCGCAACCCGCAAGAGATGCCTGAAGGACATCGCAATTATCATGCAGGAGGAATACAGCAAATGAACGACCCGAAGAACGAAGCAATTCTGCATCTGCAGAGAGTAGCAAATGACCAGCGCAAGGTAATCGGCGCACTGGCCGCAGAAAACGAAGAACTGCGCAAAACCAACGAAGCATATCAGCGCATTCTGGCCATGCTGATGAGCGAAACAAAGCGCACCATGGTAATTGACCAGAACGAATTCAACAGCATCACAACCAAGTTTGTGTTTGAACAGAACCTCGGCGGAAATGTAATCATCCGCTACATTGGAAAGGAGAACTAATCATGAAAGCATACATCAACCGCAAAGTTCAGATCCTCAAGGATATGAAAATCTGGAAGAAGCTTGACAAGAATCAGAAAGCAAAGCTTGAGAACTGCGCCACGAAATTTGATGCGGACTGCATCACCACAACATATATCAATGCGTACCTCTAAGTTTTATCTTGCAGGAGAGCAAGGATTAAAAAGTCAAAGCGCATATAGCACAGAGGAAGTGCGAGAGTGTGTAAATAGTCCTTACTGGGGATTGACACACTCTTTCTTTGTGCCAGAAAAGGACACGCGAATTAAACACTTCCGCAGAATCATTCACAATCCGGAAACCTGCCGCAAGATTACTGCGGCAAAACACATAAAGGAGATTTAATCATGAACGAAAACAACCTGTCTCTCAATCTCAACCTTAGCAATCTCAGCGAAACAGATCGCGCAAATCTGCTTGCGCTGGTTGAAAAGGCAAGCAAGCCAAGGCCTAAAGTTTGGAAACCCGCAGATAATGAGAAATATTACATCATCGGTCATGATGGCGACGTGTGCGATTTTAACTGGTACGATGACGAATCAGACAATGGAATGTATGACATTGGCAACTGCTTCAAAACAGAAGAAGAAGCGGAATTCGCCGCCGAAGCAATCAAAACATATGTGGCGCTCAAACGTTACGCCGAAGAACATAACGAGCGCAAAATTGCATTTGACGGTATCAACTTGAACTATGTAATTACATACCATACAAACGAATTAATCGTAATGTCTATGCGCCACGTACAAAACATTGTAGATATTTACTTCTCATCCGAAAAAATTGCAAAAGATGCAATCATGGAAATCGGAGAAAACCGCATCAAAAAATATCTGTTTGGAGTTGATAACAATGCATAACTAATTCGCTTTCATTGGGATTTGAGCGTATCAAGTCCCATACCAGAAATAAATTATAAAGGAGGAATCAAAATGCACCACAACCACGACCCCACCAAAGCAAACCAAACCCAATGCAATCCGGCGTAAACGCCCACATCCAAAATCCCCACGAGGGAAATCAAAAAAAATAATTAAAAAGAATTTTAAGGAGAATTTATCATGACTAACATCACCATCAACACCATCATCCGCCCGCTCACCACTGCTGATTCCGAGTATTCCGTATGCGGCTATTCCGTACTGCGCAAGGCAAAGATCGTTGACGTATTCACCCGCAAGAAAAACGGCAATAACATCAAGATTGAAATTCTTGAGCACGTCAACCCCGACCAGATCGGCAAGAATTATTCCGTTGATGACCGCTTCTTCGAAGCTGTTGAACAGGATTGGATTTGGGTCGATGCTTACAAGGGAACTGACCGAAACATGAAGTGCAAGGACAAGCAGTACCGCATGAATGTAGAGGATACCTACGGCGATAAGGTAGTCCTTGGTTCCAAGGGTTATCACGTTGCACTGCGCATTCAGGATTGCTTCAAGACTTACGACTACGATTTCCAGAACCGCTTCTTCAAGGTTAAGGCACTGGTAAACGCAAAGGAATACCGCTACCACAACCCGAACAACACCACTCTTGTGGCGAAGGCAATTAAGTTTACCGAGGAAATCACGGACAAGCCGGAAACCCTCGCGGCAAAGCGCAACTCCGTAAGATAATCAATCAGTAGTAAATAGCAATAGGGGATCTCATATGGGATCCCCTTTATTTTATTAAACAAATACGCCGCACAGACGGCAGAAGGATGGTATTTATCATGAAAAGAACAATTCAAAACGAAGTCACACTCACACTCGAAGGAACTCGCAACAACGGCAATTGCAAAGAGGTGTATTGCATCACGGATTCCCGAACATTTGCCAGCGTACAGGATGCCGCAGATGCAGCGGGCGTATCTCAGGCATGTATGAGTTATCATCTCACGCACAGAACTAATTCTTGCGGAGGGAAACAGTGGTGCTTTATGAATCAGCTTGCGGAAAACCACGACAGAATCTCGATGCGAAATCGAATTGCAATCGACAGAGTTGAAAATCTGGAAGAGGGAAATAAAACCCTCACCGCGCAGCTCGAAACCGCAACCAACACTGCCAACGAAGCAGTGACCACGCTTAACGCAATTCGCATGGCATCTGCACAGGTTGACGAAGCACAGCGAGAGGTAACCCGGCTGATGAACGAACTCGAACATGCTAAGTCTATGCTGACGAAGTATAGAGCAAATTTAGCCGAGGCAATTACAAATAGTGCAAACATTGCGTTTGACTGTCAGTAAGGAGGAAACAAAATGAAAGCATTATTGCGTAAAAATTATACATGGGAAGATGTATTTTTCGACCCTAAAAGTGAAAATATTAAGACGCGCGATTTGGGCAAGATCGTAGCAGAAAACCTGATTGTCTCCATCAAGGATGATGAACGAGTTAATTATTTGAGATGTATGCAGTGCAACGAACTGGTACTTAACACGCCGGAAGCAATTGCGAAGCATATGAGTATAAAAGAATCATGGGAACAGTGCGCCACGTGTCGGTATTGCAACCGGCACCACATTAAAACAGAAAACGAAATCCTGCATCCAGACCTTAAAAACAATTCTTTCGTTGTGGAAAGTAAGGAAATCATTGAGATTACCTGCGAGTGTTCGTGGAGTTCTCCTAATGTATTCACAGATAGTGCAAGAGAACATTGCAAATACAAACATTGCACCACAAACACAATCAAACCGTATAACAGCGTGTTAATCTCGCATCCGGGTGCATTTGACAACATGGCTACAATTGACGCCGTTGATTTTGACCGGTGGATTTTTGTTAGTAAAGACGGAGATACATACGGCTATAAACTTAATGCACGCACTAATTTGTTTATGTATGTGCATTCGACCGGCATTATTGACAAGTTTGTCTATTCCTGCAGAGGAAACGACGAGCCGTGTTATTACTCCAAGCAGTATGACAAGCTGTTTTGGGAAGGTTATCACATGTATTCTGCCGCACGTCCTGATTTGGCAAGCGAAAATATCGAAAAGATAATTCTCAGAGAAGCGCGAAAGATTTACGGAGGAAATGAAAATGACTAAGAACGATTTAATCAAATACAACGAATACACCGATACGAGCAAGTTAGTTGATGAAATTGCCGACCTTCTCAAGGAATACAATCACAGATACAGTGAGCACGGCATCTGCACAATGCTTGACACCTTTTTCCAGAACAAGAAGTCTCTGCTTGACATGTTCAAGAAATCGCCGCATTACGTAGGAGATATGCGTATTCGCGTGCCGAAAGAGCTTAAGCGATTTGATTCCGCAAACGATGTGAGTACTTTCTGCGAATGTTTTTGCACGCGAGTTGAATCTTCGTCTGTTATTGAAAGTAAGGTTGATGAAAATGGTAAATCTGTGCTTGATTATCTGAAAACCGGAAAGCGTATGATTAAAGCTGCGGATATTGAATCTCTCAATCTTAACCACGAAGAAAGAACTCAGCATCTCAACCAGTTTAACACCCACGGTGTATATGCGAAATCCGCAGAACGCGCCAGTGAGTTTGGTAGAATTATTCACTATTTTGGTTATAATCATCAGGTTGTTTTGCAGAACGCAATAAGCGACAGAATTAATTATATTAATCCCGATCTTAAAATGCGAAACGGACAAAGAACAAGTCGTGCATTTAACAAGGTGTGTGAAACCTACGGAGTTCATAAAGCCGAGCTGTATAACAAATTATACGCGCAGTATTCCGACATGGTGTCTGGATTAACACGCAAAGTGGATTACATGATTAGCCTGAATCCGTATGACTACCTCACAATGTCGTTTGGAGTTAACTGGGCGTCCTGTCATTCTATCGATCAGACCAACAGACGCAACATGCCCGGTAATTATCACGGACAGTATTGCGCAGGAACTATGAGTTATATGCTTGACCAAACGTCAATCATTACATATGTGCTCGATAGAGATGGCGATGTGCACGACGGCAAGATTTACCGCAACATGTTCCACTTCAAAGATGGACGGTTGGTTCAGAACAGAGTTTATCCGCAAGGAAATGATGGTAATACGGATTTATACACTGTGTTCCGTGAATTCATGTGGGAAGAAATTGCGGCTATGCTCGGAATTAATAATCAGTGGGAAGTCACTGGCAACAACCGTCACATTGCCGATGTAATAATCACACAGGGCGTTCATTACGGCGACTATACTCACAATTCGCAGTGCAATTTAAGCCGCGTTGAAGGAAGCATTACGACAGGAGATTTCATCATTGGAGCTACTCCGATTTGTACTAAATGTGGTATGACCATGACATCGCGATCCAGTCTTGCGCATTCCTATTGCTAAAATAAAAGGAGATATAAAAATGAAAAGCTTTACTGATCTTTGTAAAATGTCCCAAAAGGAACTCAAAGAATACATGAATGCGTTTCTGACGGCGCGTGACTACGAAACCTGTTATCAGGATGGATTCCTGTATGCAAAGGGAAAGGTGCCGGTGCTTGTTGTGGCGCATCTCGATACGGTGCATAAGCAGAAGTGCACAGAGATTACCGAACTTAACGGAAAGATTTCGTCTCCTCAGGGCATTGGTGGTGATGACAGATGCGGTGTATATATCATCATGAGTCTGCTGAAGTATCTTAACTGTTCTGTTCTGCTGTGCGAAGACGAAGAAACAGGAGGTAAGGGCGCACACAAGTTCGTCAAGTCGCAGTATATCAGCGAACTTGACGCAGATTACATCATTGAATTTGACCGCAAGGGCAAGAACGATGCGGTTTTTTACAACTGCGACAATCCCGCATTTACGAAGTTTGTGTGCGATGCAACCGGATATAAGGAAGCACATGGAAGTTTCTCTGATATCTCTGTAATTGCGCCGGAAGCAAAGATTTGCGCCGTGAATCTGTCTTGCGGCTATTACAATCCTCATACGCTTGGCGAATATGTTATCTACAATGAAATGATGGCAACCGTATCTGCGGCAAAGAATCTCATTGAAACCAAGTGTGATGCGCCTTTTGTATACAAGGCACGCGAATATAAAAAGACCGATTTCAACTTCGATTTCAACAAGTGGAAGCAGATGTCTTTCTTTGATGATATGGGATATGATGATACGCCTCCTGAACATACAGACTTCCTTGATATCGCTAAGCTCATCAGGGAGGATGACGAAATCACTCTGGCGGCCACAATCAAAACACGCAAGGGAAAAGAAGATGTTCTGATAGCAAGCGGCAAAACCAAGATGGAATGCTGGTTTGACTTGTTTACAAGTTATACTTCTGTATGCTTAGATGATATTGTTGATTATGAATTTTCTTAAGGAGGCAACAAAATGAAAATTGTAACAACTACCGAAATGGTGCCTAAAACCACAACGAAGTATGTGTCAGATGATGGTAATGAGTTTTTCACACAGCATCAGTGCGAACAGTACGAGGCCACAACATTGCGACCGCGCATGATTATCCAGAACATGCCCAAATGGGAATTAAACATTCCGTTTGTAGGTTGGGACATGGAACCCAATGTTACAAAGATGTTCGTAGTGCGCAACAAAGAAGAATACGATGCTCTCGCATCCTATTATGGTGGTCCGTATGCAGATGATGAATGGTGGGGAGATGAACCTAAATCGTATCCTGTTGCATATATCATTATCACCAGAGACGGATATTCTAACGGATGGGAAGTAGACCTTGAGGTTGTGTGTCAAGCACAAAAATTCTACAAACAGCTCTCCGATGTTTATGCCGAAACTCACGTCGGCAAATACGACGTATAAGGATTTAAACATGCCGAAGTATTATTACTCTCTTGTTGTTTCTGTAATTGATGAATATGGCAATCGAATTAACTCTATCGACATTACAGGTTGCAACAATAAAAAGCAAATCAAAAAAGCAAGAACCACAGTAAAAGAAGCTATCAAACATGGCAAATATAGCCAATATGCAAATAAAAACAATGGAGAATATTTGCGCGCCGACATCGAAGTACACGACAATGATGAATATTATCTTCTGTTATGGGGTCAATGTGAACATCTTCATGATTTCTGAAAAATGCATTCACATGTCCCTTTTTGCCGTGGAATTTTTTACC
>JAEIGA010007851.1_pt1 | contig 16190 bp, 17 predicted proteins | sample 9270691 | NCBI WGS metagenome assembly JAEIGA01 (sample SAMN17057246, study PRJNA624740) | gut metagenome | biome: biome; isolation source: fecal sample | host: Bos grunniens | place: China: Xizang | collected 2019
ATCCATAATCCACTATTTTTTGAAAAATTTAACAAAAGCATCCAAAACCTCATCAGGTGATGGAATTATACCGCCCATCCTGCCATAGAACTCAACAGGAATTCTGCCTTCAACAGCAAGACGTACATCTTCAACCATCTGACCGGCACTCATCTCAACAGTAAGTATACCTTTCAACTGAGGTATCATATCCTTAATCTGTTTCTCAGGAAATGGAAAAAGAGTTATTGGTCTCAACAGTCCAACTTTGTAGCCGGCCTCACGGGCCTGATCAACGGCTGCCTCACAAATTCTTGACATACTGCCGTAAGCAACAAACAGATATTCAGCATCATCTGCAAGATATGTTGCATATCTTACCTCATTCTCCTGAATCTCCTTGTATTTTGCCTGAAGCTTTATGTTTACCTTCTCCTGCACATTAGGATCAAGTGCAAGTGAGGTTATAAGATTTCTGTCCCTCTCAGGAGTCTTTCCGGTAAGGGCCCAAGGGCACTCTGCCTTAACCTGTTCAGATGTTCTCCTCGGTTTAATCTCACCCATTTCTACCTTCTCCATCATCTGGCCAATTACGCCGTCTGAAAGGATCATTGCAGGAATCCTGTATTTGAATGCAAGATCAAATCCAAGACCAACATAATCATACATATCCTGTGCTGAAGCAGGAGCAAGCACTATCATTTTGTAGTCTCCGTGACCGCCACCCTTTACTGCCTGAAAATAGTCTGCCTGGCTTGGCTGAATTGTACCAAGACCCGGACCACCCCTCATCACGTTTACAACAACACAAGGGAGTTCCGCGCCTGCAAGATAACTCAAACCTTCAGCCATAAGGCTTATACCCAAGCTGCTGGAAGAGGTCATAACCTTTTTACCTGTGCTGGCACCACCATATACCATATTGATGGATGAGGTCTCACTCTCTGCCTGAAGGACAACCATACCGGTTGTTTCCCAAGGTTTCTGCTCCATCAAAGTCTCCATAACCTCAGACTGTGGAGTGATAGGGTATCCGAAATAGCCGTCGGCACCGCATCTGATGGCGCCATAGGCAATTGCCTCGTTACCCTTCATAAGAATCTTTTCTGCCATATCCCTTATATTTTATATTTTTACTCTATAAACTGTAATTACGGCATCAGGACAAACTGTTGCGCAATTTGTACATCCTGTACAGTTCTCAGGATTTTCCATATAAGCATAATTGTACCCCTTGCCGTTTACCTGTTTAGACAATGCAATTGTCCCGGTAGGGCAGTTTGCAATACATACACTGCAACCCTTGCATTTCTCGGTATCTACTGTGATAGCTCCTTTTACTGCCATATCTGTAATTTTAACTGTTAGACAATCATTTACCTCCAAAGAAACCGAAACCTCTCTGTATCCCTTCAATTGTAGCATCCCATCTGATGATAATGCCTATTACAAGAAGGACACATAGGACAACCATCGTTTTACCTGTTGGAGTCAACTCATTATATGAGTCTACTAATTTAGATATTTTTTCTTTAATCATTGTATTTTTCTATTCTAATTCGTGCATCAACTGCAACAACATTTGTCATATTTCCAAGAAGTGGGTTAAGGTCCATCTCCGCAATCTCCGGCGCAAGTGCACAAAGCGAAGAGACTCTCGAAACCATTTCTGCAAATATAACTTCATTTACCCCTTCTTTTCCCCTTATTCCTTTAATAATTTTATATCCGCGCAAATTTTTTATCATTTTGTGGGCAATATCCTTTGAAAAAGGGGCAAGATTAGAAGATACATCTCCCAATGCCTCCACAAAAATTCCACCAAGTCCGCAAAGCACCTGTGTCCCGAAATTTCCTTCACGCTTCGCCCCAATGAATATCTCTGTTCCCGACAACATCGGCTGAAGAAGAACCGCCGTGGTATCCTTTATCTTCATCATCCTTTCAAACTCCTTCACAAGCTGCAACCGGTCCTTCACATCCAGGACCACACCGCCCACATCTGTTTTGTGGACAGGTCCCACAACCTTCATAACAAGCGGATACCCTGTCAGTTCAGCAGCCTTTACAGCATCTTCCGCCGATTTTACAACCCTTTCCTGAACCCTGTTGATTTTTGCAGCATCAAGCAGCCTGGTTACATCAGCAGGAGGGAGATACCCGTTAGGTGCACCCTGTACAATATCCCTTATGGTTTTAATGTCAATATCCCTGTAAACATAGTTTTCATCTTTAGAAGAGAGTGTATTTACCATATTTACGAACGCGTGTCCGAAAGATACCTCATCATTGAAGCAGATACCGCCAAGATGCTGGTAAGTTTCAATGGCATCACCCGCATTCACAACAGAGGTAAGGATTGGATAAATTGGCTTGCGCGATGTCTTCATCTTCTCCAGAATGAGCTTGTATACATCCGTAACATCAGACAATCCCGGACTTCCGAAAATTACAGCCATACCGTCAATCTGGTCAAAATCATTGTTGCACGCATCTATGATGAACCCCAACTGCTCTTTGGTTCCAGTAGCAAGAAAATCAATTGGATTTGCAACAGATGAGCCATTGTACAGCTTGCCGAGCAAAGCATCTGCCTTATCTCCTTTAAGATGAGGGATATTTATACCGTTGCTGCTCAAAACATCTGTAAGCATTACTGCGGGGCCGCCCGCATGGGTAATGATTGCTATATTTTTACCTTTTGGCTTGGGCATTGAAAAAATTGCAGCCATATTCACCAGCTCAGTACGGCTATATACACGGTTGATTCCCGCCTTGCGGAAAAGTGCAGTCACAGCCTCGTCGGGAGAAGCAAGGGCACCGGTATGGGAAGAGGCTGCGCGGCTGCCCGCTTCACTGTAACCTGCCTTGATTGCCGCTATGTGGGCACCTTTATCTACAAGGGAACGTGCGTGCCGGTAAAGCTTTACGGGATCTGAAATGCTCTCCACATACAAAAGTTTCACCGGTGAGCTTATTCCGGGAACATAAGTCCTGTCGAAATATTCCAGGACATCCTCCACTCCAATCTGGGCACTGTTGCCTACAGAAAAGACATTGGAGAAGGTAAGGCCCCTTTTGACGGCAGCTTCCATAATGAAAACCGCTGTTGCACCTGAACCGGAAATGATGTCTATTCCCTTAGGGGAAAGATTGCTTACAGGTTGGGTGAATACACCTGCGTAGTCATTTGTAATAAGCCCAATTCAGTTTGGGCCTATAAGTGAGGCACCATAGTTGTCTACAATTCTCACAAGATCTTTCTCCAGTTGTGCACCTACGGGACCATCTTCATGGAAACCTGCAGAAAAGACAATTATAGCCCTACACCCTTTATCCCTACACAAAACCTCTGCTGCAGATGGACACAATTGGGCCGGAATGGCAAAAATGGCACAATCTGCCTGCGGAAGCTGATCTACACTTGGATAAGCCTTAATTCCCTGAACAGTAGAACTTTTAGGATTTACAACATATATTTCTCCTTTATATCCTGTATCTATGAGGTTCTTGAGGGCATTGCCTCCAGGTTTTGATGTATCATCCGATCCTCCAACAACCACAATACTCTTGGGTGATATCAATTCTTTAGTAATCATCTAGCAAAAGATATATTTTATAACAAAAATATAAAAATATTCTTATGAATTTCTACATTTGTGGCAATAAATTTAAATTTTTATGAAATTTTACATAGTTGATGCATTTACTTCAGAACCATTTGGCGGAAATACAGCAGGAGTGGTACTTTTGAAAGAGGGTATAGAATTTCCTGGCGATTTACTTATGCAGAAGATTGCTGCCCAATTGCGGTACTCAGAAACAGCATTCATAAAACAGAACGGGACAAATGATTTTACAATAAGATACTTCACTCCTGAAGGAGAGGTGGACCTTTGCGGCCACGCTACTATAGCATCATTCAAGGTGCTTATAGAATGCGGAAAGGCAACAAAAGGTGACATATGCCTTAGCCGTACCCTTGCAGGTGACCTAAATGTATATGTGGGAGAGCAGATTATGATGGACATGGCCACACCTCAAGTTGTCGGGAAGGAAGTTGATATAGAAAAACTGTATAGAATTATGACGGGAAGAGAAATGGAGATGGCACCTGGAGTACCTGTTGAAATAATATCAACAGGGTTGCCAGATATAATTCTGCCGCTGGCCAGCGTAGAAGAATTGCAGAGTCTCAAACCTGATATGCAGGCACTTGCACAACTGAGTAAAGAAATGGAGGTAACAGGAGTACACGCCTTTGCAATTGCAGATGACAATTATACTGCCCACGTGAGGAACTTTGCACCATTATATGGAATTGACGAGGAAAGTGCCACTGGTACGGCAAACGGAGCCCTTTCATATTATCTGTTCAGGCACGGCATTGCAAAAGAAGGAGACAGATGCACTTACCTTCAGGGAGAAGCAATGGGCAGGGCTTCTGAAATAACAGCACAAATAGAGAAAGGCGGCAAAATAAAGGTTGGCGGCAACGCAGCCATAATGGCAATGGGGGAACTGATTCTATAGGGCAAGTTCCTCCACGGCATAACCGCACGGAGCAATCCTTTCAATCTCCTTATTGAATGAGAACCAATGCCTTCTGCAACCAATATCTATAAAATGATATTTATACCTGGGATCCCCTTCAACAAAAAGGGGATTCCTTGTTTGTGTATCTTTTATTTCCCATTTTACAAAAGCCTCAGCAGGTTCTTTTTTCATTGAAAGGCCGTTCATTACCCACTGCAAGGAAACAGTTGGGCAATACTGGGGAGCAAAATCCTTGCAAAAACGGTACAACAGCATTCCGCGTCCCTCCAGACTCAAAGGCTGGGAAACCATATCACCATTGTACAGCCAATCAATCAGAGACAGAAGCAAATTCCTGTCTGTAGAGAAAATCTTCCCGAAAGGTTCTCTCCACTTTGAGTCATTATACCAAAGATCCAGTGCCCTTGAGAGAACCATTGACATATTAAGTTCCCTGTAGGAAACAGAAGGTGTCTGGAGAACCTCGTATGGAGTTGCAGGTGAATGTTTTATACCATATTGCCCTGAAGCAATCCTGAAATGTGTACCCGGAAGGAGCTTGAGCAGTTCCAGCTGTATTTCACCAGGGCCTATCTGCATGAGCTGCATGGTATCATCTACGAGATTATCAAATGTATAGCCAGGCAAACCGGCAATAAGGTCTGCATGTACTTCAAACTTTTTGCATCCAATGAGGAATTTGAGTCCTTCAACCGCATTGGCACAGCTCCCTTTACGCGCACAAGTATCAAGGACATCCTGCCGGAGTGTCTGTATTCCGGCTTCCAGATGAAGCAGCCCGGCCGGAACATTTGATATTGCCTCCCTTAATTTTGCAACAGGGGATGAGTCACTCACGCAATGGAGGAGTGCCGGATGAATCTCCAGATGGAAATTCAATTTTCCGGCAAATTCTGAAAACAGGCTTATCAGTTCAAGTGCACGCAATGGGTTGGCATTGAATGTCCTGTCAAGTATCCTCACCTCCCTTATCCCTTTATCTGCAACTTTCTCAAGCACACTCCGCAATTGTGGAACAGGGATATCCTGCACTTTGGATTTATCTATGCCGCTTACACAAAAACGGCACGAGTTGAAACATCCTCTTGAGGTTTCAATCTGCACAAAAGATTTATCCCATGAAAACATGGATGATTCCATAGGATTGTGAAGGGCCACAAAATCCATAACAGAAACAGCAGAAGATGTATTGTACACATCATCTTCTATCCACTCGAAACCAGGAAGTTCCTTCCACGAATCATCATTGTTCAAAAGGCTTGTAATGAATGGATTGAATATGTCTTCACCTTCTCCCTTAAAAACTGCTGTTACATATCTGCAGCTCCTGAGGAACTCTTCATTGTTGCCCAGAAATTCAGGCCCGCCAAGAAATATCTGTACAGACGGCATAACGGAGTGCACCCTGCAAAGAACCTGTTTGAGATACTCTACATTAAAAAGCCAGGCTGTTGCAAAAATATACGATGGGTTACTTGCAATCACCTCCTCTACAATTTGTATCGGGTTGCTTTTTATTGTACCGCGTACAACCTTCATGTTGCATCTTGCAGAAACCTTTGGCTCAAGATTTGCGTGGAGTGCAGGCAAAGCGAGAGATGAATGTGACCAGGATGCATTTATATCTAACCAAAGAAATGCCATATCAATTGAATTTATGTGCCAAAATACAATAAATTCCGTTAAACCGGTAAAGAAATGTTATCTTTACATGATGTAAAAAGCCATTGTTATGGGAAACATATTATTGAAAGGGATACTTTCAGGTGAAAAAATCAATGATATTCTTATTAAAGGCAACAGAATAGAGCAGATAAGGGACAACATTATCCTTACACCTGAACAAGAAAAGGAATACAGAGTACTGGATTGTAGCGGAAAGGCTGCAATTCCCGGTTTTGTAAACATGCACACCCACTCGGCAATGACACTTACCAGAGGATACAAGGAAGATACGGTCCTGCAGGAATGGCTGCAGCATATATGGGCAGTGGAAGCAAAAATGGATGAAGATGCCATATATTGGGGCACAAGGCTTGCCTGTCTTGAAATGATAAAGACCGGAACTACCTGTTTCTACGACCAGTACTGGATGCCGCAAACAGCAATGGAAGCGGTAAAGGAGATGGGAATGAGAAGCGTACATGCCTTTGTTGCCCTTAACCTTAAAGATGAATCCAAAAACGGGGCAATAATGGAGGGTATGGAAAAGATGTACAGCCAATCGCGCTCCTGGGGAGAGATGCACAGGATGTCGGTAGGTGTCCACGCCCCTTATACAGTATCAGACAACCTTATAAAATGGTGCACCGATTTTGCAAGGGAAAAGTCGCTTACCGTACATATACACATGTCGGAAACTGAACAGGAGAACCTGGATTCTATAAAACTCAACGGATGTACTCCATTTGAGCATCTGGAGAAACTTGAAGCCCTTGGCCCGGAGACTATAGCTGCCCATTGTGTATGGCTATCGGAGAACGATATGGACATAATGGCAAAATACGGGGTAACAGCAGTGCACAATGTAAACTCAAACCTAAAACTGGCGTCGGGAAGCAGGTTCAAATACAACGAACTGAAGGAGAGGGGAGTGAGGATTTGCCTTGGCACTGACGGATGCGGATCTTCCAACAACCTTGACATGAGGGAGGCAATGAAAACCGCAGCACTCCTGCAGAAAGGATGGAGAAGGGATCCTCTGGCACTTCCGCTCAACGAACTGCTCAATATTGCAACTGCAAACGGAGCAGAAGCAATTGGCTTGGATGCAGGTAAGATTGAAGAGGGAAAACTTGCAGATATTGCCATAATAGACATTGACAATTATGCTTTTGTACCGAACCTGGATTTTCTGTCAAATCTGGTTTATTCTGCAAATTCTTCATGCATTGAGAGCCTAATTTGCAACGGAGAAATGATAATGGAAAAGAGAATGGTAAAAGGTGAAAGAGAAATAATTGAAAACGCAAGAAGAGTGTGCAACAAGCTATATAAATAAAGATTTATGGACGAAAGGGTAAAGAAAATATATGAAGCGGCCGATTATATAAAAGGACGCATAGGTGAAGGCAAACCATTGGCAGGAATAGTTCTTGGCAGTGGCTTGGGAAAACTGGCGGAAAAGATTGAAAATCCTGTAACAATCCCATATAAGGAGATACCCCATTTCCCTGCATCTACAGCTGTAGGCCACAAAGGCAATTTCATATATGGCACACTGGGTGGCAAACAGATAGTTGCAATGCAGGGGCGTTTCCATTACTACGAAGGGTACAGCATGGAGTATGTCACCCTCCCGATAAGAGTTATGAAAGTACTCGGCATAGAGTACCTGTTTGTCTCAAATGCTGCGGGAGGTGTAAACTTCAGCTTTAAAGTAGGAGATCTCATGGTAATCAAGGACCATATAAACCTCCTTCCAAATCCACTCATAGGGCCAAACATGGAAGAGTTCGGTCCCCGTTTTCCCGACATGACCCGTCCTTATTCGCCACAGTTATGCAACTTGGCAACAGAAATTGCATCAGAAAAGGGAATTGAACTTAAAGGGGGCACATATCTGGCAAGTACAGGACCTACATACGAGACACCTGCAGAATACAAATACTTCAGGACAATTGGAGCAGATGCAGTAGGAATGTCAACAATACCTGAGGTAATTGTGGCACGCCACAGCAGCATTCCCGTATTTGGAATCTCAGTGATTACAAATGAGGCCCACGATGACTATGCCCCTGACTATGTAAACGACGGAGACGATGTTGTTAAGGCTGCAGATGCGGCTGCAGACAAAATGACCTGGTTGTTCACAAAAATGATTGAGAAACTGTAAAATGATAAAGAATTTGATATTTGACCTTGGAGGTGTACTGGTTTCACTGGACAGGGATAGATGCCTTGGAAATTTTGCAAAAAACCTTGGCTTTGAGAATTTTGGAGACTATTTGAACGCGTATGCCCAAAAAGGGTTCTTTGCAGAATTTGAAAACGGCAACATTGATGCTGCACAGTTCAGGGAAATTATAAAAGGATATTGCAGTAAGGAGAATGTACAGGATGAAGAGATTGACAACGCGCTGAATTCATTCCTCACTCTAGTAGAGCCATATAAAGTGGAACTGCTCCTCAAGCTAAAGGAGAAATACAACATGATGCTCCTGAGCAATGTAAACCCCATTGCATGGAACAGATGCTGCGAACTTTTTGCCCAAGCAGGTGGCGTTGATATTGAAGATGTATTTGAAAAACTTTACCTCTCATACGAAATGAAGAACTCGAAACCGGGAGAGGAAATATACAGGCAGCTCCTTGCAGATTCAGGTGCGGAACCATCTGAGACACTGTTCATAGACGATTCTGCAGCAAACATAGAGGCCGGTGCCAAAATGGGACTCAAGACACTGCTGTATGATGTAAACACAAACCTTGCCTGTGAAGTTGAAAAGGCATTAAAGGAATTGGGTGAGTAATGGTACAGTTTTTCAGTCTCAGCAGCGGGAGCAACGGCAACTGCTATTATATAGGCAACGGAGAATGTGGCCTGCTTATAGATGCAGGCATAGGGCCAAGAACAATAAAGAAAAGGCTGGCTGAGTATAACCTCACAACAGATGCCATAGATTTTGTACTTGTCACACACGACCATATTGACCACATAAAAGGTTTGGGTATGGTTGCGGAGAAATTCCACAAGCCAGTATATGCCACCGAAAAACTGCACGAGTCACTGGACAACCACACCTGCACCCGCTGCAGGCTCAAAGGATGCGTCAGAAAAACTGTTGCAGGGGAAGCAAGTACATATAAAGGGGTATCATTCACCCCGTTCATTGTACCTCACGATGCAACTGAGACTGTAGGATACTTCATAGATTTCTATGGTGTAAAATTCACATTCATAACAGACATAGGGGAGGTAACGGATGAGGCTGTAGAGTACTGCAAGAAATCGCAGGTTGTAATCATTGAAAGCAACTACGACCTTGACATGCTCCTTGGAGGATCATACACCCCGGAACTCAAGGTAAGGATAATGCAGGGCCACGGCCATATAAGCAATGACCAGACGGCAAGTGCTGTAAAAAGATTCTACAACAAAGGGATAACACACATCTTCCTGTGCCATCTGAGTGAAAACAACAATACCCCCCAGACAGCATACAACTGTATAAAGAGGGCATTGGATTCAGTTGGAGCGGTTGCAGGCAAGGATGTGGCACTGTATGCACTACCCCGCAAGAGCAACTCCGACATGTTCAGGTTCTGATCAGTTATTGTTTTACAATATCGTACAATTGGCCGTTCTGAGGCTCCTGCAGATTGTATTTTACAAGGCGCAAGGTATTGGCATCAATAACCTTGAAATAGACCGTATCATTGCCCGGAGCCGGCAACAGCCTCAAATAAAATGAATCATCCTTGCTCGTACGGACAACTTTTCCATCGGCATAAAGCTTGTCATCAATACCGTCACCCTCAGCATCAAGATAAATTACCGTAAGTTTATAGAAACCCTCAGGCTGGAGGGTGAGAATATACTCAATTCCTGAACAATCTGCACAAGGGAGAGTACCTTGCCAGGTACCGTCCATTACAAAATCGCCATTGCCTTTTTTGCCGTTATTGCCGCAAGAGGCAAGAACAAGAACAGCAAGTACCAAAAACAAAACCTTTTTCATATACATAAATTTATAATGTGAAGATAGCAATTGTTTTTTATAAGTAAGAATAAAACTCTAAATTTGTATACATGTAAACAAATGAGCAATGAATGTTGTTTCGCCAAAATTTTCTGTAATAATACCTGTGTACAACAGGCCTCAGGAGGTAAGGGAACTTCTTGAAAGCCTTTCCGTACAACAGTATAAGGAGTTTGAAGCAATAATAGTGGAAGACGGATCCAGCTTAAGGTGTGAAGAGATCTGCAAGGAATTTTCAGACAGAATGCCTGTCTGTTACCATTACAAGGAAAACGGAGGGCCCGCAAGTGCCCGCAACTTTGGAGCAGAAAAGGCAAGAGGGGAGTGGCTCCTGTTCTTTGACTCTGACTGCATTATTCCCGACAGTTACTTCCAATCCGTAGGGGAAGAGCTTGCCGGAAAGGAGTGCCAGCTGTTTGGCGGAGCAGACCGTTCCCACCCTTCATTCACAACACTCCAGAAAGCAATAGACTACTCAATGACCTCCATAATAACAACAGGAGGAATAAGGGGCAACAGGAAAAGTGCAGACAAATTCTACCCCAGAACCTTCAATATGGGGATAAAGAAAACCGTATTTGACCAAATTGGAGGATTCTCAAACATGAGGTTTGGAGAGGATGTGGATTTCAGCTATAAGGTAAAGGAGGGGGGCTATGACAGCCGCTTCTTCCCCCACGCATGGGTATACCACAAAAGAAGAAATACATTCAGGACATTCTTCAAACAGGTATTCAACTCCGGAATAGCCAGAATACACCTGAGCAAAAGACATCCTGGAACACTTAAACTTGTACATCTGCTACCTTCTGCATTTGTATTGGGATGCATATTCCTTATTATAATATCTGCACTGTGGAGCTGGTGGTGCATGACCCCATTGGCACTATTGTGCGGAATCATATTTACAGATGCAATAGCAAGGAAGGGGGAAATGAAAACAGCATTTACTGCAATTGCAGCATCATTCACCCAATTATGGGGATACGGGAGCGGACTTCTCATAGGATGGTGGAATATCTGCATACTCGGAAAAAGCAATTATGCAGCCTTTGTAAAGAACTTTTACCGCTAAATTGAAAAATTTTGTTATTTTTATTAATTATTATCTAATATTTTTGGTAATATAAAAAATTGTCTTACCTTTGTAACAGAAACAAGAAGATGAACAAACGGAACATTGGATTGTTTAAGTATAAAGAAGTTGATTATAAATTATAAAAAATTAAAAATTATGGCTACAAAATTCTATAAATGCAGACATTGCGGTAATGTAATAGGTAAAGTTGTTGATTCAGGTGTATCAGTTGTATGTTGCGGAGAGAAAATGGAGGAGCTTGTTGCAAATACAGTAGATGCAAGTGCAGAGAAACATGTTCCAGTAGTAACAAAAGTTGATGACTGTACAATCAAAGTGGAGGTAGGAAGCGCACCTCACCCAATGACACCGGAGCATCACATCTCATTCATCTATGTAGAGACAGAGAATGGCGGAATGAAGGTAGACGTTAAGAACCGTGAGAAGGCTGAGGCAATTTTCTGCACCTGTACAGACAAACCGGTAGCAGTTTACGAGTACTGCAACTTGCACGGATTGTGGAAAACAGAGTTGTAAAATTCAATTAAGTGTATAATACCGTGAGAGTGGCCTAAAAGGTCACTCTCTTTTCATTTCTCCTCCCGACAATTAATACCTTCGTATAAACTGTACAACTGCAGAATTTACACTGCAGTAAATAAAGGTCATGCTCCGCCTTCGACTTGGCTAACAATCTATTGCATCTGCACCTGATTTCCTGACTCGAAAATGCATGAGTTCGTCATCCCGGATGCATTTTCTCAGACAGACGGAAATCTGACGGCACATCTGCAATGATTGTCTACGCCGTCTCAGGTGTCACCTGACCTTTATTTCTTCCGTTGTAATTCTGCATTTGGTTGTTATACACATTCTTGGAGGGAACAAGTACCCTGAGTGATTTCCCGGATGAGGCGGTAAGGGAGGGTGAAAAAATCATCGTCCCGTGACGGCGCGTGTTTGACGACGTTAGACATCCGGAGGATGGCTAAAAGGAGGAGTTCGCCGTCAAGATGATTTTTTCATCCGAGCAGTCTCAGACGGGCATGAACGAAGGTACTTGCTTCACGCAGAGAAGGTGTATAAAAAGTGAAGGTACATTTTATGGGGAATTGGGCTATGCTTCAAATTTGTCACCCATGAAGATACGGGGCAGGTTGCATCCGATGTAGTTTCCAACAATGGCCCAGAACCAGGCTCCAAGGATCCACCATCCCCAGTTGCCCTGAAGGGCAGCGAGAGCATAGTAGAAGGCATCTGCCACACAGTGGGGCAAACCGCACATTATGAATACCGGTACTCCAAACAGCAAAGGAAGATAGTGCTGCTTTCTGGCACCGTACACTGCCAAGGTCATTATCATTCCTGTTCCCGACGATGTTACAAGCAATGAGTGCCATGAGGCAGATTGTCGGGAAGAGAGGATATTTGCAAGGTTTGCTGTTACTGCATCATTTGAAACATATTTTGCAATGCAGGCAGCAAGAAGGCAACCTACTGCATTTGCGAGAATCATTATCACGAGTTTGGGGAATTCTTTATATGGCAGGAATCCTGATTTTCCGGTATATAGCTGCGCACCGCACATGCATACACAAAGGAGTCCGAATGCAAACAGGACAGCACCGGACAAACCGCCCACGCGAAGATAAACAAGACCTGCAATACCTATAAGCAATCCGGCAAACACTGCCATTGAAAGAAAGTTTTTCATAATCCCTGGATAATTTTTAGCAAAAATAGTAAATTTGTAGAGATTAACATTGGACTTGAAAACACATTATACTATGGACAGACGTAAAATGCTGAAACTTACAGGAACTGCATTGGCAGGTTCTGCAGTATTGGGAACTGATGCTTTTGCTGGAAGTTCCTTGAATTCAAACAATATCGCCGGCACACCCGGAAAAGGGAAGAAGGCAATGATCATTGGTGCCCATCCCGACGATCCGGAGACCGGATGCGGCGGAACAATTATGGTGCTGAAGAAGGCCGGATATGAGGTTGTTGTTGTTTACATGACCAGAGGCGAGGCAGGAGTTCCCGGCTGGAGCCATGAGAAGTCTTCTGCAACAAGGATGAAAGAGGCAAGGGAAGCTTGTGAAGTGTTTGGTGTAAGACCTATATTCCTTACACAGATTGACGGCAGCTCTGAGGTGAACAAAGAGCGCTATGCAGAGATGAAGGAGGTAATTGAGAAGGAGAATCCGCAGATTGTATTCACCCATTGGCCTATTGACTCCCACCGCGACCACAGAATCTGTTCAATCCTTACATATGATGCCTGGAGACAGCTCAAATACGGATTTGACCTTTATTACTATGAGGTTATGAGCGGTGTACAGAGCATGATTTTCCACCCTACGGACTGGGTTGACATTACAGAATTTGCAGATGTGAAGAAAAAGGCAACATATTGCCACAAATGCCAGAATCCTGAAGATTGGTACGACAGTTCACACGGACAGATGGAAATCTTCAGAGGCATGGAGCACAACTGCAAGAGGGCAGAGGCTTTCATCCACATACGCAGGACAAGCAGCGATATAGAAGAGTAAACATGAATGAAAAAAGGTGTCCGGATTGGACACCTTTTTATGTTTTATCTTTTTTCAGTTTTATCTTCTGCTCTGCTGTTTTGCTAGAGACTCAGGGAAACCCGGTTTTACCGGTATTCTTGAATCATCCATAGCTGCATTCAATGCCAACCAAGCAGCGATTACTGCATCAATTTTAAGATCCTGCAAAGAAAGTCTCTCGTAAGTATCCATTACAGTATGGTAAGTTCTGTTATACTCAAGAGGATCCTGTATGAACTGGTAAGCAGGCAAGCCCAATCTGTTGAAAGTAACGTGGTCGGTACTGCTGGTCCTTCTTAGGGTAAGTGTAGTAAAGCCTAGTGATTCAATTGGTTTCATCCAAGCCTGGAAGAATGGTACGGCCATATCATTCTCCTCAAGATAAATGCCGCGGAAACGTCCTGAGCCATTGTCCATATTCAAATAAAGGACAAAGTTCTCATAGCCTTTCAAAGCTTTCTTCTTCTGTGAATCGTAAAGGTAAGAGTTTGCATAACCTCTTGAACCATAAAGGCCCTGCTCTTCACCGCCCCACAAAGCAAGACGGATGGTACGTTTTGGCTGGATACCGCTCTCTTTAATGATACGTAGGGCCTCAGCCATTACAATACAACCTGATGCATTGTCTGCAGCACCTGTACCGCCATGCCAAGAATCAAAGTGTGCTCCAATGAGTACTACCTCATCTTTAAGTTTAGGATCTGAACCTGGAATCTCAGCAATTACGTTATTTATCTTCTGATTGTCAGTAAACTCATTTTTAATATTGAGCTCCATCTCAACTTTCTCACCTTTCTTCACCATTCTTACCATACGGGCATGGTCTTCAAGGGGAAGGATAACCTCTGCAACAGGCTCAGGCTGTCCAACCTTGTATTGTACGCCACGTGAACTTGGAACATTGAACGAACCGCCGCCGCTCACTACTGCAAGTGGTTTCTCATCTTTTATAAGGCTGTTGATTGCATTCTGCAACTCCCTTGCGGAAGGGTTGAAGTTGTAAGAATATCTTCTGCCAGCAGATGCGGATGCCCTTGAATCAAGTTCCATATCCTCAAGCTGCTCATCTGTATATCGGGAAGCAAGAGGGGTGAATTTGATTTCATATGTCTGGGTAGAAGGCATAAGGACAATCTTGCCGGCAAGTTTGCCTTTCAATGCCTGTACTTCTTCAATGTTTTTGGGATCAAGGACAATGCACTCACCTTTTACAAGACCCTGGGTGCTTCCGCTCCACGCTTTTGGATTAGCTGCAAAACTGCAGTAGTAAGGGGCTGTCATTGCAACATAATTCATCTTGTTGTCCCAACCACCTTTAGGAAAATCATAAGCATATTCTATTTTCACATTTGAAAAACCCATCTCCTGAAGTTTTTCAACCATCATTTGCTCTGCCCTTACTTTCAATTGGGAAGCAGCAAGTCTTGGGCCCATATCATCTGTCATAAATTGTGCCAAAGATTCAATATGAGATTTTGCAAAGCCTTCATTTTTAACCTTATAAGCAACATCCTCCGGAAGGCAAGTCTGAGAATAAGCAGCTGAATTTGCCAATAATAAAAGAGCAAACAGCAAAATTACAACTCTTTTCATAGTAACGTTTATTTAAATTGGTTATAAATTCTAAGTCTGAAATGCGATGTAAATGTAAATTTGATTTTCAAGAAATGCAAAAAATAATTACAACGTACCACAATAATTACTAAATTTGTTCATTAAATTTACCTAACGATGAATACTAAAAGTCATAAAGCACACCCTTGGCATGGAATCAGCCAGGGCGCAGATTTTCCGGATGCAGTAAGGGCATTCATTGAGATAGTGCCAACAGATTCAGTAAAATATGAGGTAGACAAGGAATCTGGTTACCTTACATTGGACCGTCCTCAGAAATTCTCAAACATAGTACCTTCGCTTTACGGTTTCCTTCCAAAAACATATTGCGGACCAAAAATGGCGGAGCTTACAAACAAGGCCCTTGTACGTACAGATGTTGACGGTGACGGCGATCCTCTTGATATCTGCGTGCTTACAGAGAAAGATGTTACACACGGTGATATCCTCGTAAATGCAAGACCTATCGGCGGTTTGAGGCTTTTGGACCATAACCAGGCAGACGACAAGATCATTGCTGTATTGAGAAGTGATGCAGTTTATGGCCATATGACAGACATAGACCAGGTTCCTATGGACATCATCCGTCGTCTTATCCACTACTTCAGCACATACAAGGACATTCCTGGAGAGCACACCAGCCGTATGCAGTTCATCTCAATCTACGGCCCTGAGGTTGCA
>JAEIGA010007852.1_pt1 | contig 16190 bp, 31 predicted proteins | sample 9270691 | NCBI WGS metagenome assembly JAEIGA01 (sample SAMN17057246, study PRJNA624740) | gut metagenome | biome: biome; isolation source: fecal sample | host: Bos grunniens | place: China: Xizang | collected 2019
CAACTGCTTCTACAATGCTTGATAACACTTTAGGTGCCGAAGGATATACTCGTAAAATTGCAGGATTGGATAATTCTAATGCTACTAGTGCACAATACCAAAAAGCAATAGCAGAAGCAAAAGATTTATCAGCTATGCTAGAAAAACTTGGAGTAGTTTCTGGTTAGGCTAGTAAAGAAATTCAAGATATTTATGGCCCCAATACAGCAACAGCACTAGAAGGATTAGAATAGGCTGTTAATGATGTTATTAATAATGAATAGAGATTAATAGAATTACAAACAAAGGACGCTAGTGGTTAGCCATTAACTGAAGATGAGCGAATGGAACTTGATTTATTATCAGGCAAATATGATGATTTGATTGCAAAAGTGTAGCAATATAAAGAAGCTGAGAAAAATCTAGGGGCAGCGCCAAACGAAAACGATGATGCAAGAAAAAAAGGGGCTTATAATGTAAAGAAAAACAAAGTAGATAATTTAAAGAAAAATATAACTCCTGAAGAACAAAAAACTTATGATAAGTTGCAAGAGAAATAGGCTGCATTAGCTAAAGATGCTGCCGAAGGAAACAAAGAGGCAGCAGCACAGGCAGAAAAATATGGAAAAGCCCTAAAGGGATAGACTGGTTCAATGAAAGCTGTTATTAAATAGCAAGAAAAAGTTGGAGAAGCAGCTCAAAAAACCAATTAGGAATATCAAAATTTTAAAACTTCTCTTAAAGGAAAAGTTACACCAGAAGGCTTAGAGCAATTAGATAATAAAATGAATGAAGCAGGCGAAAGTATGCATAACGGTGCCGTACATAGCGCTGAATTACGAGCTGGAATGGATAGTTTAGGATACTCAATTGATAAAGTTAATTTAAAACCAGTCACTTTTGGAGAAAAAATTGCTGCTGCAGGTAGAGCGGTTTCAAGTTTTGGTATGTTGGCAAGCTCTATTCAAGGTACAGTAGATACCCTTTTAAATCCTGACCTTTCTGGATGGCAAAAATTTATTTCATTATTAACCACTGTTAGTATGACTTTGCCGATGTTAATTGCTTTGCTTAATGCTGAAAATTTAGCAATGATGTTTGGTATTAGAACCATTGAGGGTGGTATTACAGTAAGAGCAAAGAGCTTAATAGGACGCCTTTTAGTATAGAAAGCTTAGAAAAAAGGTATAGCAATTACCATGTGGGAAGGTGAAACTGAAACAACTCATACTGGTATAATTAATAAAAATACAATTGCCAAAATTATGAATGCTCATGCTTCATAGGGTATAGTTGGTGTTGCTATAGCGGCGGTGGCCATTATAGCTGCTTTAAGTATTATTACTGCAGCTAATACAAAAGCTGTAGAAGCTGATACAAAAGCAAAATAGCAATAGGCTGAAGCTTCAAAGGAGTCAGCAGATAAAGCCAAAGAAGAAATGGATAAGGTTTAGGAATTAACTAAAGCTTATAGAGAACAATATAAGGAATATGAAAAAACTGGAGAAGTAAAAAGTTCTCTTGTTACTGCCGCAACAGATGTAGCTAGTGCGCTAGAAATTGAAAATGCTCAATTATTAATTTAGCAATAGCGATATGAAGAACTAACTGATGCAATTAATAATGCCGAACGAGCAAAAAGTAATGAAACAAAAAAAACTGCGACAACTTCAGTACGAGCAGCCACTGCTTCTTTGGATGCAGCGGGAAATAAGTATAAAAGAGATATAAAAACTTTACGTATAAACGGTGGAAAAGTTCGTTTTGGCCTGGGCGATGACGCTGTCGCTGATGATAAATTTATAACAGATTATTTAAAAGGGCCTGGTAAAGACAAATATCCAACTTGGGCTCATACAAGAAATTCTAATGGTTTTGGTTTTATTGAGCACTCTTATGCCGATGAGTCACAAATTCCAATGATTATGTCTCAATGGAAATAGTTATATAATGATGCCTTAGCTTATGCAAATAGCAAAGGTGGTTATAATTACGCCAATTCTGAGATTTATCAGATGATGCAAGATGCTGATATTAGTTCTGGTATTGATTCTTTAATTGAAGCAGGAACTACAGAATCTGAAGCTATTATTGATAATGCTTTTTTATCTACAGATATAAAACAAGCATCAGAAGATGAAAATGTGGAAAATTATATTGAGGCTCGAACAGCAGGCATTAAAAAAATTGCACAAGAATACGGTTATGAAGATATAGAACAATTAAAAGATGAAAATAAATATCTTTATGACACAATAATGTCTAGTATTGAATCATATCTAAAAACAAATTATTCTTCAATTGAGAGTAGTTATTAGGCCATTGAAGATATGACATATATTAATGAGGCGGCTGCAGAATTCGCAAAAACGGAATTAAAAAAATGGGCAGATAAAAACAATTTAAATTATAGCGATGCATTAACATATTATTTTTCCTTAAGGCCTGAGCTAATGGGAGAAGAAGACTTTGAAAACCAAATGAATGATTTATTAGATGGCTTTAAAAACAATGAAATTCAAATTCAAATTTCCGCTGTTTCTGCAGCCAAAGGTGCCTTAAAGGACGATATGACAGAATAGGATTGGATTAATTTTTTTGGCGATGAAACGATATCTAAGATTTTTAAATCAACAGAAGACGGCGGCTATGGCATGCTTACAGAAGCAGAATTTTTAGCCATGTCCCCGCAAGAAAGACAAGATTTTATAAATGACTATTTGTCTTCTAATACAGTAGCCAATGCAACAAGAGAGCAGGCAAAAGCTCAGCGTGATACTGCAGAAAGGATTAAAACCGCTTCCAACGAAGATTTTGCTGAAGTATATGTTAGTCAAGCGTATGAAGAAGATTAGAGAGCTTATATAGCTAATAATTATGAACAAGGTTTGAATCCCTTTCTTAGACGGGATTAGCAAAGATTGGCCGAATTGGAAAAAATTAAAGCATAGAATCATGGCCATCTGGATAATGAACTCAAAGCCGAATATGACAGATTAGTGTCACAAGACTATACTCCAAGAGTTCGTAAATTCGATTATGGTGATTTTATAGATGAAGATTTTACCGATAAATATGATAATTCTATAGAAAATGCTATTGATGATAGTAGTGACCTTCCAACAAGTGAAATTACAGACTATGATTCTCTTATTGATTATTTAGTAGAAAACATTGATACGCTTATGGGCTAGGGCGATAGTGAACTCGTGTGGCTAAAGAAGATTTTAACTTCAGCAGGATATCCAGGAAGTGCAAAATCTTTTTTGGCGGACTATATTGTGCCAATAAAAGATAATCTAAAAAGTGAGACTGGATTTGGTTCCATCGATGAATTAAACAATGCGGTACAAGATTATTATGATATACAACATGGTGATACAACTAAAGTAGATGCTCTTCGTACAGAGCAACATGACAACGCAATAAGCAAAGCAGAAGAATTGGAGAAACAAGCATCTTATCAAGAAACTGTGGCTTCAGAGGCCGCATTGAAAGCTATTAATTTAGACCCTAACGAAATAGCTGAATAGGCAAAATCTGTTTAGAATTTAGCTAGTTCTTCTGAATTATTTGCTGACAGTTTAGAACATGATGCAGCTGCAGCTAAATTAGTGGCTAAGGAAATGACGCGCTATAATCGAGCAGTTGATACCCTATCTGACAATTATGAAGATTGGATAGAAATATTGAAAAGCGATAATATGTCAGAAAAAATTGCAATAGTAGAGGACCTTAGAGCAGAATATGAAGATTTGTTTGATACAGATTTAAGCGGAGTTTCAGATGATATATTATTGCAAAGTAAATATTTAGAATTGGCTAAAAAAGCAGCAGAAGGTTCTAAAGACGCATATAATGAATTACAATTAGTTTTTTTAAATTCTTTGGTCCCAAAAACACTGGCGGATTTAGAAGCAATTGTCAATGCCGATTTAGAAGTCGGTGCAGAGGTTAAGGGAAGTTTAGCTGAAGAAGTAGAATAGCTATATGCCGATGCATACGCAGCTGCAAAAGTTGGAGGTGCATCTGTCGAAGAGGCAATGAAAGAAGCGGCAGAAGCAGTAAATCAAGCTGGTTATAATGTTGATGATTCTAATTATACAATAACAGAGGTAACTGAAGAACTTCCTCCCGACATTGTTCCAGAAGACGGAAAGAGTATAACTTTACCAGATGGCACTATAGTTGCTGGAGTGGATTGGAAAGCTAATGATAATGGTACATATACATATAAAATAGTTACTCCAGGAACGCTTAAGTTTACTAAAAAGGCAGAAAATGTTGGTGGTAAAAAATTTAAATCATCTGGCGGCGGTGAAAAAAAGACTAAAAAGTTATCGGATGAACTTGAGCGCTACCACGAAATTAAAGAAGTAATTGATGACCTTACTCGTGAATATGACCGCCTATCTAATGCAAAAGACCGTGCTTTCGGACCTGACAAGTTAGCTTATTTAGACCAAGAGATTGCAAAACAGCAAGAATTAATTAAAGCTCAAGAAGAATATCTAGCCTAGATTAAAGAAAATCTACAACTTGACCGTGAAAACTTAGCCCAGCATGGTGCTTCTTTTGATGAATACGGTCGTGTTACTAATTATGATGAATTAATTGAAGACGCTGTTAATAAATATAATTCTGGCAAGCTAAGTGATGAAGGTTATGAAAACTTCATGAAAGCTCTTGAGCAATACGAAGAAACTCTTAATCTTCTTGAAGAAGAACAAGATGCTTTAATTGAGCAACAAAATGCGATTGCTGATATGCGTCTTGAAAAAATTGAAATCGCTATTGAATTTGATTTAACAATTGAAGATGACGCTTTAGATTATTTAGAATATTAGCTTAATAAATTAGACGATGATATTGGAGATATTGCACAATCGCTTGCAATTTTGGGAGACCAAACTGAGTCTTATTTAAAGAAGAGCGAAATTTACACCAAGGGTATTCGTGATATTCTAACTGAGGTTGGTGCAACTGAAGACCAAATCACTGCGTTTATGAATGGCGATAGTTCAGCACTTGAAGGCTTAACATTCACAGAAGCTCAAATGGATTTACTAAAAGAGTATCGTGATGGTTTATTAGAAACCAATGAAGCTCTCTTAGAGATGCGTGATACAATTGCTGAAAAAGTCACAGAGGCTTTTGAAAAGATGAATGAAGAGCTGCAAAAGGGCATTGAAAAATTTGATTTCTTTGGTTCAATTCTTTCTTCTTATAAAGATATAATTGATATTATTGGTAAAGATACTTTAGGTATTACCGATGAAATGATGGATTCTTTAGGTCGTGCTTCTGTTAAGAATGCTACAAATTCCGTTGAGGCAGCCAAGGAAATCCTTGAAGCCAATGAAAGAGCTCTTGCAAACGCCAAAGAGAAGCTTGCTAATGCAACTTCTGAAGAGGATAAAGAGTTCTGGTAGAATCAAGTCGACGCAATTGAAGAGTCAACTCGTGAAGCCCAGGAAAATCTAATGTCCTCTTGGACAGACGCCCTACAGACTGCGGCTGATGAGTTCGAGGCATCTATGGAGCGCATCACCGATGCTTTTGGAGACGCTTTAGCTGGTGCAGCTGGCTCTTTAGATTCTCTATCTTAGATATTTGAACAGTAGAGTGAGATTAGCGAACGCTATGTCGCTGACTATGCTAAGATTTATGAGTTAAGTAAGTTAAATCGTGATATTAATAAATCTATTAATGCTACCGATAGTATCGCTGCAAAAAAAGCTCTTCGAGAGATGGAGGCTGAAGTCCTTGCAATGCAAGAGAGTAGCGTTGAGTTGAGCCAGCATGATTTGGATTATATGCGTAAGAAATATGAGCTTCGTCTTGCAGAAATTGCTCTTGAAGAGGCTTAGAACGCAAAGAATCAAGTTCGTATGACTCGCGACAGTGAAGGCAATTGGAGTTATACTTATGTTGCCAATGAAGAGAAGCTTGATGAAGCTCGTTAGAATTATGAAGATAAGCTTTATGAGATGTAGAGTTTTGAGGCCGAACGCATACAAGAAATGCAAGACCTTATTGTTCAAGCTTATTCAGAGTTCTAGAGCGCCGTTCAAGACCTTTAGGGCAAGAATCTAAGTCCTGAAAAGTATAAAGAAGAGTTAAAGAAACTTCAAAAATACTATGGTGACCAACAGAATTATTACTATGACGAATTACAAAAAGCCTTGGGTAATAGCGAGTCGTTATATAATAATGAATGGCTGGCTTATAGCAATTTAACTGGCTATAAGATTAGCGCTGATAATGAATGGATAGATAGTTTTGATGAAACAATTCTTTCTTAGATAACTGGATTTGAGTCTCTTGAAAGGTCTCAAGCTAATTTCCAAGAGTCTACTAAAGAAATGGTTAATTCTCTTTGTGAAGCTTATGAGGAATACCAAGCAACGATTGAGGAAGTCATGCAGGCCGCAGGTTCGTCTGTTAATGGATTCGCCACTGAGTTTGAAAATATGGTTAATGAAATTTCTGAAAGTTCTGACGAAGCTGCGGAAGATGTTTCGAATATGGCTGGCGAGATGGGAGATGTATTTGAAACTATTATTAATGATGCAAATGAGTGGCTAATAAGTTATAGCGAAATTATTGATAACAGTATCGCGAAGAATGATACTTGGATTGAAAGTATTAACGAAATGGTTGCTAATTATAAAACAGCTGTCGAAGAGATTAATAATACAGTTATTAATCCAACTTATAATACACCTAATGTTATTCCTGATGGTGGTAATCAAGGAGGCGGAGGTGGGGGTACTACAACAGACCCTCGAGATAGAAACGGAGACGGAGTTATAGAAACTAAGTATTATGGCGTATTTGAATCTCTTATGCCAAATGATAATGGAAAAGAGATACAAACAGCTATGTATTATGATACTATTTCTGAAGCCTTGGATGCAGCAAAAAAATATTTAAAAATATAGTTTGACACTCTAACTCATAACGGAACCTCTTATAGTTTAGTAGAATATTATAATAGTCCTTATTAGAGAATATTAAAGGGAATATCTTATAAGCCAATAAATTTAGATACAGGCGGTTATACAGGCTCCTGGGATTCTTCGGGTCGTCTAGCTATGTTGCACCAAAAAGAATTAGTCCTTAACGCATCTGATACAGAAAACTTCTTATCAGCTGTTGGAATTATTCGAGAGATTGCTTCGGCAATTGACCTTGGTGCGGTCGCTTAGTCTCTGAACTTGTCAAGTTTGAGTGCGGCGTCTGCTATGCCAATTGACCAATCTCTAGAACAAGAAGTCACAATCCATGCTGAATTCCCCAACGCAACAAATCGCAGCGAAATTGAAGAAGCATTTGATTCACTTCTTAATCGCGCATCACAGTTTGCAAATCGTAAAAAATAATGATATAATAAGGATGAGAGTAAAATCTCATCCTTATTTTTATTTTAGCTGGCCCAATATAAGCAATATAAAGGCTAGATTTTTTAAAATAAATAGATAAAGAGTTAAAGGAGAGAACGCTATGGATTATAACGAAATTATTTGCCAAGCTATCGATACAATAGTTCAATAGCGTATGGCTTAGATAAAATTTGATGAAACGATTATTTGTACTATAACGAGTACAAAAAAGGCTTCATAGGGAATTTATACGGTGCAATATGGCGCAGTAACCTTTGACGCCTATTGTGATAAAACCGATTATGAGAATTATAGTCAAGTCTATGTGTTAGTTCCAAAGGGTGATTATACATAGAAGAAAATTATTATAAGTAAATATTTTATTTGAGGAAAAGGAGGGAATATAAATGGCTATACTTTATCCTCCCATATTAGAGGGAAAATTACCAGCACAATATGGAACAATTTTAAAAATTCCATTTCAGTTAAATCGTGCAGTTAGTGAAAAAGATATATAGTATATGATTGCAAATATTAAAAGTATTGCGACAAATTCAATTATCGATACTATAAATGGACTTCAACCCACTAAAACAAAAGAGGGTTATATAGCAACTTTTACAATATCTACGGATACTTTAAGAGTTGGCCAATATTATAAAGTTCAATTAGCATTTGGTAATTCTGATGGCATTGCTGGTGCCTTTTCGACATTAGGTATTTTTAAATATACTATATAGCCTACTGTTATAATTAAAGAGCTTGAAGGAAATTCAATTAATTATGCTTAGAATGTATACACAGGAGAATATAAAAGTATTATAATTTAGGAAGAAAAAGAATATAAAGACCCATAGGAAAAGGTTTATGAATATTAGTTTGACCTTTTGCAAAATGGAGTTATCATTGAATCTACTGGTCGCCAATTACATGACGCTCGTACTGATACAGATACTAATATGTCTATAGACACTTACAAAATGCGTCGTCGTTTAGACCCTCAAGTTTATTATCAATTAAGATACACAGTTTATACTGTTAATGGGTTAGAAGTTTCTTCTTAGGATTATTTTTTAATTCAAGGAAAAGAATTTGATGCAAATAAAAATATAGAAATTAGCGTATAGTCACAGCCAGATTAGGGCGCAATAGACGTAAATTTTAGTATTGTTTTAGAACACAATGGAAATGATAATATAGAAGATATTTATGGAAAATATAAAGTATATAGAAGTTCTAGTTTAGATGACTATTCTTACTGGGACGAGCTGGGTGAAATAACTCTTGATTATCAATATACTTTTAATGACCAAGACAAAAATCAGCCTGAAACGCCCGCAGAAGAAAAAAAGAAAGTAAAGTTAAAAATTAAAGCTTTTAGCGATAAAACAATTGAGCATGGTATTAAATATCAATATGCCTTACAATAGTTTGATGAAGATTTAAATATTTATACGGGAAAAGATGTTAGTGAAATAGTATCTTGTGATTATGTAGATGCTTTTCTTTCTGACGGAGAAAGAACTTTAAAAATTAAATTTAATCCAAAAATAAGTAATTTTAAAACAACCAAGTTAGAAAGTAAACTCGAAACTATTGGTGGAGAGTTTCCGTTCATTTTTAGAAATGGACATACTAATTATAAAGAATTTTCTATTTCTGGACTAATTTCTTATTTAATGGATGATTATTATTTATTTGACATTGAAAATAAATAGAATGAGCTTTTAAGAGATGAAACATTTTCATCAATAGAAATTGATGATTCTTTAGAAACTCAAATGCGACATGAAAGAGAGTTTAAACTTAAGGTGCTTGACTGGTTAAATAATGGCAAGCCCAAATTATTCCGTTCTCCAACAGAAGGTAATTATATTGTTAGATTACTTAATGTTTCTCTTACTCCTAATGAACAGTTGGGTAGAATGTTGCACACTTTCTAGGCCACAGCTTATGAAATTGCGGCCTATAATTATGAAAATCTCGTCGCTAATGGTTTTATTGGAATAAATGTTTATAAAGTAGAATCTATGTTTGAAATGGAAATTCATACTGACAATTATTTAAAACCAACTAGATTATATTTAAAAAATATTCGTTCTATTGATATAAAATCTACAAAGGGCGCAAAATTTACCTTTACCTATGCAAATAGTAAAGAAGGTGAAGGATTAGATATTACTATTGGTTATAGTGGGCGATATAGAATAGAGACCCCTGAAAGTAATCCAATTACTTCTATTTTATTTGACCCTGCCTGGTATAGTGAAATTAAAATTAAATATTCGGGTCATACTTCTTATCCTATTATACACAAAGAATTAAAAGATGAAGAAGGAGAATCTTTTGAGGGTGAGCGTAAAATTATTAAAATAGGTTCTAATCAAAAATTCAATTAGATTTTTGGCGGTCGTACTGAAAAAGATAATTAGTATACTACAAAGAATATTTTATCACTTTTGAAATATATTAATAGTAATATATTTAAAACTTCTTTAAATAATGCAATTGATTGTTAGATTGAAAACATAGCTAATCTTAAGATATATACAAAGCCGGTTATATTGGTAAATGAATCTGGATTAAATAATAAAAAATATAATTTAGATGATAAATATATTTATGCAAAATAGATAGTCGAAGAATCATCTGGAGATGAATCAAATCAAATAATACAATACTTTTCTGATTATGAATGTACCAATTTGTTAAATAGTGAAGATTTTCATTATGAAATTAGTTGTCCTGAAAATGATAATTAGCTATTATTTAATTACAATAATTATGATTATGAATTAAATTCGTCTAATGAGCTTTTGGATATGATACTTTTTAACAAAGTTTTAGATAAAACCTTTGTTGACGATAAAGATAGCGTCGGCAATGATTTGGGTAAGATTAGTATCGGACGTGGTTTAATTGCAGAAATTTTTTACGATGTATTTTTTATTGAGCATGCTGAAGTACGTCTCAATGAGGTTAGCGAGGAGTAAAGTTTATGAAATATAGTAAAGAATTTTTAACACAATTAGATTTACAACATAATAGAACAGTATATGCAAAAATTACTGCTTTAACTATGGATGAATAGCCTATGGAAACCGTAGAAGGAAAAACAACATCTGGTTCTATTAATATAGATGGTTCTTCTGCGGTTCGCCGCACTTGCTCCTTGAGCTTAGTTACAAATGATATTAATATTTCTAATTACTTATGGAGTTTAAATACAAAGTTTAAATTAGAAATAGGTCTTCATAATTATATTAATGATACTTATCCAGAAATTATTTGGTTTAATCAAGGTGTTTATTTAATCACAAGTTTTAGTACGGCCTTATCTGCTAATTCATTTACAATTAATATTTAGGGCAAAGATAAAATGTGCCGATTAAATGGTGAAAATGGCGGTATGTTTTAGTCTAGTGTTGACTTTGGTAAAATGGAAGAAACTGATGCTAAAGGTAATAGAACATTTATTTAGCAACAATTAAAAGATATTATTCGTGATATGGTTCATACTTGGGGCGGAGAGCCATATGAAAATATCATTATTAATGATTTGGACACTACTGGTTTAATGTTAGAAGAATATATTGGTGAAAATCCATTGTTTCTTGTTCGCAAGTCAACCGACTCCATGGGAAATAAAATTGCTAATATGGGCGAATATTAGTATGCATATACAAATGGCCATGAGATTTTTTGTAGATATTGGGGAAAGTATACAGAAACTAATGCAAATGGAGAAGAAATTCAAAAAGAGGGATATGTAGTAGGGACTTTAAACAATTTACCTGCTTATGAAAGTTTAATTAAGACTTTAAAATCTCCTTACGAAATCCCAACAGAATTTTAGTTTGTTAGCCCTATAGGTGATTAGAATATAATACCAGGTCCAGATGGTTTATCTGATTCTTGGTGGACTGCGGTTAAAATTGAAAATGGTCAAACGGCAGGTTATAGTGAGACTGAGCTTACCTATGCTGGAGATTTAGTAGCTAATGCAGGAGAAACAATTACTTCTGTTTTAGATAAAATTAAAAATATGCTTGGAGATTTTGAATATTTTTATAATCTTGACGGCCAATTTATTTTTTAGCGTAATAAAAATTATATTAATGTTGCATGGACGCCAGATATAATTTGGAAGCAAGAAACGAATGAAAATGGAGATTTAATCAGCGATTATGCTGTTGAACCTTTCGCAGACGCTTCTTCAACTATTTATAGTTTTCTAGGTAATGAATTATTAGTATCTTTTAATAATACACCCAATTTATAGAATTTAAAAAATGATTACAGTGTTTGGGGAAATCGCACAAGCGCAAGTGGTGGAACAGTTCCTATTCATTTAAGATATGCAATTGATAAAAAACCAACTAAATATACTACAATTTATGTTCCAGACGCCGATTTAATTGCATATAATAATAAATTTGGATTAAATGCCACAGGCCAGAATTCAGTAACCTATGTTGCTTATGAACCTACTACTTTTAGCTATGCTGATGATATTAAAAAATTAATTATTAATTCTTCTATTATAGATGGCTATGAAAATAAAAATGATAACATACCAGACGGTGCAATTCAAATAAATATGAACTATGATGAGTCTAATGATGGCATTGTGGTTCTTGATAACTATACTCCAATAATTGATTCTACAGAGGTCTAGTGCGATTGGCGTGAATTAATTTATCGAATGGCCTTAGATTATCGTAAATATGGACATTTAGATGATTTTTAGCTAAAGGTTGCCGAAGCCAATCCGGTTGAATATCCGACAGGAATTACTGGATATGAGCAGTATTATATAGACCTAGAAGGCTTTTGGAGACAACTTTATTCTCTAGAAGATATTTATACTGAAGTGCCTTTTTCTTTATTCTCTAATTATTATAACAATGAAAAAAGATTGAGAGAATTAGAAAAAATAGAAGAAGAACTTGAGGATTTAAAATCTAAAGTTGAATATTTGACAGATGAACAACTTGTTAGATATTAGACACTACTTGCACAAGACTCAAAAAGAACTAATGAAAAATAGCGTCTTGAAAAATAGCAAATAGAAAATTTAAAAATTTTAAATCGTATTTAGAAATTAAAAGTTGACTATAATAAAATTGAAGAAAGTTAGTTATCCGACGGTTCTTTAAATGGAAAAGAAGTTTATTATTTAGTTTAGGATGGATAGGTGTTACCTTACCATGAGCGAGCAAGATTAAAAAGTGAAGATTTTAATGAAAATCGTGTTTATGTAAATTAGGACAATGATGAACTTAATGTTGATTTATTTACAAAAGCTGAATCATATACAAATTCTTCATATCAAACAGAAATGTATATGTTTGAAAATATTCATTTCGATAATTGGTATGAGATTAAGAAGGTTGGAACTAAGTTTGATATTCAAACCACAGATGAAAAATATTATACAATAAAAACTTTACCAAGCGGTTCAGTTGGTGGATATAATATTAAAACTAAAGAAGGCCGCAGTTTTAATGTCAATAATCCAATTGATGATGCTTATTAGATTGAATAGGCATTAGATGGTAATAGTTTAAGTTTTGAAATTTTTTAGGTGGTTAACTTAAATGATATTGAGGATAATGAGTTATTATTCGCCAAGAAGGAAGTTGATTTTTATGACCTAATTCCTTTTGGAGAATATAGAAATTAGTCTTAGCAACCTTATTACTCTATAACAAATTTAAATATTGAAAATGCTACTCTATATCCAAAGTAGACCTATTATGCCCACAGAGATAATTATGTAACTACAATATTAAAAGAAGATGCTTCCAATGAGGATATTTTTTGTGAGGCCCCTTATGAGATTATACGTGATAATAACGGTAATCCAATTACCGCTAAATGTGCCCTTGGAATAGATATTAAATTAGAGGTTTTAGGTTAGAAAATTAAAATAGTCTAGGCCACCATTGATGAATTACTAGCTACCCATTTTTAGGATGAAGAACGTGAGGCCAGAAAAGGCTTATTTAAACTAGATACCTTAGCTCTAGAAGACCTTTTGGATATAGCAAAGAAATTCGTTTTAATTTGTAAATATAATGGTGTTCTCCGTGAGCGACCCGAAGGTGTAGAAACAAAAGAACTTACAGATGAAGGAGCTTTTACAGAAGGAGAACCTTAGCTCTCTACTAAAGGATTGGAAGATTTAGATGCCTTTATAAAATAGTATCTTGAAAAAATGAATGAATTTATGGAAGAATATGAAGAAGCGTTTGAAAACTTGTATGAAATTAAATATGATGATACAATGTCAATTGAAACTTTCTATTCTACTTACGAAATTTTAAATACGGTCTTAAAAACTAATATAAATTCTAAATTACAGTCTCTTTGGATGCCAAAAGATATAACTTATGATGTTACTGGAACAAAAGAGGATAATTTATAGGTTGCTGCAACAGAGTATTTTACTGGCTTAGTTGTATATTATTATGAGAATCTTTATAATTCTTGTAATACATATTTATCACAAATAGATATAGATACTACACTAAAGAAAAATGGTTGGGGAAGTCATGCGTTGATTTCTTTTGTAAAGCGCACAATAAATAAAATAAACAATTAGCGTACTTATCTAGAGCAGATAAAGAAATATGTTTATGAAAATTCTTTTGTGCCAAGACCTTTTTATAAAAAAGTTAATAGCGAAGATATAGGCAAGGTAAAAAATGTATTTTATTTAACCGAAGAAAAATTATATTATAAAGATAATAATTTTGATGAAGTTGGTCCTTGGGCTAATTGGAATCGATAGGTTTACTAGACCCCTGATACATTAAATTTCTGGTTTGACTTTTTAGACTCTACGGGTGAGGTCGAAAACTTCTCGGCTCGCACTGTTGGTGTACGTCCAATAGTCAAAAATGATAATGATACAAAATCCATCTATTAGAAAACCGTACCTTTGGTTATTTATCACGATAATTAGTAGATTAAGAATCATTCTGGATATAGTTATATTGATATTAATGAAATTCAATAGCCAGATTTTGAAATGTTAAAATAGGAATATGAGATTATAGAAAATTAGGGGGTTTTAACAGCTGTTAAACAGAATTCTAATAGCGAGCCTATGCCATCGGAATATATTGAAGAAGGCGTAATTTTATGGTCTGAAAATCCTTTAATAGACCCAATAGATGGAAAATCTTATAAAGCATGGCGTTATAGTTCTTGGAATGTGCTTGGCCTTGAGAGGTGGGGCTGGCGCGGATTTGAATATAGCTTAAAAAGTAAATTATTTACCTCGAGCGCCTAGGGTAAAACTGCGAAGAATGTTTTAGACGAGCTATTATACTAGCACTCCTATTGCACTGAAAGTGTATCTATTTCTGCGGTCCCAGTATACCATTTGGAACCTAATACTAGAATTTACGTTTTTGATGCAAACACTGGCATTGAGGGTGAATATTTATTGAGCAAAATAACTATACCTCTTAGTTATAATGGGCAAATGACTATGTAGGCCACCAAGGCTGTATCACGATTATTATAATTGAGGTGAATTTATAATGAATAAAGATTATATAGCTTATCAATATGTTAAATTAAATAGCGGTGCATTTATACTTACTTTTGATAGACCTTGTATAAAAATCATAATTTAGGGCGAACCCGGTTCGCCCTTTGCCCTAAATAGTACAAATGAAAAAGATATATGCTATTTAGGTCGAACCGGCTATTTTGAGCTGGACCTTACAAAAAGTTCTACTGCATTTTTATAGTGTGTTACTTTTTTTGAAAGTTCTCCGGCAGATATTATAGTAGACTATTTTTTAAGAACTTAAATTAAAAGAAAGGAGAATAATAAAAAATGAGTGAACAATATATTGATTTATCTAAAATTTTAAATGAAGATGGTTCTGTTGATGGCGAAAAAAGTTTACAACTAAATTATTTATCAAATGTATTTGGTAAAATTTAGATTGGCGCTGATTCTGATGTTAATAAAATACAGATAACTCCAGAAGAATATTTAACTCTTTTAAAATTTATTGGCAAAAATAAAATTGTTCTTAGCGCCAATTAGAGTGATGGTTCTATTTCAATTGAACATGAAAAAAATTTTGAAAGCCCTAAAACTCTTGGAGATTTATTTACATTAGATTTTAAAGAGGCTGAGAAAAAGCTATAGATAATACCTAATTTTAAGTCTGATTAGTTTGGACACTTTATCTCGCTGGGAACAGACGAAGTTGCCGCCCCTCTTGAAGTAGGAATTCCGATTGATAAAATAGCCAACGAAGGAGCTGCTATTGTGGATACCGATAGAGCCGAGAAGGGTATACTTTGTTTTAAACAATATACAAGCGTAAATTAGGAGGCTACTGCATAATGGAATTTTTACCTTTATTATTTGAATTATGTTTAATTCCTCTCTTTGGTATTTTAACTGCTTTTGTTGTTAAATGGTTAAAGGCCAAGGAGACCGAGATTACCACTAAGGTTGATAATGATACCGCAGATAAATACATTTCTTTAGTCATGTCAACTGTGCGTGATTGTGTTGTTGCAACCAATCAAACCTATGTTGAAAGCTTAAAACAACAAGGTTCTTTTGATGCGGAAGCTCAAAAGAATGCATTTAAAGCAACTTATGAATCAGTTTTAAATATTCTTTCTGATGACGCAAAAGAATATTTAATTCACGCCTATGGTGATTTAAACGCATATTTAACCACTCTTATTGAGGCTGAAGTTAATTGTAATAAATAAAAAATGGCTCGTAGAGAACTTAATCTCTACGAGCCATTTATTTTTTTCCCATAAAATTAACCAAAAAAG
>JAEIGA010007853.1_pt1 | contig 16188 bp, 30 predicted proteins | sample 9270691 | NCBI WGS metagenome assembly JAEIGA01 (sample SAMN17057246, study PRJNA624740) | gut metagenome | biome: biome; isolation source: fecal sample | host: Bos grunniens | place: China: Xizang | collected 2019
AGCTCTGGTAACAGGCATAATTGGGGGGGTTTCTCAACCCTCCCTCTTATGTTATCTTTTTATTATCGTAAAGGAGGTAACTCGGAGTGATTGAGATTATTGGAACCGCCATTAACCAGTGGGACAGTGGTAGATCTGTAAGGGTTACAGATGTTGAGGCAAGCCATGTCCATTTCGCCAACCAAGGCGATTCGAAGGCAGTAGTCATGGAGCTTGTTGAGGAGCAGGCACTCATTCCTGATTATCTGCTTCAGACCGGCAAGCAACTGTGTGTATACGCAGTGCTGAACGGTGTCACCGTGGAGAGCAGGGTTTTCCCTGTCAAGAAGCGTGAACGCCCGGAGAACTATGTCTACGAGGATGACCAGCGCAACTACATCTATGAGCTGATTACCGATGCACAGGAAGCAACCAAAGCTGCGAATCAGGTAGCGCAGGATCTTATCAAGGCTAAGGAGCGCGGAGAGTTTAACGGTCCTAAGGGTGACCCTGGTACTGCTCTTATCGATGACAGCGTGGTCGGAGAGGCTGCGTGGTCAAGCAAGAACGCTGTGGACAAGCTGTGTCCTTCCTTTGCGGAAACCGGCGTCATGGTAACCTGCGAGCCGGTGGAAGGATATCCCTTGGCAGTAGCAGCGGATGAAAGTGCAACCACTATCACCCGGTGCGGAAAGAATCTTGGTAAACCGAGATCCCTCACCACAGACATCATTCAGGGCATGACATCCAAGACAGAGGCCAATGGTGTTATGTCTGTCAATGGCACGGCTACAGCCGAGGCTACCAATGTATATGTGACCAATGTGGCAGCATGGGGCAAGCAAGTATTCCTAGGCAAAGGAACATATACCTTCAACTGCGAGGTTCTGCAAGGATCTTTCACGAAGGTTACTGGTGTTTTGCAGATTGGCGCAGTTGGCGGTGGCACTACCTATGAGTATTTTACTCCAGGTACTCCTCACACCTTTACAATTGCAAAAGATTCCAATGTGAATACTATTTTGCAGTTTAGAGTTGGCGGAACAGCAGATAACGCAAAGGTGCGTGTTCAGTATGAGCGTGGCAACACCGCCACCGCCGTTGAACCCTACACCGCAAACACATTTGCTCCCGGTGAGGATGTCCCGGCATTGGCTGGTGTCAATAACATTTGGGCAGATGCTGGCGAGGTAACTGTCACCGGCAGAGCTGATCCGGTAGCAATCATCAATAAGCTGTCCAATGCTGTCACGGCAATGAGCAGCGATGTTTAAGGAGGTAGTACCTTATGGGTTATACTGCTGAAAAACTGGTAGCCATCGCAACGGCAGAGCTTGGCTACCTGGAGAAGAAGTCCAACTCAAAATTGGACAGTAAGACTGCCAACGCAGGCTACAACAACTACACCAAGTATGCCAGGGATCTGTTCCAGGCTGGCTACTACAACGGAAACAAAAATGGCTATGCTTGGTGTGATGTGTTTGTGGACTGGTGCTTCTACCAGCTTTGTGGCAAGGATGCCAAAGCTGCCCAGGATATCATCTGCCAGACAGGTGATTATGGTGCAGGCTGTTCGTACTCTTCGAAGTATTACCGCAATGCAGGCAGATTCTACACCTCTCCGAAGGTGGGTGACCAAATCTTCTTCGGCAAGAAGGGTAGCGAGAACCATACCGGCATTGTCTACAAGGTGGACAAGAGCAAGGTGTACACCATCGAGGGCAACACCTCCGGCGATGCCGGTGTAGTTCCCAACGGCGGTGGCGTGTACAAGAAGTCCTATGCTTTGGGCTACTCCAAAATCGTAGGCTACGGCAGACCTCGCTATGACGAGGAAGAGGTCAAGCCTGTGGAAGAAAAAGAGGAGGTATGCAGCGTGAATATCAAGGTATTGAAAAAGGGTGCAAAGGGTGCCGAGGTCAAGTCTTTGCAGATCCTGCTCAATGGCTATGGCTACTCCTGTGGCAGTTCCGGTGCGGACGGCAGTTTCGGTCCTGCAACGGACAAGGCGTTGAGAGCCTACCAAAAGGCAAAGGGCCTGACTGTTGACGGTGTCTGCGGACCTAACACCTGGGCGAAGCTCCTGGGCCTTAGTTAAGGAGGGCAACATATGAGCGAGTCTATTATTGTTGCCCTTATCACAGGAGGGTTATCCCTTGCTGGCGTGGTCATTACCTGCTTGGCAACTGCGAAGAAAACCGAAAGGGCTACCGCTGTGGCACAGGCTGTGACCGAAACCAAAATCGATGAGCTGACCAGAGAGGTCAGACTGCATAATGGCTTCGCTGAGAAGATTCCTGTCATGCAGGAGCAGATTAAGGTCATCAACCACCGCCTGGACGATTTGGAACATAAGTGAGGAGGAAACGATTATGAGCAACAAAACATATGATGTGCTGAAGTGGATCGCTATGGTTATCTTGCCTGCGATTGGTACCCTGTACTTTGCTTTGGCAGGTATTTGGGGCTTCCCCTACGCAGAGGAGATTGTCGGCACCATCACCGCTGTTGACACCTTCCTTGGTGTTGTGCTTGGCATCAGCTCGGCACAGTACAATAAGAAGCTTGAATAAAAGAAGAGGAGCATCCAAAACGGATGCTCCTTTTTTATTGCGTTTATAGGTGTGTATGATAGGAAACCACATGAATGTGAGTAGCTATGATTCACACAAAGGACAGGACTAAATATTTAAAAATATTTTTAGGTGAATGTCGGTCTTATTCCAGCCAGCGTCCGTAGTTGAGATGTATATCTTTTTGATAATTTCCTTCAATACTCTATTTTGTTCTGATGGTGGAACGCTGTTGTCTTTCAATGATTGAATAGCTTCCTTAAGCTGGTTTACCTTCTCCTCATAGTTTATGGCATCAGGCATATTCTTCCTTGCTTTTTTGATCCGTGCTTCGCACTCACGCATCTTTTGACGAAGAGCTGTGTTTCTCTTTTCAAACAACTCTTGTGTGTACTTCTTGGTTTCAAGCAACTCGTACTGCATTTCCTCCTGCTCACGGTACCCATTCATTTCCTCTTCCAGATTTTTAAGAATCTGCTGTTGGATCTCGATGCTAGAGCCTGCGCTATTGTCTCTCAGCACCTCAAGGTTAGGCAACTCCGATTGCTCCAAGGCAATGATAAGCGTATTCACAACATCTTCGTACTTTGCTGATTTGAAGTGAGGTGGTTTTCTTCTGCACTCTAGTCTTGCATCTCTCCTGCCACCGTAACCATTTAAGTAAATACCTCTGTTGCACTGAGAACAGAACACTAGACCGGCTAAAGCATTCTTAAGCTCATTATCTCGTTTTACACGAGGGTGGTCATTTATTATCTTCTGAGCTGCCATAAACAGTTCGTGGTCTACGATAGCAGGGTGCTTACCTTCTACGATAATCACATTCTCGTCTGATGCCATCGGTCTGATCACTCTCTTCTTTCCGTCTTTTATGATGGTAACACTCTTCTTGCGGTTATAGCATACCTTCCCATCGTACTGAATATTACGAAGCATTTCTGCTATGGTATTCTTTAACCACCTATCAGTAGACACAGGCTTTACCCCCATGTCATCGAGTCTGTTGGCGATAGCCTGATACCCTAGCCTTTCGTTTACATACCATTCAAATATAGCTCTTACCATGGCTGCATCCTTGTTAGGCACAAGGGTGTGGTCTTTTCCTATTGTTACCTTGTCATACCCAAACGGTGGCTTACTTGCAATGAAGTTTCCCCTTTTTACTGCTGCCACTCTGCCTGCGTTCTGTATTTCCTTAAAATAGTCAAGGTAGTCACGGCCACGCATGAGTTCGCCCTCAAAGAACTTCAAATCACGCTTGTCGTTCATATCAAAGGTCATCATCGGTGTTGCTACTAGGGTGTTGGTATATAGAAGTGCGCTGATCAAGCGGCCACAATCCTCCAATGATCCTCTTGTTAATCTCTGGGCATCACGGCACAGAACACCGGCCACATTTGCATCTTCAACTCTTGCTAGGACTTTTCGCATCTCCTCACGCTCGTCAATGCTTTCACCGCCGGAAACAATTTCTCGATAGATGCAATCCTCTGGGATCTCATGGCCAAGGTTGTTTCTTGCCCATTCCTGCAACATTGCTTCATGCTTGGCAAGAACTTCTTCTACTGTCTCGTTGGGATCGTCTTGCCTGGACTTTCTTAAATACATCAGCCATATTTGATTCTTTAATTCTGGCGATAAAACATTATATGGCAATAAAACTCAACTCCTTTCACATTCGATTAATTAATATAGGAAGTATCCAGAATACTATAATGACAGCCAATACTACTATGACTCCCATTATTCCACATAAATCAGGACTGCTTTTGCTATTGTTTGTTGTGTTTGGGATACTATGAGTTTCCACGGTTGGTATGGTGGGAAAATTATAATCAAGGGTTGGTAACGAGGAAACATCAAATTCAAAGCTACTGCTACTACTTCCACCGCTAGAACTGTGGTCAGTTTTGTCGCGGAAATCGTAGGGACAATCTTTTTGACCATCACCATCCATGTCATAATGGTCATGTTCTGAATATCCATGGTGGTAATGGTATTCTCCTGTGGACCGATTGGTGTGACCGCCTTTGCTATCTGTTCTTCCTGGGTGAGCATTAACAACGAGTGCCACAGATACGAGCAGCGCAATGGAAAATAAAATAATAAACGCTTTTTTCATACCATCAAATATTTGTCGATGATCTTTGCCTTGCGGTCATTTTCTTTACGCCAGTATTCTACCTCTGCACGAAGCTGGTTAATCAACTCTGCGGCAGCGGTTGGATCGTGGTCAAGGTAGCAGGCGTGGTCACCTACTGGACCGATGATAGCCAACTCGATTCGTCTTGCGGTAGCTCTGCGGATGTCCAGGTCGGTGTTGATCGCCATAATGCGCTCGATGGTTTTGACGGATACATCTGCTTCTTCCGCAATTTTAGCATTTGTTAATCGTGTGATGTCTTTAACATCACGAAGATACTCACACCAGCTTTTCAGATCCATACCTCTGGTAGGAATTCCACCGCAGCTCTTTCTAAATCTGATGCATGATAGGCACCGGTAGTATGGCTTGGTGGAAGGATCTTGCCGTGTTTTCATTATTTTGCCCTCATTTCGTAATTATGTTAGGAATTTACCTTAAATTGTTGGGGAGGATATCTCCCAAATATTTCCGTAAAATCCTTGTTTGTTTGGCTGTATTTTTGTTCAAAGAAATGATAGGCTAAAACCAGGTTGGAGACAACCTATCACTCCGGGTGTGGGGGTGGACAACTTGGCGGTTCGTGCTGCCCCCACACTTTTAACGGTCCCTTTTGTTGGACATATAAACGACTATCATTTAATCAAACAGATGTTTGAATTTCATGACCATCATTTACCAGGATGTAAAACGGTGTCGAATTGTTGACAATTCTGAAAAATCAATTTAAAATTTTAATTAGAACACTTGTTTGTTATCGTTCTTCATGAAAGGGGTAGAGTATTTTGAGTGAAAATAATATGGAGTTAATTAGAATTATTCGTGAAAACGATAACCCAGAACAAGCATTGATGGCGGCGGCCACCATCATTCTCGGCTACCTAAAGCAGCACGAATCATCTGAAGGACAAGCTGTTGCTGATCTTCAGGCACTCGGTTAAATAAATCGAGCAACATCTTTTCTCCCTCGCTGAGTTCCGGCTCTGTGGGGGAGTCTTTTTTTTCGTCCCATCCCATGAGATATTCCTGAGATACATTAAATGCTTTGGATAGTTTCTCGATGACATCCAGTGGTATTTTAGTGGTCACACCAGAAGCATATCTTTGTAACGATGATTTCTTAATACCGGTTAGCTTTTCCAATTCCAGATATGACAGATTCGATCTTTCAACCAATGCCTTTATTCTCTCGGAACGGATTGACATTTGAATCACCTCCTTAATTTATATAATAACCATTTATCCCGAAAATGCAATAGCAAATCAAAAAAATTTTAGAATTCATCCCAAAAAAGGGTTGACAAGATTCGACAAGTGTGATATTCTTTAGTCATCCCACTTGTGGGATTACTAAAGGGAGGAGGAAAACAACATGGTAGACATTCTAAAACTTCGTTCCAAGATGGTGCTGAAGGGTTTCAACCAGAAGAGCTTAGTTACCGAAATTAACTCTCGTGGCGTGAAAATCAGCGAAAACACCTTTAGTTCTAAGATGAACGGCACATCTACTTTCGACTGTGATCTTGTAGATGTTATCTGCGATATCTTGGAGGTAGAAGAGCCTGCTGAAAAGGCCGAAATTTTTTTAGCTTAAACATCCCAAAAACGGGACATAAGGAGGGCAGTATGGCACGAGAATTTATGAGTGATGAAATGGTCGAGGAGGAGATCCTCCGACTGCAGAATTCACCTCTGGTGAAACTGGCAAGGCGCGAGGAAGCCATCCGCAACCGCAGAAGGCAGTATATGTACACCCTTCGGATGTACGAGAAGAAGGGTAAGCAGCTTGAAGCCCAGGGCATCACCCTAGAGGAGCTGGAAGAGATGGCCGGTGATCTCTATGACGAGTGATACATGGGTGACCGGCATCCATGAAGGATACCGCACGAAAGTGATCAAGGTTGGTAACAACACCGTGGAGATCAACAGACCTATCCTCCCGGCTGACGAGATGGCCCGGAGGGAGGAAGCAGTAAGACAGGCTCTTAAGAGCTTTGGGAAAGGAATTTAGTTATGAGCGAATACGAAAAAATCAACGCAGGTGTTAAGCAGTCTATGTCCGCCAGACGGACGGAGGCCATTAAGAGGATCGTCATCGAACTGGTTAAGGTTCTCCTGGCTATCGCAGCCTGCATCGGTCTCAAGGCAATCGGTTTCATTAGCGCGATGTTCTTGGTAATCCTGGTTGCAATCATCATCTGCATCGGAGCATTTAAGTCCGGCTACATCTGCCGTGACATCAAATTTTAAGGAGGAATTTTGTAATGGTAAAAGCTAACCAGGATATCCGTGAGTACATGGAAGACCACGGAGTCACACAAGCGATGCTGGCTGAAGAGGTCGGCGTGTCCCAGTGGAAAATCTGCCAACAGATGAAGACCGAACTTTCTCAGACCGAGAAAGAGCAGTACCTGAATATGATTGATTCCATTGCAAACAGAAAGTTTGCCAAGGGAGTCTTCCGGGATGTTACTGAAAATGAGCTGCAGGATGAAGAGGAATCCACCGATGTCTCCGTCAGCACCAAGTTCCAAATCGGTGACCGAGTCAAGATTCCCTCCAAGCAGGATGTCTGTGGCAATGTGACTGACATTTGGAGCAGTATGGTTCAGGACAGAACTATGTATGAGGTTACCTGCGAAGGTACCGGCTACAAGGGGATGTACGCAGAAGCCCAACTGGAGCCTGCTCCGATCCCTACCAAGTACAGCTTTGAAGCGGTTATCGATGGCAACTGTGCCGTGGTAACGATGAACGCCACCCAGGGCGAAAAGAGCTGGGTCTATGCAAGAGGTCACGCTCACATCCTCCACAACGGCGAGGTGGGCATGGCACAGGCTGTCAGCTACGCAGCCAAGCGGATGTTTGAGTCCCTGGATAAGCAACAGGAAAACAAAATTTATGCGAAATAAGGAGAATTTGAAAATGGTTGATAAGTATTACGCTTTCCGCAAGATGATGGACTTCGTGTCTGAACATTGCGAAGTCACCGATGCCGAAATGAGAAACTATTCCGGTGAGATTGAAATCAACGGCACCGATGCAGACGGATCTACCATCCGCATCAGAGTACGAATCGAGGAGGTTGAGACCGATGGCAATTAAGAGTTGGAATGAGATGCGGAAGCTCGACATCTCCAAGTATGTGAAGAACCGAAATAAGGCTGACTACCTGCCTTGGGCTGAGTGCCTGACCCTCCTGTATGAGAACGGAGCCGAAGAGGTTCGCTTCGAAGCTCTCGTGAACGATAACGGTTCCTCGCTTTTTATGAGCGAAGAGACCTTCACGGACAAAGCCAAGGGTAGTAACCGATGCTACGAGGTCCGTGTCAAGGTCACCATCGATGGCAAGTCCTATACGATGAGCTACCCGGTGCTGAACGGCATCATCTCTGTTCGTGATGGGAGTATGGATCAGAACGCAGTCCATAAGGCACAGATGAGAGCCTTTGTCAAGTGTGTGGCTATCAACACCGGTCTCGGCTTCAACCTTTGGATGGACGATGCTGACATCGAAGAGACCGAGGATCTGTATAAGCACAACCTGTGGGCCATCAAGGAGCGTATGCAGCAGTCTTACACCAGAGCCATCAAGAAGGGTATGTCCACCGGTGACATCGCCAAGGCGGTCAACAAGACCGAGGATGAGGTTCGCCTGCTGTTTACCTACTTCGACCAGCTCAACCGCTTTGAGCAGGAGCTGAACAATCTGTAAGGAGGTAAAGGTATGAAAATTTTTGCTACTGATGAACGACAGAAGATTCTTGATAAGGCCGGGATTGGCTACAAGCTCGACCAAGACTTGAACTTCTACTTCTCCAAGACAAGTGATGAGAAAAAAGCAATAAAGATTTTGAGGGGGCATCTTGCGTTATGAATATTTTAGTTGCTTGTGAAGAATCCCAAGCGGTAACAAAAGAATTCCGCAAATTAGGTCATGAAGCCTATTCGTGTGACATCATCGAATGTTCCGGCGGTCATCCTGAGTGGCATATCATGCAAGATGTGCTTCCACTTTTGAATCCTCACAATGTTCCGCTTTGGGGTAACAACACAACCATTAGAGGGATCGATTTTAAGACTTGTGATGGCAAGGAGCATTTTATCTACAACAAGTGGGACATGATTATTGCTTTCCCACCTTGCACCCACCTTGCTGTCAGCGGTGCAAGACACTTTGAAAAAAAGAGAGCAGATGGCAGACAACGAGAAGGCATTGAATTCTTCTGCCAATTCTTGAATGCGGATTGCGACAAAATCGCAATCGAGAATCCGGTTGGAATTATCAGCGGTGATTACATACAAAAGCACTTCCCGGATTTGGCTGAGAAGTACGGACTGCCACGCAAGCCTTCACAGAAAATCCAACCATACGAATACGGACATCCGTATATAAAAACAACTTGCCTTTGGATAAAGGGACTCCCCAATTTGATTCCCACAAACATTCTCACAAAACCGGAAGGTGGGTGGGTGAATCAAAAGTACACAGCAGACGGAAGATATGGTGGCTTTGCATCCAACTTCTCTGGATCAACACGGAGAAGCAAGACATTTGAGGGAGTTGCCCAAGCCATGAGCGAACAATGGGGGTGTGCTGAAAATGATTAAAACAGTAGAGTACAAAGAATGTACTTGCGATATGTGCGGAAAGAAAGAACACATTCCAACGAACAGAGATATGCCTGAAGGATGGGGATGGTTTCGTGTATGTCTTAACAGAGAGGTAGGTGACTACCATACTTGTGCTAATTGCGGTGAACGAGTGGCCTCTGTTCTTGAAAAGATGAAGTTGGTGAACGACCTATGATTACGGATCATGATCGCTCCGGTTACATAGGAGCTTCAGACACCGACAAGGTCATCGGCAACTGGAAGACCAAGACCTGGGAGAAGTGGTGGATGCAGAAGATCGGCATCAACACCGACCACTTTGAGAATGAGTTCACAAAGGCTGGTACCAACTGGGAGCATCGCATCCTGGACAGCCTGCACCTTCCCAACCTGGAGAAGGATAAGCAGATTATCATCGAGGATCTCCGGCTGAGAGTCAACTTGGACGGAAACACTCCCTTCCGCATCAAAGAGGTCAAGACCTACCAATGGGAGAAGGGCTGGAAGAAGACTCCTCCCAAGTACATCAACCAGGTGCAGGTGCAAATGTTCGCCTCCAATATCCACGAGGCTGACATCGTAGCCTATGGCCTTGAGCCGGAGGACTACATGAACTATCTCCGGGACCTCGATCCCAGAAGGCTGCAGGAGATCCCGGTCATGTATGACCCCAACTGGATTGAGACAGTTTACCTGCCGAAGCTGAGAATACTGGCTGACTGCCTGAAGAGAGGAGTGTTCCCCAATGTCTGAGACGATATCTTTCCGTGAGGTGAAACTGGAGGGCGGCTGGCTGATGGTAAAGCCGGAGCGAATGGACCTTGGCAAGGCTATGGCTATCGTGCGAAAGCACAAGGATAAGCTGTATGACCTTGAGGTCAAGGAACATCGGAAGAAACGCAGCTTGGATGCCAATGCCTACTGCTGGGTGCTGATCAATAAGTTGGCAGAGGTTATGCGGATAGAGCCTGTCGAAGTGTATCGGCAGGCGATCCAAGACATCTCCGGCAACAGCGAGGTCATCCCCATCAAAGAGGATGCTGTCGAGCAGTTCAAGCAGGCGTGGTCTCACAACGGAATCGGATGGCTTTGCAGGGATATGGGGAAATCCAAGATCCAGGGCTACAGAAACCTGATGGTCTATTACGGTTCTTCTGTATACAACACCAAGCAGATGAGTGTCCTCATCGACCACCTCATCCAAGACTGCAAGGCTCTTGAGATAGAGACTCTGCCACCGGACAAGCTGGCACTGCTTATGGAGGAATGGGATGCGAAAGGATACTAAGGCGAGAGACTTTGACCGGAAGGCCAAGATTGCCATCTCCGAGAGAGACAGCGTTGACGGATGGCCTTGCTGCGTGTTCTGCGGATTGGCTGCTCCTGCACCGCTGGCGTGGTCAAATGCCCACTTCATAGCAAGGAGCCAAGGAGGATTAGGCATCCCGGAAAATGGCCTCACGCTCTGCCCTGAGTGCCACAGGCGGTACGATCAGACTACAGCCAGAGCAGAGATGCGAGGTTACTTCCGGGAGTATCTCCAAGAACGATACGAGAACTGGAGCGAGGATGCTCTTATCTACAGGAAGGAGAGATCCATATGAAAGCTACCCAATGTGACAAGGTGCTTGCCTATATGAAGCAGTTTGGGTCTATCACACAGCTTGAGGCACTTGCCGATATCGGATGCATGAGGCTTGCATCCAGAATCAGCGATCTCCGTCAGCAGGGCTATTCCATCGGACGGAGAATCAAGACCGGAAAAAACAGATATGGCGATAGCGTGAGCTTCGCTGAGTATTACTTAATTGAGGAGGACTAATTATGCTTAATCACATTACTGTTATGGGCCGTATGGTCAAAGATCCTGAGATGCGTAGAACCGGCAGTGGCGTGGCGGTGACCAGTTTCACCATCGCCTGTGACCGTGACATCGCCAACAAGGAGACAGGCGAGAGAGATGTAGACTTCATCGACTGCGTAGCCTGGAGAGGTGCTGGTGAGTTCGTAGCAAAGAACTTCACCAAGGGCAGAATGATTGTGGCCTCCGGCAGACTACAGGTCCGCAACTGGACTGACAAGGAAGGCAACAAGCGCAGATCCGCTGAAGTGGTTGCCGATAATGTCTACTTTGCAGACAGCAAGAAGGAAGAGTCCGCAACTGCATACGCTCCTGCTCCCACACAGGACTTCCAGCAGATTGATATCCCTGATGCACAGCTTCCGTTCTGAGGGGGTGCAATATGCTTCACTTAGGTGACATCACCAAAATCAAGGGAAATGAAGCTCCTACAGTGGACTGCATCATAGGGGGTAGCCCCTGTCAGGATTTAAGCTTGGCTGGCAAGCGCGCTGGTCTTGCCGGTGCAAGGTCTGGTCTGTATATGGAGCAGATTCGAATCATAAAGGAGATGAGAGAGAATGACAGAAATCATGGACGGACAGGTGTCGATATTCGACCAAGATATATGGTCTGGGAAAATGTCCCCGGAGCCTTCAGCACCAACCAAGGGCAAGACTTCGCAGCAGTCCTCGAAGAAGCAATCCGTGTCGCAGAGCCGGAAGCCCCCTCTGTTCCTGTGCCTGAAAAAGGATGGCCCACAAGCGGATGCATCGTGGGAGAATGCTGGAGCGTTGCTTGGCGAGTACTCGATGCACAGTTTTGGGGAACATCCGATAAGCCTTTACCACAACGGCGTAGGAGAATCGCACTTGTCGCAGATTTTGGAGGACTCTCCGCATCCGAGATACTCTTTGTCCGAAAAAGCGTGTCAGGGAATATTGAACCGGGCGAACAAAAGAGGAAAGAAGCTCCCAGAGATGTTGGAGAAAGCTCTGGTGGAGCAGTCAAGTCAGTAGGTTTTCCTCTTGGTTTTAGACCTGAGAATGTACGGTGCTATGACGAAACCGCAACAACCTTGTGCAATGGCACAAGGCCTGGCTTTACTACAGGAGTGGTCCAACAAGTAATCTCCGTGGATCAAGGCGGTGGTAAGAGTGGAGCGAACAGCTACGAAGATGTTTCTCCTACCCTGACCTGCACCCACGATGGGGCGCCTGCTGTTGCTTACTCGCTTGAACCGGGAATCGCAGCTCGTGAGGGCGGTCACATATATGATGGCGTGAGCGGAACTCTGAGAGCCAAAGCAGGCGATAACCAGATGGCTGTTGCCTACTCCATCGAGAACCATCCTGCTGATAGCCGAGTGGACATCGATGAGAGTGGCAAGGTACAGACCCTGACTTCTCGTATGGGAACCGGCGGTGGCAATGTGCCTATGGTCTTGGAGCCTGTAGGCTATGAGGATGGCACAGTACCGACACTGGTGGCAAAAGGACCTGCCGCTGTGCAGGTGAAGCATATCGTCCGCAGGCTGACTCCTCTGGAGTGCGAAAGACTCCAAGGATTCCCTGACGGCTGGACGGACATCGGCGAGTGGATCGACACCAAGGGCAAGAAGCACAAGGAAGCTGACTCTCCGCGCTATAAAGCCCTTGGCAACTCCATTGCCCTGCCACCCTGGAAGTGGGTGCTGAAGAGACTGTGTGCCTGCTATGAGCGGGATGCTACGATGGCTTCTTTGTTCGATGGTATCGGTGGCTTCCCCTACATTTGGGAACAGTTCAACGGCAAAGGTAGCTGCCTGTGGGCAAGCGAGATTGAGGAGTTCCCAATCGCTGTTACGAAGCTGAGATTCGGAGGTAGCGAGAATGGCTAAACCTAGAATGCTTGGAGTTCCTTCCAAGCCTATCAACAACAAGGATCGCAAAGCGAATCCGTTTGGTAAAAGGAGAAAAAAGAAATGAGCAAAAATATTTACACTTGTGATTCTACTCAAGGTGTGCGAGGCGAATGGATTCGCCCCTTGGCGAAGATCAAACTGGACAAGGGAGCGATTGCCCCTTCCAGGAGCCATTCGTGGGATGCAGGCTTGGATTTGTATGCGATGACTGATGACCTGATTCCTGTTGGCGGTCGCAGAACCTTTGATACTGGAGTTCACATCGAGATCCCTGAGGGCTATGTCGGCTACATCAAAAGTCGCTCTGGACTTATGGTGAAACACGGCATCACCACAGATGGCACAATCGATGCCCATTATACTGGGTCTATCTGTGTTAGCTTGTTTAATCACGGCCTCATCGAATATCCTGTGAAGGCTGGTGATAAGATCGCTCAGCTCGTTATCCATCCCATTTTATTGCCTCGCCTGGAACTGGTGGACAGCCTGAAAGAGACTGACCGTGGCGATGCAGGCTTTGGGAGTACCGGCAGATGAAAACGGATCTGTTTTTCAGTAGCAAGACAGACCAATGGTCAACACCGCAGGACTTCTTCGACCAGCTCGACAAGGAGTTCCACTTCACCCTAGACCCTTGTGCTGACGAAACAAACCATAAGTGTGAGAGATATTTCACAAAGGACCAGGATGGCCTGCAGCAGGACTGGTCTGGAGAGGTTGTGTTCTGTAATCCTCCTTATGGACGGAAGGTCGGCAAGTGGGTGCAGAAGTGCTTCCGGGAAGTGTACCAGGGCAATTGCAAGTGTGCGGTGCTTCTCTTGTTTGCTAACACGGACACCAAGTGGTTCCACGATTGGATCTACCACAAGGCAGAGGTCAGATTTATTAAGGGAAGGCTGAAATTCGGTGGGGGCAGAGTTAACTCACCGAAGCCTTCTATGGTGGTTATATTCAGAAAGCCGGGGGTGTGAGATATGAAGCATGGCAAGAAGCCCACTGTGGCTCAGATGAAACTGATGGTCAAGTGGAAGCTTGATCCTACTATGTGGTTTGTGGTCAAGGACACTCCCACGGAGATGCACCTTGTCCACCGCCACTTCGATAATACCAAGAAGATTATACCGAAGGGAGTGAGATAAAATGGCAGAGAGAAGAATGTTTGCCAAGACGATTATTGATAGTGATGCTTTCCTAGAGATGCCGACAACATCTCAGCTCCTGTACTTCCACCTTGCGATGAGAGCAGATGACGATGGCTTCGTCAATAAGCCTAAGTCCCTTATGAGGATGGTTGGCTGCAAGGACGATGACCTGAAGCTTCTGTTCGTTAAGAAGTTCCTTATCCCATTTGAGAGCGGTGTGGTTGTGATTAAGCATTGGAAGATCCACAACTACATCCGCAAGGATACCTACACCGAGACCAAGTACAAGGAAGAAAAAGCTACCTTGGAACTGGACGAAAACAGCGCGTATCGACTTGCTGAAGAGAGTCCGTTACAGCTCCGTGACGAGTCCGTGACGAGTCCGTCAACACAGGTAAGGTTAGGTAAGGATAGGTTAGGTAAGGATAGGTTAGGAGAGGGTAGTAAAGGTAAGAAAGAAACCACACTCGACCTCTTCAATCGACTTGCTCCTGACTATATCTTCTGGATGGATAGCCATGCTGAACTCACAGCAAAGATGGAGGAGTGGATTCAGTACAAGATGGAACGCAAAGAGTCTTACAAGGAAGTTGGTATGAAATCCCTACTTCGTCAAGTTGAGAACAACGCTTTGACTTATGGTGATAAGGCTGTCTGCGAACTGATTGATGACTCTATGGCAAATGGTTGGAAGGGCATCATCTTTGACAGGCTGAAGCAAAAGCCTAGCAGATCTGCAGCCAAGAGCAGTAATCCGTTCTTGGATATGTTGGAGGACGGTAGTTATGAATAAGCAGGAGGCTATTCAATTACTGGCTCTAATCAAGGTTGCCTATCCAACAGCCTACAGGGATATGGACCAGGCATCCAAGGTGGCAACGGTTAATATGTGGGAAGGGTCATTCCCTGATGTGCCGTATCCCATAATGGAGCAGGCGTTCAACCGCTTTAGGATGGCATCCAAGTTCCCTCCTACTGTAGCTGACATTGTGGACGAGCTGAAGAACATCCACTTCAGGGCAACGGAGTGTGCGCTTATCAGTAGGACTATGGGAGATGACGATGCGGTGATGCGGTATAAAGCTATTATGGAATGCACCGCAAGGTATAAAAACAATGAGCATCTGGGACTACAGCTCAGTAGTATTCCGATGCTACAAATTGGAGGTGAGGGTGATGTTGCAACATCCAGAGATAGATTGGATCGAGAGGACAGGCTACCCCTCCTGGATGCAGGAGAGGGAATGTCCTGAGTATGACGAGGATGCTCTCTACGATGAAGCTAGGGAAAGAGAGCTTTTCGGTGAATAAGGGGGAAGATAGCGATGGCTAAACATAGCTTTACCAAAGATGTTGTTTGTCCCTATTACAAGTACGAGGCTCCGCAGATGATTTACTGCGAGGGCGTGGATGATAGCAGTGCGTTGCACCTGGCTTTTGCTACAAAGCAAGGGAAGAGGTCCTATATGGATGCCAAGTGCAGGAGCTGTTGGAAGGGCTGTATGATAGCCCAGATGCTTAACCGAAAATATGACTATGACTAGGAGGTAGGCATGAAAAATAAATATGGCGCGAGAAAACTGAAGGCACCTGATGGTCTGGTCTTTGACTCCGTCAAGGAATACCAGAGATGGGGTGAGCTGAATATCTTGCAGAGAGCCGGTGTTATCTCCAAACTGAGGAGACAGGTCAAGTACGAGCTGATCCCCAAGCAGGATGGCGAGAGAGCCTGCCATTATATCGCAGACTTCGTCTATGTCAATGACAAGGGCGAGACTGTGGTGGAGGATGTCAAAGGGTTCAAGACCGATGTGTTCCGGCTGAAGAAGAAGCTGATGCTGTGGGTGCATGGCATCCGAATCAAGGAGACATAAGATGAGAGAATTTACCTGTATTGTCTGTGGAGTAAAAGCCATCGACAAAAGCCACAGCCAATCAAAGGTGTTTTGCGGAATAGACTGCAAGAATTACCACTGGCGAATTACCCACGCTAA
>JAEIGA010007854.1_pt1 | contig 16187 bp, 11 predicted proteins | sample 9270691 | NCBI WGS metagenome assembly JAEIGA01 (sample SAMN17057246, study PRJNA624740) | gut metagenome | biome: biome; isolation source: fecal sample | host: Bos grunniens | place: China: Xizang | collected 2019
GAAGAGTTGGCACAAACTGATGAATTATTAATTACAATCAATTATAAATTATGTCAATTATTATTTTTCTTGGGATTGCATTAGTAAGTTTTTTAGTGCAGCAAAATTTGCAGACAAAGTTTAAGGCGTACAGCAAGATGCCGCTTGCTGGCGGAATCACGGGCCGCGAGGTGGCGGAGCGCATGCTGCGCGATCATGGCATTTACGACGTGAGCGTGGTGAGCACCCCCGGACAACTGACCGACCATTACGACCCGACGAAGAAGACGGTAAACCTCTCGGAATCGGTTTATGATTCGTGTAGCGTGGCGGCAGCAGCTGTGGCAGCTCATGAATGTGGCCATGCTGTGCAGCATGCTGTGGCATACGCTCCGCTAAAGTTGCGTTCGGCGCTTGTTCCTGTCGTGAGCTTTGCGAGTTCGTGGATGCAATGGGTGTTATTGGCTGGGGTGTTGTTGGTCAATTCGTTTCCACAGTTGCTTGCGATAGGCATCGTACTGTTTGCATCGACAACTTTGTTTTCGTTTGTGACGCTCCCCGTCGAAGTCGATGCAAGCCGCAGAGCTACAGTGTGGTTGCAGCGTGTGGGCATCACTTCGGCTTACAATCATTCGGCTGCCGTTGACGCTCTTCGTAGTGCAGCCTATACTTATGTCGTTGCAGCCTTGGGTTCGTTGGCTACATTGGTTTATTACGTGATGATATTCATGGGCCGACGTGATGAATAGTACATTCCGACGCCTACCTTTGAGTTACAAAAATCCCTTGCTCGTGCAGTGTGCCGAGCAAGGGATTTTTTATTTATTATCTGAGTGGTCGATTAGCGAATCACCTTCTTACCGTTGATGATGTAGATGCCCTTACCAACCTTTTCAACGCGACGGCCGAAGAGGTCGTAGATAGCACCGCTCTTAGCGCCCTGAGTAGCTACGCCTTCAATGCTTGTGTTAAGACCTGTGTCGGTGAGCGTGAGGTAGTAAGCATCGGCGGCGTTGCCAAAGTAGTAAGCGCGATTTGCCTGCAAGCGGCTTGCTGCATAGGGGTAGAAACCTACGCGTCCAGCGTCTTCGCTGAGGCTGAAGCATGTTTGCTCATCGCCTACGTTTTCTTCAGTCAACGTTCCGTAAAGCAGGTTGCCTGTGCAAGCGTCGGTAGCTGCTTCTGCCGATTCGCGAAGGATGTATGAACCCGCGTTAGCAGCGTAGAGCACAACGCCTGTTTCGGCAGGAATCACGTTGCCTTCGATGAGTGTGAGGTTCATGTTGCGCGCAGCATCGTCGATAGAGCTGAGGTAGTAAGCCTTGAGTCCTTCGGGGATGGTTGTCGCAACGGGGAGACACACTGTGTTGAAGAGGTTGCTGCCAATGTTGACAGTGTAAGAGTAGTCGGCTATAATCACTTCGGAAGGAATGTGTGTGAGGCTGAAGTGGTCGAATGTGACGCACTGGCTTCCACCCATGTTGAAGAGCAAGCCGAGGTCAACCTCAGTTTCTTCGCTAAGTGTGAAGGTAAGCGTGTTCTTAGAGCCTGCTGCCGAGAGTTCCTGCATCTTAGTGTAAGCAATTGCCTGTGCCAAGTCGGCAGTTTCGGGGAATTGGCCAGCTTTCGCAACTACCAGGTACGAGTCGCCGCACTGCTTTTCGAACGTGCCGTAGAATGCTGAGAATTCATACACACCTGCGGGGAGCGTGATGGTCTGGTAAGCCTTGTGGTCGTTCAAAACTGATTCGAAGCCGTCCCATCCTGTAGTGACTGTGAAGCAGTAAGCTTTCTGTGCATCGACGTGAGCACCTGTCACAATCTTGCCGTTCGCGCTCTTTGTGATTGTGTTTTCGAGCGTCCAGTTCTTGAGCTGATAGAAGCGGTTTGCTACGTTGTTGTTCACAGTTTGTGAGTAGTACTTGAATTGCTTCTTGTAGTTCTTGAGGTAGTCGGCAGTCACATCCTGCGCTGTGAGCAGAGATTGTCCGATAGAGAGGCTCCATACGCCGGGACGCACTGACCAAGCATCGCCGTCAGGACCGAAGAAACTGCGGATACCTGTGTGACCGTTGCCTGTGATGTCCTGAACGTCGCCGCCGCTTTGGTTGAACGTGAAGTAGCATACGAGGCCAGCAGTCTTAGCGGCTTCAAGGTCCTCTGCAGCTTCGAGTGAGCGGTTGCAAACATCGAGTATCTGCTCGTCGGTCAGACACTGGTTCCAGATGCGGTATTCGTCAACCACGCCATTCCAGTGGTAGTCGTAGCGCGAGATGAAGTACTTTGTGAGTTCGTAAGCAATGGGGGCGTCGTGCTTCACTTCGAGGTCGAGCTTGCCGTCGCGGTAGAATTTCACGTTCTGACCATCGAAGCTCACTCCGTAGTGGTGCCATTCCTGAGCGACTACATAGCCAGCCTTACTCTTGAAGGGCACGCCAGCGACTTCGAGCAACATTTGTCCGTTATCGTAAACCAATGCGCCCATCGTTCCGCCGTAGTGACCGAAACCAAGGTTGCCGTCGATTGTGAGGCTTGAGGGTGCCATCCACCATTCGATGGTGAAAGGACCGCTGCTGAACGGCACTTTTGCCAACTGTACTTCAGCTCCGCCCGAGATGTTCAGACCTGACTTCGCATCGCCGTTACTTACTGTGAGCGCTCTCTCAACAGTCTTTGTGTGCGAGCCATATTCGTTGGCTACAGTGAGTGCTACGGTGTAAACACCAGGGTTGTCGAAGGTCACGATGGGGTTGCGACCGTTAATGATGAGGTTGTTGTAGTCGTTGTACACGTTCCAGCTCCATGAAGCGGGCGACGCCTTCGAATGGTCGAGGAGGGTGATGCTCTGACCCTTGATGATGTCGGGCATAGAGAGGCTGAAGTCGGCAGTAGGTGCGACGTTCTTCACCTCAATGAACTTTTCAGACGTAGCAAGAACCTTGTCGTTGAACTTCACGTTGAGCTGCACGCGATAGATGCCTGCTTCGTCGAACGTAGTAGCGGCAACCATGTTGTATTGCTTGAACGTTGAGCCGTTGGCTTGCTCGATTACCCATTCGTATTCGTAGCCGAAGATAGGTTCAACGGGCGAGAACGAAATGCCCTGGCCTACGGCGCATACGGATGTTGACGTTGTGAAGTCGGCATTGATTTCGGGAGCAACGACTGTGACCTTAAGTGTGTCAACCACTTCCGCACCCTTCTTGTTGACAGCCTTAGCTACGACAATCTGCTCGCCGGCTTCGCTGAAGGTCACGGTGGGTGATGTCATAGAGCTGTTGGTGAGTCCGGCAGCGGGGATGTTCCAAACGATTTTTTCTGCCGAGCGCGAAGCTGTTGCTGTGAACGCTACAGGCTGGCCTACGAGCACTTCTGAGCTGGGCTTATCGACTGTAACCTTGAGGGCTGCATTCGTATTGGCAAGGCGTGAGGGACGGTTGTTCGTCTGTTCTACCGACGCCGTAGCATCGCCTTCGCAGAGGTTGATAGGAGCGTGGTGGCCGCCTACGCAGTCGCGCAAGTGGGGCTTGCCGTCGATGTAGATGATGTCGCCGCGGTAGTAAGCAAGGAGTTCCTTGCCGCCGCCGGCTGCGCCTACTGTCTGCTTGTAGTAGGTGTTCATGTTCTTAGCCGTGATGGCTTCGCTCCAGATGCGGATTTCTGTCAGTTCAGCATCGGTGTTGTTGTTATTACCTGTTGAGCTGTTGAAGACGAGGTTGCCAAATCCGCCGATACCGCTGTAGCTGCGCGATGTTGTAGAGGCGCTCTTCGCACCGTTGGTGTAGATGGTGAGCGTCTTGCCCTTGACGGTGATACCGATGTGCGTCCAGTTGCCTACAGTAAGCGTGCGCACGGGAGTGCTGATGCGGTCGTTGGCTGAAGTGTTCCATCCTGCTGTAAACGAACCGTCGGCATTGGCGTGCATCATCCATGTACCCCAGCTTCCGGCAGCCTGATTCCAACTTGCCACTGAGTTCGGACGAATCCAGTATTCGATAGTCGCGTTTTCGTAGTTCGTGCCAAATACGTCGGGGATTACGAAACCACCCTTAACGATGTTAGTTGAGGGGAAGTCAACGGTCTCGCCCGTATGCACATACACCTTGTTTGAGGGGTAGGACTCGCCTTCGGCATAGTTGGCTGTCACGTAGTATTCGCCTGAGCTTTGCGTGCGGTAAGTCAATGTCGTAGCATCGACAGAGGCTTCGAGCTGGCCTCCGCAGTAGATGTTGTAGCCCTTAAGCGTGTTGCGCGACTTGAGGGGCGCACTCCAGTTGAGCTGAGTAGTGTCGGCAGCGAGGTTTTCGGGCGCATAGGTCGAGCCAGAGCCGTAAACTACTGTTGTCCATACGATGTGGTCGCTACCGGCGCTGTCGATAGAGCAGTTTTCTTCGCTCAGCTTGAAGGGAGTAGCCATTCCTGTTTCCGAAAGTTCGTAGTCGAGGATGGCGAGGTTGTGAATCTTACCCTTACCCAGCTTAGAGTTGCGCTTACGGTCGATGATGAAGAAATACTTCAACGGACGTGTGCGGTCGTAGCCTTCAGTAAGCGAGCTTACGTCGTAGCCAAACTCCATAGGTTCATGATGGAATTTGCCGTCGCGCCATTGTCCGAGCATGGGCACTTCGGGTGCAGGCTTTGTGTCGCCATTATGTCCGTCGCCAGCATACTGGAAGTGGTGCATGGGTATAGAGCGTTCGGGCGTAGTCGCACTAAGGTCGGACGACACGCCCACTGAGAGCGCCATTTCCGAACGTCGTGTGTACTCCATCTCTATCTTGATGGTGCGTGTAGGAGCATAGTCCTTGCGGATGCGGTAAACTTCGGGTGTCCACCAACCGTCGCTGGGCATGAGGTGGCCGTTGTTGTCGATAGCGTTGGGCACACTCCATGCGTAGGGGCAGTAGATGAAACCTGCGTTGGCCCACCATGGTCCCCATGAGTTGACTACAATCCAAGCACCCTTTTCGAGGGGCTGATAACCCCAGGGATCGTCGGTTTCGAGGTCGCCTTCGCCATAGATGCCGTCGCCGTCGAGGTCAAACTCGATGCGGTCGTCATAACCTACGATAGTCAGGGCGTGATCTACTTGGATGCCCCAATTTGTGAGGTAGCGCTTGCCTACGACGCCGGCTTCCTGGTTAGCAGCTGTGTTGGCGATGGGAGCATCGCCGTTGGCCGATGCCACACCGATACCTACTACGGCTGGACGGCCTTTGAAGTCGGGGTCGCCGTTGTGGTCGTAGAGCCAACTCTTGAGTGCCTTACGTCCGGCAGCATACTTCATGCTGACGGGGAAGTTTGAGGGTTTGTGAGCGCGGTTGAAGAATCCTTCGTACCATTTGTCGTAGCCCGACATCCAACCCGTGTTGGGATTATCCCAGTCGAAGGAACCATAGATTGAGGAGCTGGTGCGTCCGCCGTAGGCCTTGGCTGAGGGAACGCCGACAAACTGGATGAACTCGTCCTTGCCCGAGTTGCCATATGTGAGGTTCCACACAAAGTGTGAGGGCAACTGATTTTCGAGCAGGCTACCGTCGAGGTCGCGATAGGCATTGAGTTCGTAAGTGAGCATGTAGCAGATGCGCGATGCCGAACCACACGAACCGTTGTCCTGGTTGAACACAGGGGGGAACCATTTTGTGTCGGCTGCATTCACATGTGTGGGCAGGTCGGTGCGGTTTTGCACTTGGTCGGCCGTCATTTCGTTGTACGAGCCTTCGGCTGCGTAGGGACCCATCGGACGTGAGCCGGGCATGGGACCATCACCTTGCCAGCGCATCAGCGACCAGTCGTAGTTGGTGTTGTCAACATAGTCCACCCACTTAGATGTATCGACCACCATCTTTTGAGCTGTCGCCAAAGTTGGTGCTGCTAAGGCTAAGAGTAGTAAATGTTTAAGCTTCATTTGATTATTGATTAGGTTGAACGTAATATTTCTTTACAAAATTAATGGTTTCTTAAGGATGCGACAAATATAGCCGTAGGTAAAGTGCTATTTTTACATTTATTAAGTAAATATGTAGCGTTTCGGGGCGTGTTTTGGAGAAATTTGTGCGTTGTAGTGCGTCGGATCTCGGCTGTCGTGGGGGCGGAGTTTTTTGCTGTTGGTGGAGGGTGGTTTTCTGCGTCGCGGAAGTTGGATATCGTCGTTCGGGCGTTGTGTATAAAACGTGCATATATTCACATTTTATGCATAAATATGCACGGTTTTGAATTTTGCGTTTTGATAAGCCGAGATAACAAAAAGATAGGGTGAAATGTTAAAATTTTTGCGTTTCGCAAAAAAGTCGAATTTGGATTTTGCTCAAAAATGTTGTATATTTGCATTACGGAAGGGGAAGCTGCAAGGTTTCCCCTTTTTTAGACCCCAAAAATGGCAAAAACAAGGTCAAAGGTTGTTAAAACAAGGTCGGATGTTGTTAAAATTACCTCCGATGTTGTTTTTAGGAAGTCCGATGTTGTGAAAAATTCGGCGAATTTCGGCGCTGAAACGTCCGATTTTGGTGTGATTTAGTTAATAATTGTTAAAACTTTGCATTTTCTGATATTTGTCAATTTTGTCACCAGGTGTCAAAATTTTCGGATTTTAACATTTCGCGAAACGTGCATATTTTCTGCATAAAACGTGCATATATTCACGTTTCAGGTATGTCGGATTTTGTCGATTCTCGACGTGTGGAGAGGGGATTTTCTGGGCGGTTTTTCTGGCGAAAAATGCGGGTGCGCGGCGCTATCCGGGTGCAGATTTTGAATAGATGCCACAAGGGGCTGCATCAGCGTGCTGACGCAGCCCCTTGTTGAGATTTATTCAAGGATTGTTGTTATTTCTTGAAGTAGCGGTTGTAGAGACCTTCGAAGCCCTTGCCGTGGCGTGCTTCGTCCTTCGCCATTTCGTGAACTGTGTCGTGGATAGCGTCGAGGTCCTTAGCCTTAGCGTTGCGTGCGATGCGGAACTTGTCGGAGCAAGCGCCGTTTTCAGCCATCATGCGCTTTTCGAGGTTTGTCTTAGTGTCCCAAACTACGTCGCCGAGGAGTTCAGCAAACTTTGCAGCGTGTTCGGCTTCTTCCCAAGCGTAGCGCTTGAATGCTTCAGCGATTTCGGGATAGCCTTCGCGGTCAGCCTGGCGGCTCATTGCGAGGTACATACCTACTTCTGTGCATTCGCCCATGAAGTGAGCGTTGAGGTCCTTAATCATTTCTTCGTCGCAACCCTTTGCTACGCCGAGTTCGTGCTCAGTTTCGAATGCGAGACCTGCTGACTCATCTACTTCCTTAAACTTATTTGCGGGCACACGGCACTGAGGGCACTTTTCGGGAGCTGTTTCACCTTCATGAACATAACCACATACTGTACAGATAAACTTCTTTTTCATAGGATTCAAAATTGTTAGTTGTTTGATTAGTTTTATTGTTTGACAATGCAAAGAAACGAACATTTTCTTGATATACCAAATTAATTTCCTAAAAAGTTACATATACAAAATCTATCAAGAAATCGATTTTATAAATATAAATTCAAATTTGCTTGGGCAGAGTCAGTGTACGTTCGGGTAATGTATTAACTTTGTGGAACTTATCGCAACGAATCTTATTTAATCCCAGAATGCTATATGAAAAAAGTGCGCATTACCGTAGTCCGCGCCGTGAGCCATACGGACCTGATTGAGCAATACGAAAATCCCATTGAGCATGCGTGCGACATGCGTGTGGGGCAGGTGTTTATAGCCAACGGTTGGGAGCGGCCGGAGGGGTTATGTCTCAGCGCGTGGGAGTCGATGTCGGCTTTTGTCATGACCCTGGCGCATGGCGGCACTCATATATATAATGGGTGGATGAAGAATCCGCGCTCGGCAATGATTTCGTGCAACGACGGCTTCCGCCCCGTAAGTTTTCTGCTCGAAGCGCTCGATGAGGATGCCACTACGTAGGCAATGAAAAAAGGGAATCCCGCGGGATTCCCTTTTTCTATGAGGCGAAGCGTTCGGAGGGCTGCTCTGAAATGTGCGCAGTGCCCTTATGTCGCCGGTTCCTAAGTTTGCGGCGCACGTCGGGCGGTCCGAATACCTCTTTCCTCGGATTTACTTGATAAGATTCTTACCCGTCATTTCAGCGGGCTGTTCGAGGCCCATGATGTGAAGGATAGAGGGCGCAACGTCTGCGAGCACGCCGTCTTCAACCTTAGCGTCCTTGTTTTCTGTAACGTAGATGAAGGGCACGGGGTTGAGCGAGTGAGCAGTGTTGGGCGTTCCGTCGGGGTTGATTTCGTTGTCCGCATTGCCGTGGTCAGCGATGATGACAGTTTCGTAGCCCATAGCCTTTGCAGCTTCAACTGTTTCTGCAACGCAAGCGTCAACAGCCTTCACTGCCTTTTCAACAGCTTCGTAGATACCTGTGTGGCCCACCATGTCGCAGTTTGCAAAGTTCACAACGATGAAGTCGTACTTGTCTTCCTTGATTGCAGCTACGAGTTTGTCCTTCACTTCGTAAGCCGACATCTCGGGCTGGAGATCGTAAGTAGCCACCTTGGGCGATGCAACGAGGATGCGATCTTCGCCTTCGTAGGGCGCTTCGCCACCACCGTTGAAGAAGAAGGTTACGTGAGCGTACTTTTCAGTTTCGGCAGTGTGGAGTTGCTTAAGTCCCTTGCTTGCGATGTATTCGCCGAGCGTGTTTGTCACGTTTTCCTTGGGGAAGAGGATGTGTACGTTCTTGAACGAAGCGTCGTAGGGCGTCATGCAGTAGAACTGGATGCCGGGAATGGTCTTCATGCCTGCTTCGGGCATATCCTGCTGAGAGAGAACAATAGTGAGGTCCTTTGCGCGGTCGTTGCGGTAGTTGAAGAAGATGACAACGTCGCCTTCCTGGATGGTTCCGTCAACGTTAGCGTTGTTGATGGGGAGTACGAATTCGTCGGTAACGTCGGCATCGTAGCTTTCCTGCATAGCCTGTACCATGTCGGTAGCCTGCTTGCCCTTACCTTCTACGAGGAGGTCGTAAGCTTCCTTGACGCGTTCCCAACGCTTGTCGCGGTCCATTGCGTAAAAGCGACCTACGATTGAAGCGATTGCAGCTCCGTTGGCGTTGCAAACGTCCTGCAACTGCTGGATGAAGCCCTTACCGCTCTTGGGGTCGGTGTCGCGACCGTCCATGAAGCAGTGTACGAAGGTATTTGCTTCGACACCGTATTCCTTAGCTACTTCGATGAGCTTGAAGAGGTGGTCGAGCGAAGAGTGTACGCCGCCGTTTGAAGTCAAGCCCATGAGGTGGAGGCGCTTGCCGTTTTGCTTGGCATATTCGTAGGCTGAAACGATTTCGGGGTTCTTTGTGATAGAGCCGTCAGCGCATGCGCGGTTGATTTTCACAAGGTCCTGATAAACGATGCGGCCTGCACCGATATTGAGGTGTCCTACTTCTGAGTTACCCATCTGACCGTCGGGCAAACCAACGTTTTCTCCTGATGCCTGGAGCTGAGAGTGGGGATAGTTAGCAAAGAGTGAGTCCATGTAGGGCGTTTCTGTTTGGAAAATAACGTCGCCCTTGCCTTGATTGCCGAGACCGTAGCCGTCGAGAATCATCAATAATGCTTTCTTAGCCATAAGTATATATATTAAATGAGTAGTCGGGATTTAGGGATTAGTGCACAGCGATGCATTCGATTTCGACGAGTGCATTCTTGGGCAATGTCTTCACTGCTACTGCTGAGCGAGCGGGGCATACACCGGGGAAGAACTCTGCATAAACGCTGTTCATGTCGGCAAAGTCTGCCATATCAGCGAGGAAGACGGTTGTCTTCACTACGTTGTCCATAGTGAGGCCTGCTTCTGCAAGGATGTTTTGCATGTTCGTGAGCGACTGGCGCGTGAGCTCCTTTACGCCGCCCTGTGCAAACTCGCCCGTTGCGGGGTCGATGGGGAGCTGTCCTGAAACAAACACGATGCCGTTGGCTTCGATGGCCTGGCTGTAGGGTCCGATGGCTGCGGGAGCCTTGGAGGTTGCGATTTGAGTTTTCATATTAGGAATATATTTTATTATTGTTGAGGTTGTAGGCACCGTTGCCGTTGCAGGAGCTACGGTGCCTGCCGTGGGATTACTTAAGATAGTCGTCGAAGTAGCGAGTGATGCGTTCGTGGAGGTGAACCATGTCCTTGCCCATCATATTGTGGCCCTGACCGGGATAAACGAAGTAGTCGGGCTGAGTACCTGCGTCGGCAGCTGCGCGGAGGAACGACATGCTGTGCTGAAGGATGCACGTGGGGTCGTTGTAACCTACGATAATTTGAAGGCGGCCCTTGAGGTTGCCAGCTTTCTTGAGGAGGTTCGAGCCTTCGTAGCCTTCGGGATTTTCCTGGGGCGTGTCCATGTAGCGTTCGCCGTACATCACTTCGTAGAGGCTCCAGTCGATAACGGGTCCGCCCGCTACGCCTGCCTTGAACACGTCGGGGTATGAGCACATGAGGTTCGTAGTCATGAATCCGCCGAACGACCATCCGTGTACGCCGAGGCGCGTTTCGTCAACGTAGGGCAGCGACTTGAGGAAGTCAACGCCGCGCATCTGGTCCTGCATTTCCACGACGCCGAGCTGGCGATGTGTGCAGTTTTCGAAGGCAAGTCCGCGGTACTGAGAACCACGGTTGTCAACGATAAAGAGGAGGTAGCCCTTCTGAGCCATATATACTTCCCAGGGGCGTGCGGCATAGTTCCAGCTACCGTTGACATTGTGCGCGTGAGGTCCGCCATATACGTAAACCACTGTGGGGTATTTCTTCGTGGGGTCGAAGTTCACGGGCTTCACCATGCGGTAGTAGAGGTCTGTGCTGTCGTTGGCAGCCTTAATGGTGCCGCAACTGAATTCGGGCACATTGTAGCCCACCCAGGGTGAGGGTGCTGTCTGCATGCGTTGGGGTTCGGGCTTCGCAGTGCCTACGAGGTCGATGCAACGATAGTTGTCGGGGGCGCTCCATGTGTCAACGAGGAAAGTTCCCGTAGCCGAGAGCGAAGCGCGGTGCACGCCCTGACCGTTGTCGAGGCGCAACATTTTCTGGGTCTTGACATTGACGCTATAAAGGTTGTGACAGATGGGCGAATCTGCGTTGGCCTTGAAAATGAGGCTCTTGTCCTTTGTGTTAAAGCCGATGAACTCAATCACTTCGAAGTTGCCCTTCGTGAGCTGTGCGAGTTCCTTGCCCGTAGTGTCGAAGAGGTAGAAGTGATTGTAGCCGTCGCGGCGCGATTGGTAGATGAACTTCGTTTCGTCCCAGGGGAGGAACACGATAGGATTCATCGGCTCAACATAACGGGGGTGAGTTTCTGTGTAGAGCACACCCTTGCGCTCACCTGTTTCGGCATCATAAGCCACGAGTTCGGCCTTGTCCTGCGAGCGGGGCACTTCGATGACGTAGAGTGTAGCTTCGTCGGGACTCCAAGCGATGTTTGTGAAGTAACGGTTGGTGGCGTCGCCCGTTTTGAGGTAAACGGTCTTCGTAGCTTTGAGCGAGTAGATACCTACGCTCACTACGTGGCTGGTCATGCCCGCCATAGGATATTTTTCGGGCGCGAGGGTTGCTACGCGTGTTGAGTTATCCACGAGGGGGAAGTCTGTCACCATGCTTTGGTCCATGCGGTAGAAGGCGAGCTTGTTTCCCTTGGGACTCCAGAACGTGCCCTTGTGAATGCCAAACTCGTCGCGGTGTACGCTCTCGCCGTAAAGCAATTCGCGTGAGCCGTCGGTCGAAATTTGGTGCATCATGCCTTCAGCGTCTGTGACGAAGAGGTTGAAGTTCTTCACGTAAGCCTGAGCTTTCGCCGCGTTGCTGAAGTCTTTGAGGCTTGCGCCCTTCTCCAACTCCTGGCTCCATGCCACTCGCTTGGCTTTCCAGTCGTAGAGCACGTTGCACTTGTTTGTGCGGATGAATGCGAGCGTAGCTTCGCCGTCGGGAAAACTCACGTTCAGCAGGTGGTGCACCTTGCCATACGTTGTTTCGTTCACGGCAGCCTTTACTTCGTCGAGCGTAAAGAGCGTAGCGTAGGGTTCGGCTGCGAGCTTGCCCTTTTTGTCGGTGCGCACGCGCACTTCGTCGGTTGTCAGTTCGAGCAGGTTGTCGCCCCACCATGCGGTGTAGATATTCTTGGGCTGCAAGTTCCAGTAATTCGAACCGCCCCACATGAGGTCGTCAAGGGTGAAGCTCTTCATTTGTGCCATCATGGAGATAGGTAGGAGCATCATTGCTGCTACGAGCATTGCTCCCTTAAATAGGTTTTTAAACATATTGTGTTTTTGTTAATTCTTAGCGTGAAAAACTACTTTTGTCCGAACTTTCTCTGCGTGGGTTTGCCTGCAGGGCGATTTCCGCCAAATGTCTTTCCGCCGAATGACTTGCCTTTACGGTCGAAGGGCTTTCCGCCTTCCTTGCGGTCGAAGGATTTGCGCTCGCGGTCAAACTTCTTGCGGTCACCACTGAAGGGCTTGCGTTCACGGTCAAAGCTCTTGCGTTCACGCTTTTCGAAAGTGGCGTCTTCGTCGGCTTCTCTCATGCGGCGGCGTTCGAGTGCTCCTTGGTTGCGCACGAATTCCTGATGGCGACGCTTGAGAAGTTCGTATTTAGGATCATAATCATCGTCGCGTTCAACGGCGCGTGGACGGTCGTTAAACTCTCCGCGGTCGCGCTTGAAACGGCGTTTTTCGCCCATCATGCGGAGTTCCGACTCGGTCTTCACTTCGCCTCCTTCGGCGCGGAAGTCCTTCATCTTGCCGTCGAAGATGACGTACTTACGCAGTTCGCAGTCGAGCGAACCATTGTAGAGCGGAGTTTTGAGCGAGGGGCGCATGCCGATTTCGCGGAAGAGGTCCTCCTTATAGCTGATGACGTGTGCCTCGCCTCCCTGGAAGTTATGCTTCAACTGCTTGCCCAGCTCGCGATAGATGTCGTAGAGGTCTTCGGGCTTGAGGCGTTCGCCGTAAGGAGGGTTGGTAATCATGATAGCCTTTTGTTCAGGCTGCTGGAAGTCGCGAATGTCGCGCTGCTCGATTTCCACGATGTCTGCCACGCCAGCGTTCTTCGCATTAGCGCGTGCTGATTCAACAGCATGGTGGTTGAGGTCGAAGCCATAAAGCTTGTAGTCGAAGTCGCATTCGGCAGAGTCATCGTTGTAGATGCGTTCGAAGAGGTCTGCATCGAAGTCTGCCCACTTTTCGAAGCCATATTCTTTGCGGAATACGCCGGGGTAGATGTTGCGTGCCATGAGTGCCGCTTCAATGAGGATGGTGCCCGAACCGCAGAAGGGGTCAACGAAGTCGCTCTTCATGTCCCAACCCGAAAGCTTGATGAGGCCAGCTGCCAATACTTCGTTGATAGGCGCTTCAACGCTTGCCACACGGTAGCCGCGGAGGTGGAGGCTTTCGCCCGATGAGTCGAGCGAGAGTGTTGCCACGTCGGCAGCAATGTGCATGTTGAGGCGAATGTCGGGATTGGAAATGCTGATGTTGGGGCGTTCGCCAGTTGTGTCGCGGAAGTAGTCAACGATGGCATCCTTCACCTTGTAGGCAACAAACTTTGAGTGGCGGAATTCTTCGGAGAACACCACGGTATCTACCGCAAAGGTAGTGTCGTTGCTCAAGTATTCCGACCAATCAATGCTGCGCACAGCATCATAGACATCCTCGGCGCTCGTAGCTTTGAAATGCTTGATGGGTTTAAGGATGCGCACTGCTGTACGAAGGCAGAAGTTTGCGCGATACATCATTTCCTTGTCGCCAGTGAACGAAACCATACGGCGACCAATCTGCACGTTGTCGGCACCCAGCTCAATCAATTCTTGAGCCAACACCGCTTCAAGACCCTGAAAAGTCTTGGCAATGAGTTCAAATTGCATGTAGTATTATCGAATTTTGGCGCTATCCTTGGGCGGAAATCAGAGTTGCCCGAATGGCGTAGCGCAGATATAGTATTCAGAAAGCAAAGTTACGCTTTTTTCGTGGGAAAATGGGCGAATCGGGCGTACAAAATAAAAAGTTTGTCCTGCCAAAATTACTTTTGTAGCAACTGGCAGGACAAACTTTGCGCAATTTGAAAGATGGACTTCCACTTATTGAAAGTTGGATTTTCACATATCTATGCTTAGCGCCCCGTGATGAGCCGCAAAATGCGGGGGCAGAATTTTTGAAGCAAGGCATAGCAGAGCAGGCAGCAACCTACGATGAGCGCAGGCAGCAGGAAGTAGCGTAGAAGGTGCGCCCACGCTGTGTCCCACGGAACGATGGTCTTGGAAATCGCGATGCAAAGGCGCAATACGAGCACACTGTGCAGCGCGTAGATAAAGAAACTGCAGCCCGACAGCATACGTGGCATTGCCCACCCGCGCTCCACGCACTGCGCACCCCAACGAAAGAGCACTGGAATCGCAGCTATGATGAAAAACGGGAGCAGGATGAAGCCCATTCTTGTGTTTGCACCGTTGAAATATACGGCGAGGGGGAGCAGCGCTAACGCTATCATTCCCAATAATTTCGACCTACGGCGCATCCACTCAACCATATTCTCACCGTGGATGCTGAAGTAAGCACCGAGCGCGAAGAAAAACACGCCCGTAATGCTGATTGCGCCCAGTGAATGCGGCACTTGGCTCACGTAGCACAGTCCGAGTAGCAACAATCCCCAGTGGCGCGTGTACCGCACGTAATAATAGACGAGCGGCGAGGCGAGGGATATACAGATAAGGTCGCGCAGAAACCACAGCGGTGCGTTCGTGGGACCCGAACGAACGACAGCCTCGCCTATCCAGTTGACGGACTGAAATCCCCATAGCTCGAAGTCCCACAGCCAGTTTACTGCGGTGCATTGACTTAAGAATGTAGGGTCGCCCATCCCCGGTATCCACTTACCGAGCCAGCATCCGCCGAGGCGCACAGCCAGGCTCAGCAGGTTCCACGCCACGTAAGGGATGAGCAGCGTGTGGATGCGGCGCACCGTCTTCTGGCGATAAGTTTGCAGGTCCCACTTCTTGAGGTTCAGGAAGTACAGAAATCCCGATATCATGAAGAAACAAGGCACAGCCGTGTGTGTCAGCACGTTGGAGCAAGCGATTCTGACGACGTTGAAGAAGTCCGTCGCTCCGAAGTCGGCATAGTTGGGCAGCGCAAAGGGGGGAGTCCCTATAGAGTGGATGAAGACCACAAACACCGTGAGCGGAAAGCGCAGCAACTCAATGGTTTTTGATTGCAGGTCGGCGGCGGTGAGTGGTGTAGAAAATTTTGTGCTCATTACGTTGAGTGTCGTAGAACGCTCGTGTGCGGTAGGCGTAGCGAGGGCGTTCGTCTTGATGTTAAGAGCACAAATTTACGTTTTTTACTTTGATTTACGAGCGTCTTCAGCGTTGAAACATTGTTTGCACTGCCATAAAGCCATGCCAAACCATGCGATGCAGAGTGTTATGACGGCGATGTTGCCAGCAAAACTGCAGAAGGTGAGCAGCGCCGCAACCTGAACGTGGAGCAGGTGCTGGGTTTGTGCCGTAGAGAGCTGCTGTTCGAGCACTTCGCTGTAGAGCTGAGTGAGGAAGTCAATGCTGAGCGATTTTGTCCAGGTTGAAGTAGTAGATGTCATGTGTTCTGAGGTAATACTAAACTTGTTCATAAAGCTGAGATTTAAGATTTACGGTGCAAAGTTCAGCCAGAATTTTGACACCTCGTGACAAAATCGATTTTCAAATGTTAAAATTTCACCAAAAAATGACTTTTTTTGCCCAAAAACGCATTTTTTTCTGTCATTCCCTCAAATTGCAGGCAATTTACCGAAAGGCGCGGATCCATTCGGTGCGTTTCGTTGCAAGAGTATCGTTCATGGCAAACATGCAAATTGATTTTATGCGGACAAATTCAAATTTCACACAGATAAATTTATATTTCGCACAGAAAGCGCCGAATTCGTAGAACCATGCGGCGCATTTCATTGCACTTACATCCCGCATGGTGTAGGGACCACTTTATGTCGGCCCGCCGCCTTGCGAGGGGCGAATATGAACGCCCAAAATCGTAAATCGAGAGGCGTTTTGAGTAATTTCCGCAAACGATGCGGCCCGAAGGGTCAACGAGCACCAAGCCCAGGGCAACGCCCTGGGTAACGATGTCGCCAAGGAATGCGCCCTGAAAGGGCAAAAGCGATGAATGTCAGTTGTTTATCTTTGCTTTTGCCCTTTCAGGGCGCAATGTA
>JAEIGA010007855.1_pt1 | contig 16186 bp, 16 predicted proteins | sample 9270691 | NCBI WGS metagenome assembly JAEIGA01 (sample SAMN17057246, study PRJNA624740) | gut metagenome | biome: biome; isolation source: fecal sample | host: Bos grunniens | place: China: Xizang | collected 2019
AGCCTGGGCTTTATTCTTAAGACCTTTTTCGTCTTTAATCTTGCTAGTTTCCTTATCAAATGTTACCATCATTTTTGCGATGTTATGCAGCGTATTTTGTAAGGATTTCTCGGCAAAATACTTCGATACTGGGAATAGATTGCTGATAGCTTCTACAAATGTTGCAGCTCCAAATACTAGTAAGGTCGCAGCAAGTGCCTTTGCACCTTCCAGTGTCTTTTTGTCACCTATTGTACCGAGAGCAACTAAGCCAGGCATAGCCAATAATATAAACTGGCTTAATGCGGCGCCTATCTTTGGAATGAGGTTTATCATATGAGTTGCGAAAGATTCAACCAAAGCGCCAATGGCATTACCTATGCCTCGGAAGAAGTCTTCGAGCACGCCCATCATTTCTTTAACAGTACCTTTTCCGAAATGATCATCAATAAGTTTTAATACTGCAGCCATTCCGAGAATAAGCCCAGAAATAATTGCCACTACTGCGTCAAATGCTGCAGCACCAGCAACGGCACCTTCAGCTAGTGGTCCAACTACAGCAATAACAGCGAATACACCTGCGAAAGCTAATAAGAGCTCACTTATAGATGTTGCGGATGCTATCATGGACGCAGGATCGCCTCCTAAATTAGATAGTACACCGATTATCGCAGCTGCTATTACGCCTACACCACCAACACCAAGTGCGAATGTTGTCATTATCTTAGGTGATACTGGAGGTGTTCTACCGATAATAGCGAATGTTGTGCCCATAACTAACAGGACTTCGCTCATAGCTGTAGCAGATGCCAGCATAGATTCCCAGCTTCCACCGTACTTAGATAATACCAATATTGCTGCGGCTATAGCTGCCAATGGGATACATAACTCCAAGAACTTCTTCATTTTCTGTGGAGTTACCTTTCTTCCATCAGTCTTTGCAATCGCGTCGAATGTGTGGCCCATAGCCAGAAGTACTAATGTCATTCCAGCGCAAGATGCAGCTATAGATTCCCATGGATTCGTTGATAACTTTATGAGTATCGCAATTACTCCAGTTATCATGCCGAGAATTACTCCTATTTTGAATAGATCTCCAACACCCAATGCTGTTGCACTTTCTGACAGTGATGCCATCTCTTTCATTGTATGTCCAAGTGCAATTAACACGGCAGTCAAAGATACCGTAGCAACTGCTAGTGATTTAGTATCAACAAATGTTAATGCTATCAATTCGCCAATAACTGCAACGATCATACCAGATAATGCGATTACAGCTGCAGCCGCTGTCTTATCAAACTTAACGCCCTTTACAGCGACCATCATCATACTCAAACCAGCAGCAATAGTCGTAACAACGGCTCCGCCTCGTAGAACTTCTTCCATACTCATACTTGCCGCTATTTTCATTGCTTCCAGAACGAGTATTATCGCAGCGGATGCACCAAGCATTGCCGGTCCAACTCCCTTGGCTGATTCGCCAGCTAAATGAGCGGCTTTCATACACAATGCCAACGCTCCGATACAAGGTAGAATGTTCACAAATCCCCTATAAATCTGGGCAGCGTCTTCATTTGCGGCTTTCTTCATTACTACCAGAAGTAGATAAATAGATAGTGCGCAACTCATACATCCTCTTAAACCTGCAGTATTTGCTTTTGCGGTTCTGTTTGAAGCGGTAACGATCAATCCCATTGTCGCAAGTAATGGAATAATAGCACGCAAACCACGCATAATTTCATCATTATTCATAGATGATGCTTTCTTAAGCGCTATAACCAAAAGATAAATAGATCCCGCAATAGCAATAGCCTGCATTATTGCATTCTTATTTACTTTTCGCTCCGCTTTAGATGCATGGTCTCCAACTTTAATCAGAAGTGCCATTATTGTTCCCATAGCGACCATCATTGTAGTAACCGCAATAAGTGCTTCAGGTTTAACGGTTTTAACCTTACCCAATTCTACGGATACTGCTGCTAATACCCCGAGGAGTAGTGATAAACGAAGTAGATTCTTCATCATATCATTAACTCTAGTATTAATCACCTCTAGGAATGGCATAGAGTTGATACCATAAAATACCGTAAATAAACCACCGATAAGAAGTACCAATTTCTCAGTGGCGTTAATACCTTGCTGTAATTTATCTGGTGGGATAAAACTTAATGCCGCGGTTAACGCACCAAGTGCCAGTATGGCAGCAACGATAGACTTTAACATCTGACGTCTTCTAAACGCCTGAAGATTTAACGATAATTCATCGAACACACCGCTTAGCGATTTGAGAACTTTTCCCATATTCGCTGGTAGTGATGCTGCAAGCTGAACAGCTTTGTTCGTATCATTAATGGTCTTATACAACGCTGCAGTAACACCAAGTGCAATACCCTTGCCAAGAACATTATGCTCTGAGTTGAAGTCTGCAATAGCTCTCGCAGTTTCTTTGAGTTTCTCTCTGATGTCAAATTTAATATCTCCAGAACCACCGCCATTACCAGCCACATCAGCAATATCGTTCTTTAATTCCTGGGCATTAACATGTGACATATGGAATGTTGTCGCTATCTGACTAAGGATTCCATTACCAAGTGAGAAACTGCTAAAGAAGTTACTCATATTGGTACTCGCATTTTGAAATGCATTACTCATTCCCTCAATAGCAGAATTAATAATGGACATGTTCGCTTCGAAGGATCCAGGTTTCACGCCACTTAATTTTTCAATAAGTGTTGATACCCAATCGATAGTGTTAGTGAATGCAGTTTCGAGTACTGGATAAATAGCATCTATCGCGCTCTTTATTCCTTCGATTATCTTCTGTACCGCAGGTAATTCAATAAATGCCTTACCGAAGTCACGAATCCCCTTAACAACCTTAAGAACTGTGTTTCGGATAACTTCCAGAACGTTATTGAGTTTCCATGTCTTCTTTTCATTTGACTCGGCAACTCCACCATACTCTTTGGCCTGTACGTTATGAAGCTTGAACACCGTTGTTAATTTATCTAGGGTACGTCTAACACCATCTGCAATTGTGTTAAATAGTCTAGACTGAGTTATAGCGTCTTTTATTGCCGATGTGCCGTTAATAATCTTTGCGATCGCAAAAGTTATACCAGTTAATAACTTCGCTAACACTGTTGAAATGCCACCGAGAACCGTCGACAGTATACTCTGGTGCTTTGTATGGTCATCTATCTTTCCTGTAGCATCGAGAATTCTATCACGAAGATTCTTGAACGCGTCCTTTACAGTTGTTACTGCTTTCTTAACATCCTCATTCTTTTTGAGGAAGTTAGTATACTCTTTAACGCCGCCAGCAATAGCGTCCTCAACCTGCTGAACTGCGTCTCGTAATTTACCGAGTATTTTATTACCAATATCGGCTTTATTTGTGAACTCCCCAAATTTACCGATAAGATTACCAATATATCCAGTAATTGATAAGAATGCTTTTCCCAAATCGATTACTGGCTTTGCGAGTATCATCATTGCTCTAACGACGAATAATATCGCATCCCCGAGTAATTTATAAATGGTAAATATTCCGGTAAATGTATTTTCCAAGTTCTTTGTTTGTGTTTCGTTGAGTCGGAAAGCTGCAGTTAACTGAGCGATAGATTCCAATAATCTTGTTATCTGTTTTCCGACGCCCATATTAACAACTCGCTTAACTGCTCCCGCAGCCGCTTCGCCTATGGATTTAAATACAGAGCCAATATTCTGAACACTATCCTTAATCGCCAATATTGAACGGCGTAATAGTGAATAATTATCATTGGCTTCTTTCATTTTGACGCTGGCTTTAGTAACAGATTCTGCATGTTTTTCATTTGCTTTCGTAGCCTGCTCTGTAGTATCCGCTAATTCAGCCTGTGTCTCTTCATAACGCTTAGAAGAACCCATAAGTTCATTGACACGGTTCTGTACCGCATAATATGAATCGCCAAGCTTCTCCATACGTTCTGCGCCATCACCGAATTCCCCACGCATTACAGCATTAGCCAAATTATCGATTTCTTCGGCAGTCTTAGAAACAACTTCCCCCGCTTTCTGTGTTGCTTCGATAGCTGGTTCAACAGCCTCTTTAACTTTATCAACTTTCTGGGCTACAGGATTTAATGTTTCTGAGATAACCGTAATTACTTCTGCAACGCGTTTGATAGCGGCACGAATGATTGGGTCCATCTTCTCAGCAAATGGAAGTATTGCTTCTTTTACATTATTAATCGATATTCGAATAGCGTTGAATACATCTGGCATTGTCTGAATAATTGGTCTGGCAAATACCTCACCAACTTTGGCCAGTGCTGCTCTAACATTCGCTAATGAACCTGCAAATGTCTCATTCGCATCTTTCGCGTGTTCACCAAATGCATCATCCATAGCTGCTGCAAATGTAGCAAAATCGATCTGGCCTTTTGATATCATCTCACGGACATCTGCTTCTGTTGCGCCTACTGCTTGGCCAGTTTTATTAAGGTATTCGGCAAGTGTTGCTGCTGCATTGATGCCTCGTGATGAGATCTGAAGCAAATCCTGGCCCATCAAACGACCTGCACCGGCAACCTGACTGAATACTCGACCTATTTCATCATAGGTTGAATTGGTCATTGCTGCGACACCGGAAATACCTCGCAACGCAGTTTTCATATCATCGCCTGCTTTTACGCCTGACGCTGATAACTGTGCTGCGGCGTTGGCTGCGGCATCCAAACCATAAGCGGTACCATCTACAGCATACTGCATATCTTCGTATAATGCATCCCAATCCGCCTTAAGACCTTTTATTTTGAATCTGGCGTCTTCGATCTTCATAGCTCTTGCCCAACCACCATTAACAATCTGACTTGGAACAGCGGTTATGATGCCTTTGAGCATGTTGACTGAAGAATTTGTAAGATTCTGGATAACTGTCATACCGACGATTCCCATTGCTGAGAACCTCTGGGATACAGCTTCGATGGCGGCAGTCATACCGTCCATCTTAAAGTTTTTAGTAGCTTTCGCTACGTCTTCCATACCTTTAGTTGCGCCTTTGAAATCTAAGCTTTCTCGCAATCGCTTAAGGCTTACCAAGGTATCTTTTACACCGCGTTCGAACTGAGCATTATCAAACGTCATTTGAACTATTTTCTTATCTGTTGATGTGCTCATAGCGACTGAACCTCCCTCCATAACTCTTCAAGCATTCTAGAAAATACCGGCTCCATCGCTGGGTGTATGTAATCTATCCCAGAAACATATCCGTGATTCTTAGTAGCATGGCCATAATAAACCAATAAAGCTACAGTAGCTCCGTTTTCAACATCACTGTTTGTCCAGGATATGACTGATTTGCCATCCTGAATATCAATTGTATACCCCCAGCTATCCCGAAGTCTTCCGGTATCCACTGGGGTATGTTCTTCAAGAGCTCGAACTCCTTGCTCGGCATATTTTTTAAGAATGTGAGATAAATCAAGTTTAGACGCTTTGTTTAACCAGCGAAAAGTATCATCCCAATTACCACGTTGCGTAAAACCTATCATTATCTCACCTCCTTACTGATGTCGTGCCGCTTGTTCCGCTCTTCTTTGTGCTATTAGTTTCTTCTGATACATCAATGCCTCTTGCTCAGTCATCTTATTATCAGGATTGTCTCTAGTGTCATATACTTTTAATAGCGCCATTAACCTATTAATATGCCATCGCTCGCACTCTTTCGGAATACCAAGTTTAAACATATAATAATATAATGTCTCGCTTGTCTCATACTCTTGTGAATTTGGATCGTCAGGTTTTAAGTTACAAATAGTTGTTGCTGTCTGGGGATCTTCGATATAATCGTGAATCCTTATTAAGTCTTCCTCAGCAATTGACAGATACACGATATCGGGTGGAACCTCACCAATTGTCATACATTTCAAATAATCCAAGTATTCTTCATTAGTCTTTTCGAACTGTGGCAATTTGGTGAGGTATGGTTTCTTCCATTTTGATTCCCATTTACTAATCGATATTAGCGAGTGCTCCATCTTCAACGTCGCCTCTGGTGTTGTAACCCATGTATGATGATCCTCATCGAAAACTCGACGACTTGCGACATGGACAGTTATTCCGCTCATTATGCATTAGTTTTTGGAGCATTGTGATCATTTGTAAGTGCATGAAGCTTTTCCATTGGATCTACATCCAGCAGAGAATCTTCTTCAGGTTTGATAGCCCCTCTTACTGACTCTGGCATAATGGCTTTGATGAATGCGAGTGCATGATCTGTGTTTGTTGAAAGGTCCATATACAGGTCTGAATAAGCTACTGTACTCTTAAACTCTGCAAGAAGCTCTGGAGACTTCATAAATCCGCCCTTAAGTGTTGGTACACCATATGAACCGTCAATGACCCAGACAAACAAATCCATAAGTTCTTCTGTATCTGTTGTCTGCATGATACGCTCGATAACAGCTTCCATACCGCCGACATTTGCTTTTCTCAAGTTCTTATCCATGAGCTCCCATTCAAAGAAGTTGAAGCAAAATTCTTCTTCACGTTCATTGCCCAAAACGTCGATATATTTCATTTTCTTTCTCAGCATATTTTTTCTCCTTTTAATCTTGTTAGCATGCTTGACACTATACGCAGTAGTAGGGGGTGGAATGACAGTTTTGATTTGTAGAGGAATCGGGCTACTTTGAAAGGATTTATCCTACTACTGCCTATGGTGCCAAGCAATAAAAATAAAGAGGGCAAGTTTCCCTGCCCCCTCATAATTACTAAAACATAAATTAGCCACCAACTACTTCAGTTCTGAAGATAGACATAACTTCTTCTGGAAGTGGAAGTCTTGGAGCTGTTGCTGGTGTATCACCTGAAGCATCTGTTCCATAGAGAATATCTTCAAGAATCTTAAGCTTAGCTGCATCAACCTTTGTTGAGTCGATTTCGATATGAGCTGTTGGCTTGAATCCTGGAACATTTACAGGGTTTGTAGAACATGTCCATGATGGATTCATGGCTTCTGGTGAGTTATTAACAGTCTTATACTCTCTCTGTGAAGGAGCTGCTGTTGCACCGTAAATAAGGTGAATCTTATAACCATAATCATCGAGTTCTGTATCATTACCGATGATTGTTCTGTAAGAAAGACCAAATGCCTTTCTCTTCTGCTGACCAATGTTTACGCCAGGTGCGATTAGCGCTGATCCGTCACATTCGTCGAACTCTGCTGGTGACTGATATGCATTGATTGTGAATCCAAGCTGCTCTGCAGATCTCATTGTAAGATACTTAATATTATCTGCCCAAAGATCTGTTGCTTCCGCTCCTGATGGTGCAAGAGAGATGCCTGTAAGACCATCCCAACCTACGCCATTTGCATATGGAGCATTCTGTGATCCAAATAGATAGAGAACTCCTCGGTCAGTACCAGTTTCATATTTTCTGTTTCCGACATCATCCCAAGTAATTCTGCCTACTCTTTCTGCCATGTGGCTTCCTCCTTAATAATATAAATCTATTAGTGTATGGCATATATTATCATACGTGGAATAGTTTTCTATTTCAGCGTATGGGAAATGGTCCGCAATACGATCTGCAAGGTCATTATCCGGATCTAATGCCATTGTGGTTATAATGTAATGATCTCGTCTATGATATGTACTATTATCGGCTTTTAATGTGCTTGGCCGTCTTGGTTTATATACAATACATGGATATTTCAGTTTTAGTCCCATTGGTGGGTTGAAATAGCAGTGACGAGATCCTAAAATATCACACAATTCCTCATGTAGTTTCAGACGTCTCGTCAGACTCATGATATATACCTCCAAGAGTGAGTGTAAAACGCGGATACGTACTTGGATCTACATCTGTGATTTTTAACAATGTATTTCCCTTTTTCACATATCGCATGCAGCCAATATTTTCTTCGCAGAATTTATTGGCAATTATTGACACTCGCATAGTTATCTTTAGATCATCATTTGTTGAATCCTGGGAGCTGTCCCAGCGTTTAGAAAATCCAGGAAGAACCTCAAACACAAATGGTTTTTCTACAGTTTCTGATGGCATCCAAACACCAGGACGTGTTTCACCCTCAATGTTAAAACCTATTTTACCACTGAATTTCATATCATACTCCCATTTTGATTACTCTTAGCCAGCTGTATTTGTTGTAACTGTTCTATGCTCAACAACGATTGCTGAGTATGGAACGCAGTTCATAGCTGAGCAACGAGTCTCAATCAGGTACTGATACTGGTTGAACTTAATGTTGAAATCATCGAACATTGATACTGCTCCACCCTTATCTGCGCCTACTCTGTAGTCTTTAAGATCGATAAGGATCGCATCAAGTTCATATGTTACTACCTGATTACCAACTGTTACCTGGCGAGATACGTTCTCCATTACTGGAACTGTAACGATCTCATTTACACGAAGCTTTCTAGCCAACTTATCTGCAGAATCATAGATATCTCTACCCATCTTATCTGTGATAAGAAGGCAGTCTGTAAGAAGATCCTCTGTCATGAAAGCTGTGATGTTTCCAGAACCTCTGTAGTCCTTACGAGCCTTAATAGTCTCTCTGATGAACTTGTTGGCTCTGTCATTTTCATCCATATCAGAAGTTACATCATACTGTCTGTAGATAGTGTAGAGTGAATCATCTCCATAGATAGGCTTAATGTGATCTGGTTTGATCTTCTGCTTAGATGTTGATGGACGACCATCACCGATAAGGAATGCTCTAGACAATTCCTCATCAAGCATGATTCTCATTTCAGCCTTAAGCCATACTACAACATCGAAAGATGTAATATCAACGATATCATCTCTATCAAGCTGCTGAAGCTTATAAACTGTCTGTGGGTCTACAGAACGGCTGAGCAATGGGAATACTTCTTCAATCTTCTCATCACCCTTAACGTAACCTTTTGCTCTTGCTTCTTCTGCTGTGATGTCAGCGTAAAGAGCTTTAATGCGTGAGAAAGGAACGTGTGTTGTTCCGTTCATTACTTTTGCAACCCAGGCTGTTTCTCTCTTAATGAAAGATGGTGTGTCTGTGATTGCTTTTGCGTCTGGGAAAAGTAAATCGATATTATCGATACCATATGTTGCTGCTGTTTCATCATGAGCAAGATACTCATCAGCTACAGACTTAACATCTCTGCTCTCGTCAATAGCTTTCTGCAGAATATTTGACATTGCATCATGCTGAAGGGCTTCGAACTCAGCCTTAGCTAAAGTGTTGTTTTCTGAAAAGAAAGCGTGATGTGCCATTTCTTCGTCTCCTTCTTCATCCTCTGTGTTATTACTATTTGCTCCTGCGCTATATGCTGCGCCTACTAGACAATTAACTGCGTACTGCTGATCCTCATTGAGATTATCATAGATCTCTGCGATTTCTTCTTCAGACATTTCGCTTTCATCTTCATCTAGTGCATCATGTTCAACGTAGTCCTCATCGTCTTCTACGTCATCATCTTCGTAGTCCTCGTCGTCTTCTACGTCATCATCTTCGTAGTCCTCGTCGTCTTCTACATCATCATCTTCGTAGTCCTCGTCGTCTTCTACATCATCATCTTCGTAGTCCTCGTCATCTTCTACGTCATCATCTTCTACGTCTTCATCTTCGTCTGCATCGCCATGGGCCAGGAAGATATCGTCTTCCGCTGCGTCATAGTAGATGATTGCTTCATCTGCACAAATATCCATCATGTCGCCATGAGCAATTGAAGGGTTATCAATCAATGCTCCTGGATTTGCACCAGCGAGAACTAAACTTACTTCTCGGATTATACCATGAACTACATCTCCGCCTCTCTGGGAAAGATTGTTGGCAAATATAGATAGCGCTTCGATATCACCATCTTTTACCAATTTTCTAGCGTTCTGACCCTGTGAAGTACTATTGAGTTTGATGTATGAATATACACCTTCTGGCTTACACTTTAACAGTGCATGACCTAATACTTTATCTGGTCCGCTATGATCATGACCCCAAACGACAGGAACTTTCTTACCATCGCAATCTCTGAATGCGCCTGGCTTAATAGTTCTTCCGTCAGCGCAACGAATATTGAATTTCGTAGCCCAGCCAGAAAAGTCATATTTCATTATGCTACCTCCTATTTGTTGTTAATGCTCGTATGTCAGTTGATCATTCTTCATACGCATAATCTTTATTTTCGTAATCTGGACGATCGTCTGTATATACAGGGTTCTCTATCTGAGAATCCGAAGCATTTAAGTTCTTATTACGTAATTCATCCGCTCTTGGGTCTGATGAAGGAACCAAGCCGATGAGTGAACGTACTTCATTTGTTGACATTATTTCATTTCTAGTATACTTATCCGCGATATCAGCCATCTGTGATGATGGTATAAGCTGGAATGGATTACGCATATAATAGATTCTATGACCAGATGTATAGGCCTTCTTACCTATGAATTTTCTAGTCATCTCATCAGCAACAGCAGCAAGCAATGGTTCGATAGTCCTTGAGTAGTATGTTATCATCTGCTCTTCACTAGCCGTACCTTCGAATACCGCTTTATTCACTCCAAGCTGACTAAATAACAGGTTTGTGAGATACTCTACTTTATTTAATAGATTATTCTCTAGTGGTCTATTCAGCTGTGTCACTTTCTCATTTGCGTCTATATACGCTATACCATGTGGACTATTCCGCAACTGATCCTCGATACTTGCTTGACGCTGTTTTGCAAGTTTCTTCTGATGGTCTGTCTGGATAGTATATGGAACCTGAATGATGATATCCAATTTGTCCGATTTAAATCTCGAATCTATGATATCAAGAATCGCAAGAGTTTCGCTAAGTCGTCTAACTGTAGAACTTGGCATATTCATGACTTCGTAAAATGGGTTAGTGATAATACTAACATCATCTTTATTAACGATTTTTTCATCCATTTTACCTGTGAAGTCGTTATAGCCTCGAACCTTTACTTTATCAATGTAGGTCTCCACAACTTTGCCGACTCTCATCTCTTGAATGTTAAACGTTGCATCCGGATTCAATTCTTCAGCATCGTCGTCAACTATCGATGGAAATACTGCAATGTCACCTTCTTCCAACAAAGACATAAAAATGTCCTGTCGAAAAGCTCGACCAGTCTGATCCACATTTGCGCTTAATGTCAAACATCGATTTATTCCATCATTGACTGTGGTCTGATAGATTCCATTTTGATTTACTATCGCATGCATCATGGATGTCTGTGCGGCATCTACAGCTATACGATTTAGAATCGCAGTTACCAAAGATCGATCGTTTATATATCGTCTTGGCGCGGATCGAGCATAGCTAGAACTTATTGGCTCTGCTGGAATAAGATGTCGCATATAATCATAATTATCTGGCGATGAACCATCTTTAAATACTGTCCATGCATTAGCCAGGCGTTCTCTTATACTCGCCATAGATTAACTCCTTTGTTTAGCAGATTACTTCTTCTTTTTCTTGTTTGCCTGCTGTTTACGAGCTTTAGCATTTAAATGATATGATCCGCCGGCCAGCATAGCCTCTTCTGCTATTTCACGTCCAGTCTTAGGTGTTAACTTCTTCTTTTTCACGTTAACCTTTTTAGGCGCTGCTTTTTTCGCTTTGGCCTTTTTAGGTCGTACTACCTCATTGTCTTTTGAGTTATTTTCAAGTATTGTTCGAGATGGACCACGACCTATAACAACTTTAGTTATATCATTTCCTTCTTTATCCTTGTATTTATATGTGACGACACCGTCTTTAAGTGTCTTTTTATAACCTTTTGGGAGGTCTTTTTCGTACAGCTTATCTATCGCCTCGCCCTCTTTTTCATGCAGCTTATCTATCGCCTCGGCCATTTTCTTCTTATAAATATAACGCCATTTGCCAGATTTTGTTTTGACCTTGTCGATATACTTATGAGCTTTTTCACCGAAGCCATGTTCTAGTGATTCACCGCTCATAGCGCCAAAGTCATTAAAATATCTACTCATAGTGCCTCCTAACTGAACATTCCTATATTTCGTTTATATGCTACCCAAGCATCTAATAACGCTGCTACGTTATCAATCTTTTCCTCACGTCTACGTTTCAACAACTTACGGTTACCATTTGTATCTTCAAGTGTTATACAGTTACCCATTGTGAATTCCATTAGGGATTCGTCAAACTCTAACAATCGTTCACTAGCCAGAGTCTTAAGTTCTCCAAGTGGAACTGTTTCTGTTCTAGCACCCTGTTTAACAACTTCTACGCCGAATGGACCATGATATGCAACCCATGATTCGATAAATTTATCCGCGTTATATGGATCATATCCATGACACAATACCTGATAATCATTCTGGATAATAAATTCTTCCAAATCTTGGTATACCTGTTCCATATTCAACACACTGCAATCGAGAACACAAAGACTTCCTTCTTTGATAAATTCTTCATACTTAACTCGCATTGATAATGGCAATCGCATAAGGGTTAATGATGAAATGTAACTTCGTACTTTAACACCATAGTGATCTCCGCCCAATGGAAATAAGAATGTGAATGCACAGAAATCGTCTCCTTGCGATAGATCAGATCCCATTGCGCATATTCTATGTGAGAAATTCAGTCGTCGTTCAACGGCTTTAGTTTCTGCATATGTAAAGAAATATGTGTAACCTTCTAATGGTAATCCAAATCTCTTCGCCAGAATATCGTTTCGTGCTGATGGAACACTTTCTGCTCTTTCAACGTCTTTCTGATATGCGTCATAAGATATCGTAATGCCGATGTTAGGATTAGCCTTTATCCATAATTCTGGATATGCGACTTCTTTTACATCGTCAAGCTTATACCACCAGATAGATGTCTGGTCCGCAATGTATTCGCCTTTAAGTATCTTATCTAATTCCATTTTGATGTCATCGCCAGGGCCATTTCGTACTGTACCTTCAGATGATACACAGATAATCAAATAATCATCAAGCTTCGATGCTCCACCTTCTATCGCGCCTACAACGTCTTCTTTAATGTCACCAGATAGCCATTCATCGACTGTAGCTATTTTACATCTAAGACCCTGTAGACGATCAATTGTCATCGGCAGAATTCGTATTATGGAATTAGTAAGGAAATTCTTAATACCCTCTTTTGTTGAGCATAATTTCTGACGTAAAGCCCTATCACCAGTTGTGTTCTGTAGTGATCCTATTGTGAGGAACTTAAACAATGGCCCACGTTTTCTTGTAATAGCTGTTACAAGTGGACCAGTTGTTTCTAGTGCCATTTTCATTGTTGGTGCTGTAACAACGCCATCTGTCGTCGCAGTATCTATAATACAGATGTACGCCTGCAAGCATGCTGCGTATATAGACTTAGCAGCGCCTCGTCCAACTATGAGATACTGTTTATGACGAAGACGTCTTTTACGCATCTTTTTAACTCGGCACTTTTTCTTTGGGTCATATACTGTGATCTCTTCAAAGTAATACCAAGCCAATAGGTCTTCTGCCCATAATTTAAACTCTTCTGTTAGCTCGAGATCAGAGCCATCAGTCAATGTTAATTCGCTATTACAAAATGCTACGAATCCATCAATTGCCTTATCATCGTAATAGATACCAGGATTAGCAATTAGACGATCAATTCGATTCATCTGCATTTCGATTTTTTGATTTACGGGCCTTTCGCCAGCCAATACAGCTTCTCGAAATCTGCCGTAATATTTAGGAACTGCTGTATTGCTTAGCATTTGTATTACCTCTACTTCTTACTATTTGGATTTGGGAACATGTACCCCGCTGCTTTCTTACGTTCTGCGGAAATAGCTTCTCGGTATTTCTTTGCGTCTGCATAGTCACTACGGCTTATTAAACCGCCAACAACAAGACTACCTGCATATGCCATAGCGCCTTTTGCAAAATTTTTACCAACTGTTTTACCAGCATCACCAAGCATATCTTTAATAAAAGCACGACCATTATCGGAGTCTTTTGTTAGTGAATCTGTGAGCTTCTGTTCAGCATTAATTCTTTCCTGAAGTTCTTTAATATCTTCAGAGGACATAGCGCGCACATACTTTGCCGCATGACGACGATCTTTTTTGATCTGTTTAACTTTTTTAGCCATCATCTTATCATGCTTCTTCTGAATAACTGCTTCTTTATGCGCTGCGCGCTTTGCGGCTTTTCTTTCAGCATGTGCAGCTTTGCGGGCTTCATGTTTCGCTTTTCTTTTTTCAGCCTTCTGTGCTTTTAGGATTTCTTTTGCTTTTTTCTCACCGGTAAATTTTCCGTTTCGTTTAGCATCATATCCCTGCCCATATGGCTGATAACGACGAACACCCCATTTCATTCCGAGTACGCCATGATGTTCTAAAGACTGGGAGTCGTCATTTGTAAAAATATTATAGTCTAAGTTACTCATGTTCCTCCTTGTCTACAATGTCACCCTGCAAATGCAAACGCCACTCAAATTCTTTTAGTTTCTTTTCATAAGATTCTACAACACTGGATGATACTCCAGAAATATCAAAAATCTGTTTAACATATAGAAACATATAAATTTTTGCGAACTGTCTGATTATAGGGTCTGTTGTGAATTCATCCCACGTGTTCTCGGAAGATGTGATCGAAAATACTTTTTCTGGGTAAACGCCGATTTGATTAAGATTTGCAAATCCGGCGTTCACGCAATCGATTAATTCGTCCTCGTCAAAAGCATCTTCGGATATGTCGATGTTCAGTTTCTTTTTAATACCATCTAATATGCTTTGACTCATTTTGATCACCTATGCAAGAATGTTCAAATACTCAGCCATAACAAAGCCCTTACCATTTGCAAGAGTTGCCCAGCCTTCTTTAACAAGTTCAACTTCAACCTGCTCGCCATTTTTCAACAGACCAATTACTTCGGCCTTAGTTGATGGGCGCTTGCGAATTCTTAGAGAATCGCACTTGATAACTGTGCCCTTCTGTGTAGGCTTCTTCTCAGGCTTCTGAACGTTATTATTCTTAACATCATTATTTGATGCTTCGAATGGATTGTTTTTCTCTTTCATGTTATACCTCCTACCATAATGTTGTGTCGTTTGGTTTTCGTTCTACAAACGTTGTATTATGTAATGACTCATACGATCCATAATGTATTGCATTATGTGTCGAAAGAGATACTGCGACCAAATTTTCAGGATCAAATATTGCTGGATCATGATTGCGTAGTTGTTCAATAGTGATTGGATTTATATGATGTATAAGAATTGGGTTTTTCTTTTTTCCGTCTTTTCCAACATATGTTATTATTGGTCTATCAGGACAAGCTAAATCACAACCATTATCGCGTATGATTATTTCAGGTCTTAACTGATCCCAGCGTTTGTCATTATTGTATAAATACTGATTTAAATATCTTTGCCATCCGAATGTTTCTTCTGTAACAAAGCTATTCAGTTTTAAATACTCGAAACGCTCCTGAAACGTTTTTAGTTTTATCATTTCCGAATATGATCTAAGCATTATTCATCTCCACGGTATACAACCATAGCTCGCATAGCTTCTTCTGTGATCTGTCGAAGATCTTCTTGCGCGCGTATAGCATCTGCTTTTGCTTTTAACAATTCATTTTCAGTTCTTTGTTTCTCGATATCACTCTTATACTTTTGCGATGCTAGTTTTAAGAAATGAACTGTTTCTTGAGATGTTGCCGTTCCGTTTCGTAATCGTTCTTCTACTAAATTATATGCCAATGCAATACACTGACTTTCTCGACCCTCTGGTGTACTTGACACTATTGAATTCGGGGTTGGTGTTTTTGGTTGATCTTTTTTACGTGCCATTTCTTTGTCCTTTCTAAAAATAATCCTTTATTGTAGACTGGCGTTTGCTAGAAAGGAGTATAGTTATCTGTAGCTGAGATCAAAGCTGCATGCTAACCAAAAAATGGACTGGAGTAATACTATGTATTATACCTATTTGGACAAAAGAACAAGACGACCAGTCCACAATAAAGGATTATTTCTTTTCTTCAAACTTTTCTGGAACATTACTATACATTCTTGCGCTTGTTTCCAAACAATCCCAACATGGATCGTCTTTTTCGTCCTTTTCAGAGTTGATACATTTCTTACAATATGTAAAATCAACGATTTTCATTCCCTGTTCCATATGTATCCTCCTAATAGCTCAAAAATATATAGCAATGTTTTTCAGAAAAATCCCCGCGGAGAATTTTTTAAG
>JAEIGA010007856.1_pt1 | contig 16184 bp, 17 predicted proteins | sample 9270691 | NCBI WGS metagenome assembly JAEIGA01 (sample SAMN17057246, study PRJNA624740) | gut metagenome | biome: biome; isolation source: fecal sample | host: Bos grunniens | place: China: Xizang | collected 2019
AACAAGCGCTTTTTTTACTTTTAAAATCGGATTTTATTTTTAAAATCCGTTTTTTGCTTATAAAAAATTTATCATTTTGTTATTATCAAAACGTTTTTACGATTAAAAGTGCTATCAACTTGTTTTACTTAAAAATAGTAAAATATTTGTTATTTATATATATTAAATAATATTTATATATAATTTAAAATAAATTCTTGAAAAAAACCCTAAATTATGTTATCATATAATAATAAAAGTATAAGTAGGAGTGCGTATTGTTTAATATCGACCAAAAACTTTCCGTTACGGAAGCAAATAACATAAGCCCAGTCGTTTTGGCGTTTATAGGTGACGCTGTGTATTCTTTATACGTTAGGGAAGATTTAGTTTTCAACCACACGTTTAAGTCTGGTGAACTAAACCGTCAATCGGTATTAAAGGTCAAAGCATCTGCTCAGGCAGACAGGGTAAATGAAATTATGCCTATCTTAACTGAAGAAGAACTTTCCGTTTACAAACGTGCAAGAAACGCAAAAAAAACTACCAAAGCAAAAAGCGCCACCGTGCACGAGTATAATATGAGTACTGGTTTCGAGGCGCTAATAGGCTACTTATATATAACAAACCAAATTGATAGATTAAATTACATTTTAAATTACGGGGTTACTGATGAAGATAGAGGGTAAAAATTCTGTAAGAGAACTTTTAAAAACTGATGCTGATATTGATAAAATTCTTGTGCAGAACGGCTTAAAGGATGCTGAAAGCAAAAAACTTGTTTCTATTATGCGTGATAAACGCATTAAAATTCAGTTTGCCGACAGTTTTGTATTAGATAAGGAAAGCGAAAAACGTATGCACCAAGGCTTTATAGCATACGTGTCCGATTATAAATATTCATCTTTAGACGAAATTATAAAAATCACCAACCAAAAGGGTAACGACTCTATCGTTATCGTGCTGGATGAAATTTCAGACCCACATAACCTAGGCTCTATTATCAGGGTTGCAGAGTGTGGTGGCGTAGACGGTATTATTATACCAGAACGTCGTAGTGCGCAGGTTAACGATACCGTTATGCGTATATCCGAGGGTGGCGCAAACCACGTAAAAATAGCAAGGGTTGTCAACTTAAACACGGCGTTAGACAAGTTAAAAGACAATGGCTTTTGGGTAACTGGCGCAGAACTCGGTGGTGAAGATTTATACAAAGCCGACCTAACTGGCAAACTTTGTCTTGTTATCGGTAGCGAGGGTTTTGGTATACGTAAACTTGTTAAAGAAAATTGCGATAGGATTGTTACTATACCTTTATACGGCAAGGTCAACTCGTTAAATGCGTCGGTTGCTTGTGGTATCGTGCTTTTTGAAGCATTAAGAAAGAGAAATGGTAGATAATTACGAAAATTTATTAGATGAAGATTTAGTCGCTTTATCGGTAAAAGGCGACGTCCTAGCGACTGAAGTTTTAATAAAAAGGTATAACGGGGCAGTAAAACAAATTGCACGTTCTTACTTTATATTTGGTGGCGACGTAGAAGATTTAGTGCAAGAGGGTATGCTTGGTATGTTAAAAGCGATACGTGCATACAACGGTGCAACGCCGTTCAACGCTTTTGCAAAACTTTGCATCAAAAACAAAATTTTAAGCGCTGTAAAAAGTTCAAACGCAAGCAAGCATCAAGCATTAAATAGCATTGTAGATTTAGCGTCTGTTTATGGCGAAACGGAAGTTGAAAATTTTTTTGTAGACGATACGTTAGACCCTGAAAGCGCTTTTATTGAAAAAGAAAAACAAATAGAGTTTTATACTAAATTAGAAAAGATTTTAAGCCCTATGGAGTATGATATTTATAAATACTACATAGAGGGTTATAACTATAACGAAATTGCTGAAATATTAAAAAAATCGGCAAAATCGGTAGATAATGCGCTTACACGCGCAAAAAAGAAGATAGAAAAGGAGTTTTCTAACTGATGTCTTATTTGGCAATTTACCGTAAATACCGTCCACAAACGTTTGATAAGGTTATCGGGCAAGACCACGTTGTAAAAACGCTCGTCAACCAGATAGAAACGGGTAGGATAGGTCACGCTTATTTATTTACTGGTACAAGGGGTACTGGTAAGACTTCTATTGCAAAAATTTTTGCAAAAGCGATAAATTGTGAAACGCCTGTAAACGGTAGCCCTTGTGGTAAATGTCCTAGTTGTTTGGCGCTTTCATCACCATCAAATATCGACGTTTTAGAAATCGACGCTGCATCAAACAACGGTGTAAACGAAATCCGTGATTTAAGAGAAAAGGTGCAATATCCACCAGTAAACTGCAAGTACAAAGTTTATATCGTGGATGAAGTCCATATGCTTACGACACAAGCGTTTAACGCTTTACTTAAAACGCTTGAAGAACCCCCAAAACACGCTGTATTTATTTTAGCAACGACCGAAGTCCATAAAATGCCACAAACCATTTTATCACGTTGTATGCGTTTTGATTTCAGGCTTGTAGATATCGATACGATAGCAAAGCAAGTTGCATCTATTTACGACGATTTGGGTAAATCTTATACAAACGAGGCTATTTACGCCATAGCAAAAGCAGGCGAGGGTAGTGTTAGAGATGCTTTATCCGTTGCAGATACTTGCCTTTCTATATCTAACGGCAAATTAGATTACGCCGACGTTATGCTTGCTTTAGGCTCTACCGGTAGGGATAAACTTACCGAGTTTGTTTCGGCAATACTATCAAGTGATGCAGGCAAAACGTTATCCGTTATTGATGAATTAACTTCTTTAGGCAAGTCCATAGGACTTTTGGTAAAAGACGTTACGGGGTATTTAAGGGAACTTATCATTGTAAAAACTTGCCAAGATGCCGATAAGATATTAAAACTCCCAGCCGACGTTTTATCAACCTTAAAGGCTATTGCAGATACAACTACTAAAGAGCGTATTTTACGCGCGATAGAAGTTTTCAGTTTTGTGGAAACCGACCTTAAATATTCAAACCATCCACGTACGTTATTCGAAACAGCGTCGTTAAAGGCTTGTTCCCCACAAGAAGATTACGATATAGACGCTTTACTTGCTAGGATATCCGTGTTAGAAAAAGCGTTAAAAGACTTAACTATAAACGGCGTAAAGACTGTTAGTGATATAAAGCCTGCCGTTAAAACGGAAAGTGTTACAAATAAAATTAGCGCACCCGTTAATACGCCAACGGCTAAACCTACCGTTGTAGAAGATAAAAAACCAGTAGAAAACGTAGACGCTAAAAAAGAAGTTATACCTATTTCGCAATCGGGTTTAACAGCAGATAAAGTGCTTGGTCAAATTATGATATCTCTCCGTAAAAATAGCGAAATTATGCTTTGGTCGGTTATGCAAGGCGTAACGGCAACCTTAAATGGTGATACGCTTATCATAACGGCAAACGGCGAGGGTGACGAAGACGTTATCGGTACGGATTTAAATAAATCGCTTATACAAAAGCAATTACCTGATTACTTTTTTAAGGTAGAAGTAAAAGGTTCACCAAAAGTAAAGACGTTAAATCAAGTTGACGAAGAAATCGAGCGCTACAAAAAAATATTTGGCGACGATATAATAATAGTAAAATAAGCACCCGTTATAGGGTAAAGGAGTAAATTATGGCATATAGAGGCGGTTATGGCGGTGGTTTCGGCGGTGGTGGAAACCAAATGCAAAACTTAATGAAACAAGCAAAAAAAATGCAAGAGGAAATGGCTAAAGCGCAAGAAGAATTAGAAGAAACGCTTTTAGAAGGTTCATCTGGTGGTGGTATGGTTACCGTTACCGTAACGGGTAAAAAAGAGATAGAAAGCATTACCATTAAGCCGGAAGTCGTTGACCCAGACGACGTAGAAATGCTTGAAGATTTAATTATCGCTGCAATCAACGACGCTTACGAACAAGCAGACGCTTTTGCTGAAGAAAAATTAGGCAAGTTTGGTAACTTAGGGGGTATGTTCTAAACGTGAAAGTTTATATTGAGCCTATTGGTAAACTTATAAACGAGTTTTCAAAACTACCAGGTGTCGGTCAAAAAACTGCCCAACGCTTTGCTTACAAAATTATCAATATGACTGACGAAGAGGCTGAGGCTTTTGCTTCAAGCATTTTGTCTGCAAAAAAAGACGTGCATTATTGCAAAGTTTGTGGCAATTATAGCGAGGGTGATGTTTGTGATATCTGTAAAAACCGTTCTTCTACGGCAATTTGCGTAGTAAAAGAGCCAAAAGACGTTATCGCTATCGAAAAGTTAAACGAGTTTGATGGCGTATATCACGTTTTACACGGCACTATTTCACCTATGGACGGCGTAGGTCCAAACGATATTAGGATAAAAGAACTTTTAGAGCGTATAGGCGCTAACCCAGATATTAAAGAAGTTATTATGGCAACAAACCCCGACGTAGAGGGTGAGGCTACTGCTATGTACATTACAAGACTTATTAAACCTTTGGGTATAAAAGTTTCAAGACTTGCGCACGGTATCCCTATCGGCACAGATTTAGAGTACGCTGATGAAGTAACTTTATCACGCGCGTTTATTGATAGAAAAACTTTATAAAATTATTATTGCAAAAGCCCCCAGTTTTGGGGGCTTTTGCAATAAAGGAAGTTAAAAAAATAAATAAAAGAGAGGGTAAAAATTACAACCTAAATTAAGGTAAGTAAAATCATATAAAGGTTTTTTATAGCGCAAACTTACGGCAATATAACTATACCATTTCGTTAAAGTCGATAGGTGTTTCGATAAGTTTACGTTCAATAACGTTTAAACCGTATTGATTTGCAAAATAACTTTTTACGTCGCTTTTGTTACCACAAGTAGGGTTGTCGTCGTAAAAAAAGTAGTTTTTTTTGTTTTTATTAAATAAAAGATTAAACAATTTTTTAAGCATTTTCATCATTATCTCCTTATTACGGCTATATAATAACACGCTAATTATGACAAATGTCTGTCATATTTAAAAATTTTTTTAAAAAATATTGACTATTTTTTTATTCTATATTACAATACGTGTATAAGGAGTAAATTATTTATGAAATACGAAATAATGATTAGGATATTGTTCGATTTATTGTCAAAATCCGTCGTTTCGGCAAGTTATCTAGCGTCAAAGTACGAAGTAACAACAAGGACTGTTTATCGTTATATAGATTCGTTATCGCTTGCAGGTATCCCTGTTGAAACTGTTCGTGGGTTTAACGGTGGTTATAAAATAGCAGAGCATTTTAAGATAACCACAGGCTTTTTAACTGCTAAAGAGTACGAAATCGTCTTATCGACGCTATCTTCTTTTTGTGAAGAAGTCGGCAATAAAGATTTAGAAAGCGCTATCGATAAATTAAAGTCGGTAAAGCGCAACCACGGCTTAAACTTAAAGTCTGGCAACCTTGTTATAGATGCAGGTCCTTGGAGCGATACAGCCGGTTATAAGGAAAAATTAACGGCATTATCCCACGCTACCGACGAAAGTTTAGTTACAAACATAATTTATCACTCTCGTAATGGTGAAGTCAGCGAGCGTCTTATCGAGCCACACGTTATCGCTTTTAAAGAGGGTATGTGGTACGTTTACGCTTATTGCAAAACAAGACAAGATTTTAGGTTTTTTAAGGTTAGCCGTATTGCCGGTTTTGTCATTACCGATACAAAGTTTAGTCGTAGGGATTTACCTAACGAACTTCCTTTTGGTGGCTGGTACGAAAACGCCCAACGTATAACGGTCGAGTTTTCCATCTCGCAAGAAGTCGTTTCCGACGTTATAGAGTGGCTTGGTGTAGAAAACGTAATCAAGGCAGAAGACGGTTTTTATGCAAAAGTATCTATACCCGACGACGGTGGTTTGGTAACAAAAATTATGTCGTTTGGCAAAGGCGTAAAGGTTTTAGCCCCAAATAGTTTAATCGATAGGATAAAGCAAACGGCAAGCGATATAGTAGATAGTTATAACTAAAAAGTATAATAAAAGCCCCTTTTAAGGGGCTTTTTTTGCGTTTAACGCCGTTTTATATAAAATTTCGGCAATCTTTTTATTGGCGTTATCTATTGTAAAAGTATTTATCGATTGGTTTTTGTTTAAGTTTATTGCTTGTTCTATTGCAGATAGTAGCGCCGTGCCGTTTAAGTTTTGTTCTTCTAATACCGTGCAAAGTTTAAGCGACTTAAAGTAGTTTGCGTTTAGTTCTTGGTCGCCCCTAGATACCCCCTTTGGTAAAGGTACAAATACAACTGGTTTTTTAAGCGAAATTATCTCGAAAGCAGAGTTCGACCCACATCTACTAACGACTACGTCTGCTACCGAATACCCTTTAGACATATCGTTTAGGTAGGGGATTTCGGTATAACCAACTGCTTTTATTTTGCCGTCGTAACCATTTTTGCCCGTAACGTGCAGGACGTTGTATTTTTTAAGTAGCATTAAAAGGTTGCTTTTTACAGCGTCGTTAAGTGCTTTTGCGCCTAAACTACCACCAAATACAAAAAGCACGGGTTTGTTTTCGGTAAAATTAAACTCTAAACGGGCTTTTGTTTTAGGGTAATCGCCAAGTCCGTCTTTTAGTGGTGGGCCAACGTATCTACCGTTAGGTAATATTGTTGCAGTTGGCTTAAACGAAGTTAAAATTTCTTTAGTATATTTAGCCGATATCTTGTTTGCAAGCCCAACGGTTATGTCGGATTCGTGTCCTATGGCAGGTATACCAAGTTTTTTAGATGCAATAACTACTGGTAGACCAACGTAACCCCCCTTAGAAAATACAACGTCAGGTTTGATATCTCGCAATATTTTTTTAGACGCATTTACGCTTTTTATAAGTTTAACGGGTATTGCAAGGTTTTTTAATATAGATTTTCTAACAAACTTAACGCAGTCGATAGTGTAAAAGGGGATACTGGTAACAAGTTGATTTTCTATACCGTTGGTAGAACCTATATAGTAAACTTCATTAAAATAATTTTTTAAGTATGGTATAAGGGCAAGGTTAGGGACAACGTGTCCTGCCGTGCCACCACCAGTTAAAACGATTTTCATACTAACAGTATATGCTGTTTAACGTTTTTTTTGCACCGTTTAAAAATTAAATTTAGTTTTATATATACATTATTTAAATATATATAAGCAGGGGAGTGATAATTTTAGGCAAAACAAAAGACCACTTTTGCAAGTGGTCTTTTTTAATTTATAAATTATTCAGGCTTTACTTCGTCTTCTTTAGGAAGTTCGATTTCTTGACCGTCAACAACAACGTCGTCACCAAAGTCTTCTAAAACTTCACCATAGGTGTATTCAGTTTCTTCAGTTGATTCTTCAGTTGTTTCTACAGGTTCTTCGTTAACTTCTTCGGTTACTTCTTCAGCAACTTCTTCAGTTGGTTCTTCATTAACCTTGTTTACAGCCTTTTCAATCTTTTCTGCTTTCTTTGTTTCACTTAAAACTTTATTTCTGCTAGAAACGTTGTAGTGAGATTTAATCTTTGCTTGTTTCTTAAAGTTCTTTCTAAAGTGTTTAACAATGATAAAGAGTACGAGTACGATAAGGAGTGTAGCAAGTGCGATATTTGCAAATTGTAACCAGAAAGTACCGCCTTGTGCCTTACAACCTTTGCCTTCGTCAACTACAGCGTCTGTAGTTTCATCTTCAACTTCTTCTTCAGCAGTTGGGATAGTAATCTTAGGGTCGATAGAGTTGTAAATAGCATATACAAACGTTGTTGTGCCGTCAGCATCTTTGTTTGTAAGCCATACGTATTTTTCGTTTACAGTAATCTTGCTGTCTGGGTTTTCTTCATTATAAGCGATTTCTTTATCAGTAAGTTCACGCTTAAATGATATTGCGTTTGCAACGTCGTCTAAATCGATTAAGTGGTTACCATTGATAACTGTGTTTGCAGCATCAAGTAATGCACCGTTAGCGTTGATAGAAGTCGTTGTTGTTTCAGTAAACGTACCAGAAGTTGATATGTTATTAAAGAATACGTAACCTTTTGATGTTTCTTGACCATCTCTAGAACCGTTCCAAAGTTCAACACGGTAGGTCATAGCAGTAGCGCCAGTTGCTACGTTAAATGATACTGTTACCCAACCGTCTACGCCATATTTAGCAACTGTATCAGCATTAACTTTAACAGCAAGTGCGTTTGTGGTTGTAGTATCGTTAACTTTTACTTCATGATTGATAACGTTAAGTTTGTTATCTGTGTTAGACATATCTACAAGATAGATATAAGCAGTAGCGTCGCCGGTTACCCTAACTTTAAGGGTGATGAGCGCTCTGTTTGCTGCTTCAATCTTAACGGTGTTTTTAGCGATAAAACCGTAAGAAGATGCACTTGCATTGTAAATCATTAAAGGTTGAAGTGCTTTATCGTTTTCGTCAAGTGCGTATTCACCATTAGCGCCAAATTGTTGGTCGATATCAGCGATAGCAGTAATAGTCTTGTATGTGTCGATATATTTTGTATTGATAACGCCTGCATTTACGTTTGTATTAACGTCTGTTGTAGCGCCGTCAACTTTAACGTATTCGTGGTCAGGGATAACACCAAAGTAACTTGTAGATGCAACAGGTTTTGTCTTTAATAAAGCTGTGTTTGCATAAGATACTTCCATATTATAAGTATCAGCAAGTGAAGAATCAGCAAAGTCACCAGTCTTACCAGCGTGGAGCGCATAACTTACGTTTGTGCTTGCTAAAGTGCCTTCTAACGCTTTAAAGAAAGAGATTTTATCAAAATCAGGGTTTTTGCTTTCGTCTTCAAGTAATTCTTTATTATAGCCTGATGCAAATTTAATGTTGTCAAGGTTTACGTTACCTGTAATAAAGTATGCAGGTGATGATTGCGAACTAGGTGTGGCTGTACCTAAAACTACTTCGATATAGAAGTATCTTGTTTCTTCGTAATTGTTTCTAATAGTGATAACGTAATCGTCGCCGTCAGCATTAGGTTCGTTAACGGTTAATACTGCAGATTTTAAAGTTTCGTTCTTGCTATTAACGTCGTATACGTAGAAAGTTACGCCAGATTTGTTATAGCCAGAGAAGTCTGTCTTTAAGTTGAAAGAGATAGATGCAAAACTATTTTTTGCTACAGCAAAGTTATTTGCGCCGTCTTTAATAGTAAATTTATAAGCGCTCTTAACCATATCAACGTCAAAGCCTTTAGCGTTATCTACGCTGTTTACTGTTACAGAAGAATCAGCAAATTTTTCAGATACGGCTTGGCTATCTACGTAACTACCTGTGATACCAAAAGTTTTACCTTTATAAAAATCGTTAGCACCGTGGTTTGCAATAGCCCAATCGTTATAACTTAAAGTGTAGAAGTAAGTGTTTACACCAGTTGTTGCAACAATTCTCTTAACTTCAGGATTGCCGGTGTAAGCAACTGCTTCCATAGTAGATACTGTTTGGCTAGAAGTTGCACGCGCTGTATCGTATTCTTCAGTTGTATCGAAAACTTCTACCTTAACGTCGTCGTAGTAGCAAAGACCGTATGCTAAATCTTTAGTAGAAGAAGTGATATTGTTTGTAATACCAAAGCCAAGTACTAAGTTGATTGTTGAGTAAGTATAATCGTTACCCTTTACGTATACGGTGTATTGAGCCCAGTTGCCATCTGTTACGATACCTGTTACAGCGTATTGTGCTTGAGAGATACCGTTGATGGTTGTGCTAAGTCTTACGTTTGCAGAACCCTTTTCGTTATTAGCGTCTGTCTTAACCCAGAAAGAAATCTTTGCAGATTGACCCTTTTCAAGGTTGATTGTGCTAGAAGAACCTATGTTTTGCGCAACACCCTTTAATTCTACAGAAGTTGTAGAAGAAAAGTTTGAAAGCATAACGATACTATTGTCGTCAGCACCTGTGTGTACGCCTGGGTTAGCGATATAGTTATCAAATTGTGCTATAAATCTTGTTTCAACTTCAGCATCAATTTCTTTATCAGTCTTGTTTTTCCAAGCGTCTTCGCCTTTAACGGCTTCTTTAATGGTTGTTTTTGTTTTGATGTTAAGTACGTCAAACTTGTCTTGCGCCCAATCAAAGAAAGCGTCTTCTTCAGCAAGTTTTAAAAGTACGTTATTCCAAATAGCGTCGTCTGTTTTGATAACGCCAGATACCGTTTGCGAACTAGAAGAACCGTTATCTGCAGAAACAGTCCAACCTGTCGTTGTTTTTGCAGGGTAGTCGGTGTTGGCTTTATCTGCAAGACCTAACTTAAAGTTAGCGTTGCTAATAAGCGCGTCTTTATCGTCGTAATCGGTATAAGAATACGATGGGTTGTACTTCGTTTCGGTAGTTGGGGTTTCATCTTGCTTTTTGCAGGCTGCAACCATTAATACCGAAAGAGACATAATGAGTGCCAAAATCATTACAATAAACGTTTTGATTTTGCTTTTCGTGAAAATGTTGTTGTTTGTCATATAGCCACCTTTTCAATTTTGTAACTTTTTTACTACGCGTACGTGTAGGCGTGCGCCTACCCAAAAAAACATACGCTTAACTATTATAATATAATTTATTATAAAAATCAATAAGAAAAACGGAATTTTTTTCGATATTTTGACTTTTCTTTATTAATTTTTTTATCAAAAGGATTTTTTTGCCGTTTACAGGGGTGTTTTTTGGTAAAATTCATAATTTTTTTATTTTGCAAAATACTATCACTATGCTAAAAACGTCAAGTAAACTTAAATCAAAAAAAGTAAAATTTAATAATCCGTTTTTTATCGACGGCGATTATAAAAACTCTTTTAAGGAAAAAGTTTTATTAATTATTTCCGGTTGTGTCGTCGGTTTAATCAACGGGCTTTTCGGTGGGGGTGGTGGTATGCTTGTAGTGCCTACCTTGATTTACCTTATCAAAAAACCGGTAAAGGTCGCCCACGCTACGGCAATACTTATTATTTTGCCCACAACCCTAGCAAGCGCTTTGGTTTATCTTTTTCAGGGCAGGTTCGAACTATTAAACGGCTTGCTGGTTAGTGGTGGCGTTATTGTAGGTGGGGCGATAGGGGCGCTGTTTTTAGGTAAACTAAATCCAAAATTATGTGGAATAGTCTTTTCTTTAATAATGCTTTTTGCTGGTATAAGGTCGGCGTTTTTTTAGGATTTTAAAACTTTTTACGCTGTTTATTTGGTTGGCAAAAATTAAAAAATAATCACAAAATTAGGGGTACGTATGCCGATATTTGTGCGATTTTAGGAGATTTTATGGTTAAATATATATGTTTAGTTGCATTTGGGATAATTGCAGGCGTGGTAGGTGGTATGGGTATGGGTGGTGGTACAATGCTTATACCGTTACTTACCTTTTTTTCTGGTTTAAGTCAAAAATCAGCGCAAGCGATAAATTTAGTAAGTTTTATACCAATGTCGGTAATTGCGCTAGTTATACACGTAAAAAACAAAAGGGTAGATTTTAAAAACGTCTTGTATATTATTATTCCATCAGTAGCCACGTCTATTATCGGTGGTTTTTTAATAACAAGCATAACAAACGACGTATTAAAAAGGTGTTTCGGCATATTTTTGATACTGCTTGCAATATTTAATATTTTTATGGTTTTTATTGACAAAAATACCGAAAAAAAGTTAAAATCCAACAACCCTTTTTACAACCAAAAAATATAGTTTTTTGGGTAAACAACGCCCTACGGGGCGCAAGTTTGGTATAAATTTAAAAATTTTTTGTGCAATATGTTAACAAAAAAATCATTTAAAAAACCTATTTAATGACGTAAAAATTCAAAAAAACCCATAAAAAATCATAAAAAACCTTATTTTTTTGACAATGCAAATGCAATTTTATTTGTCTTGGTAAAAAATTTTGCACAAAAATAAAAAAAGGGTATGTACAATCTAAAGATTTTGTGGTATAATCATTATGCAGTTTATTATAATATTTACAAAATTTTTACTATAAAAATTCGATATAGAGAGGTGCATATTTATGGAAAAAATCGCAATTATCGACTTGGGTTCAAACACAGCAAGGTTACTTTTGGTGGATATTTTCGACAATGGTCATTTTGTTATTTCCGACCAACTAAAAGAATCTCCAAGGATAGGCGAGGGTATGGATAAGGACGGTTTTTTAAAACCGTCAAGGATTAAAGCAACGATAGACACGTTAAAGATGTTTAAAAGGCTTTGCGATTCGTATAAAATTGAAAAGATTATTTCAGTAGCAACTGCCGCTGTAAGAAGGGCAAAAAACCAACGTAGTTTTTTAGATGAAGTTTTCGCATCAACAGGTATTAAACTACGTGTCCTTTCTGCTGAAGAAGAGGCTATGTACGTTTATAAAGGCGTTATCAACACAATGGATATCCCTAAAGGCTTGATTTTCGAAATCGGTGGTGGTTCAACAAAAATCGTTTACTACAATCGTCGTAACCTTTTAGCGCACGAAACTTTACCATTTGGCTCTATTATGCTTACCGAAATGTTCGCTAACGAGGGTTTATCTAGTGAAGAACAAGCAAACAAGATTGAAGAATACGTTACGGAAGAACTTTCTAAGATAGAGTGGTTAAAAGATATCGACCCAGAAACCCAACTTATCGGCGTTGGTGGTTCTTTTAGAAACCTTTGCAGAATTACCAAGATTATGAAGAAGTATCCTTTACGTACAATTCATAATTACAACGTAAGCGCTGAGGATTTCGAACACACGTATAGCCTTTTAAGGACTTTAGACTTAGATAGGAAAAAGAGAATAAAAGGTATCTCTAGTGGCCGTGCAGATATTTTACCATCTGCTTTTGCCGCAGTTAACGCATTTAAAAAGTACACCGGTAGGGAAAATATCGTTATTAGTGGTAGTGGTTTAAGGACTGGTTTAATTTTCAATTACGCCGTTCCACAAACAATCGATAAGCCTATTACCGACGTATTATCGTTTAGTTTAGGTACTTTGGTGCAATATTACAATTGTGACCCAGTTCACACAGACAACGTTGTAAACTTATCAATCCAGTTGTTTAAGCAATTAAGGGTATTACATAAGTTCCCAAGACAATACTTAAGGATTTTAAAGATTGCCGCATACTTGCACGAGTCGGGCAAAAGCGTGTCTTTTTACAACTACCAAAAGCATAGTGGCTACATTATCTTAAACGCTAACTTGCAAGGCATTAGCCATAGGGATATCGTTATGGCATCATTTGTTGCTAGCAATACAAGTATAGAAGATATCAACCCTGTCGACTGGGCAAAATACTCTGCATTTGTTGGTGACGACGACGTTGAAGCCGTTAAAAAGATGGGTACGATTTTACGTATTGCCGAGGCTTTAGACAGAAGCCGTACTGGTAGCGTAACGGGTATCAATTGTGATATTTTAGGTGATTCAGTTATTATGAAGACTGAAGTCGTTGCAGACGCATCGTTAGAGGTTTCTTCTGCAATTGAACTTTCACAAGATTTTAGAAGAGTATTTAAGAAAAATCTCGAAATTTTATAATATAAAAAACGCTACGTAAGTGGCGTTTTTAATCGTTATTTATGGATAAATTTTTTATTTTGGCAAGTGCGTCGCCAAGACGCCAAGACCTTTTAAAAGAGGCAGGTCAAAACTTTAAAGTTATACCGTCTACTGTTGAAGAAGTCGTTGACAATGCTTTATCCCCAAAAGACGTTGTAAAGTCGTTGGCGTTACAAAAAGCGCAAGACGTATTCAATAAATACGGTATACCAACGCTTGGCGCAGATACCGTCGTGGTGTTTAACGGCAAAATTTTAGGCAAGCCTGAAGACGAAATCGAGGCAAAAAAATACCTAAAAGCATTGTCGGGTAACGTGCATGAGGTCATAACGGGTGTCGCCGTTATAACAAAAGACAAGGTCATAAACGAAAGTGTTGTTACCAACGTTTATATGAACGTTTTAAGCGACGACTTTATAAACGACTACGTTTCGTCTGGTAGGGCATTAGACAAGGCAGGCGCATACGGGGTGCAAGACGGTGGCTTTGTTTCGCATTTAGAGGGTAGCCTTACAAACGTAATAGGTCTACCTATGGAAAAAACGAAAGAGATATTAAAGGAGTTATCTTTATGGCAACTGAAAGGTTAGCGTTAGATTTTGGTACGGCTGAAACCAAAATTTACAAACTTGGTAGCGGTATGGTTTTAGCAGAGCCTACCGTGGCGGCAGTTTCTACCGACGATAAGTTTAAAATACGCGCAGTTGGTAAAGACGCAAAAAAATTAATAGGCAAAACGGCTGAAAAAACAAAAATAGTTTTCCCTATGTTCGAGGGGGAAGTTGTTTCCGACAAAGTTGCAACTGCAGTTTTATCAGAGTTTTTAGATAAAATCGACTTTAAAGGTGGTTTATTAGGTGGTAGTGCCGTTGTAAGCGTGCCTTGTGGCGCGTCGTTCGATTTGCTACGTAAAATAGAGTCTATTGCCGTTGGCGCAGGTATCGGCACAGTCGATTTTGTTGAAGCACCTATTTTATCAGCAATCGGGCAAGAACTTACTTTAACAGAGTTTTCGCCATACTTTATTATTGATATGGGCGCAGGCAATACAAATATAGCAGCCGTTTCGTTAGAAGGCGTTATCGCAGGTATTTCGGTCAATATGGGTGGCAACGGTATTGATACTGCACTTATCGATTTTATTGCAGAAGAATACGGCTTGCAAATAGGTTTAGTTACGGCTGAAAAGTTAAAAGTAAAGATAGGTAGCCTTATCGATAACGATACTTTATCATCAGTTGTAAACGGTAGAGATTTAACAACTGGCAAACCCCGTTCTATATCCATTAGCGCAAAAGACATTAAACCTGTGGTAGAAAAATACTACCAAGCAATATGCGAACTTGCCCTAAAAGTTTTAGCAAAACTCCCACCGGAAGTTTCTGCCGAAATTAGACACGCAGGCATATTCGTATCGGGTGGTGGCGCAAAAATTTACGGGTTAGAAGATTATTTTACAAAAAAATTCGGTATGCAAGTAACTATTGCAAAAAATCCGTCGTACTGTACTGCTTTTGGTGGTGGTATCGCGCTTGGTAACCCTAAATTACTTAAAAAGATTAAAGTTAAAATTGGATAAAAATTTTCGACAATATAACCACGTTTTAGACGTAAACACCGTCAAAGCGTGGTTTTTTGTATGCTAAAATTTATAAAAACAAGCGTGGTGATTTGTATGAAAAAAATTTCAATAGTGTCTGGCAAAGGTGGTGTGGGCAAAACGACTGTTGTAGCGCTAGTTGCACGCGCGCTTGCAAAATTAAAATACCGTGTACTCGTTATCGACGGAGATTATTCCTTAAATAATTTAGATATTACTTTGGGGGTAAATTGCAACCCAAACTACGACCTTTCAGATTACCTACTTGGTAGGTGTAGGCTAAGCCAAATTTTAATAAGCGACCCAAATTCGCAAAACGTATCGATACTAACGTCGGATAAAACACCGTTAAATATAGAGCGCCCCGAACTATTAAAAGTAGGGTTAAACAGCCTTTCAAGGTTATACGACTTTATCTTAATCGACGCTCCTGCAGGGGTAGACGAGGGGTTTTACCGTGCAGTTGACTTATCCGACGAGGTAATTTTAGTTACGACGACGTTTTCGACCAGTATCCGTGATGCCGACAAGGTTATAAGCATATTAGAGGGGCTAAAAATCCAAAAAATAAGTTTGGTGTTAAATATGGTCAGGGCAGATTTAATCGCTAAAGCAAAAAGCCTTTCCGTCCTAGACGTGCAAAATTTGTTAGGTAGGACGATAATAGGCGTTATACCTTACGACGACGAAATTTTAACTTTGCAGGGCGAAACCCTAAAAAAAACTGCCGTATCAAGCAAAGCGTTTATAGAACTTGCCAAAAACTTAACGATAGATAAGCCAAAAATCACGTTGCCAAAATAAAATTGTCTAGTTGGGGGTGTTATGCTAAAAAACAGTAAAAACAAAATTAGGTTACAATCCTTGTTAGAGAGCGACCGTCTAAAAGTTAACGACGTTTATTTTGAAGTTTTCAAAAAAGATTTAACCGTTATACTAAAAGATTACGTCGATTTATCAAAAGAGCCAACGCTTAAAATAACAAAATGTGCAGACGGTTTTAATATAGAGTTAACTGCCGTAGCGACACGGTTAAAAAAAGTTTATAGCGTGCAACAAAAAATCAACGATTTTTAAAAAA
>JAEIGA010007857.1_pt1 | contig 16183 bp, 14 predicted proteins | sample 9270691 | NCBI WGS metagenome assembly JAEIGA01 (sample SAMN17057246, study PRJNA624740) | gut metagenome | biome: biome; isolation source: fecal sample | host: Bos grunniens | place: China: Xizang | collected 2019
CAAGGTAAAAAGGTTAAGTCGGCAGGTGAAAAATCATATCATAGGTTAGAGTTCTTAAATGGTGATAAAGCCGGTCGTCAGATAGATATCTGCCCTAAGGCTGGTGATGACACTTTTACTATCGGCTTAGATCCGTCAAACGCATTGCATCTGCCAGATATGTTAGTGTCGAGAAGACACGCTTATTTAGAGACTAAGGAGAATGGAGAGTGCTGGCTACATGACTGCGGCAGTCGAAATGGAACTTATGTCAATGGGGAACCTCTGCGAGGTAAAGAGCGACTTCTTAAGGATAACGATAAGATTTCGATAGCGTATTTTGATTTAAGGTTTCTTGATCGAAATGTATCTCATACGCGTCTTTATCTTTGGGTTAAGATAATGGCGGTCGCCTTAACGCTTTGTGTAATGGCGGGATTTTATGTCGTTTGGACAACAACGAGTTCTACAGTAGAAGATCATCTTCGATTGGCTAGAGAATATGCCTCGGTTCAAAATTTTGAGGGCGCTCAAGAAGTTCTTTCTCAAGCTCGCCTTGTGCGTAATGCCGGGGACTATCGAGCGCAGATTGATGTTCTTGATGACCAGCTGTCTCGTTGGGCGCAAACTTCTTCTGAATGGCAGAAGGCTATGAAAAGCCTTAAAAACGGATATTTTAGGCAGGCTCAGAAGATTTTAGACCCGATAGTAAATGGAGCGGTTGACGCTTGGACCTGGAATGGTGTTGATGCGATTGAGCAGAAAAAACGCGCTGAATTCGCTATGCTGGCTCTTCGCACTTATTATGATGCTCAAGATGCATTAGGCGAAGCTAGAGATGGAGTTCCCGAGGAACAGGCTGATAGGATATTCGCTGCAGAAAAACCTTTCGCTGAATTTATAAATAAGACAAGGGATGAATTTTCTGCGCATGAGTATCTTGGAGTTCTGTCGAAGAATTTAGAAGAGACATTAAATAAAATGTCCATGATAAGAAAGGGCTTCGGGGCAGTTGACGGAGCAATCGCGAAATTAGACGCCGTAAATCCTAATTTCGCCAATCTCGCGGTTGCATTAGATGTGATATCTCGTGATACTACTCAGCATCGGGCTGTGCGTGCGTATGCTGATAAATATAAAGCTCCCTGTCTCGCTCTTGCCGAGACGAAACGATTTATCGGCAAGGAGTTTGATGATATTAACGCTATGCAGTTCGGTGATGTGCGCGCGAGAGATAAGAAGTTAGTATTACCCCCGGCAGAGCTTTGCAGCCGTCATCCGCAGCTTTCGAATCATAGAGAAAAGCTTGAGGGACATCATCGCGATGCCCAGAAGTTAGCTCTTAATCTAGAATCGTTTGTAAATGGATTATCGGAGTTAGGGATAGAAAATGGAAAAACAGGAACTCCTGTAAAACATATTCTTTCTGTAAATTCTTGGAAGGAAGTTCTCTCATTCTCATGTTTTAAAAGTAAGCCGCCTACCGTAAGACGTAAAACGCCATCTTCATTCTATGACGAACTGATAGGTATAGACTATACTTTTTATAATCTTAGGGCATTGCCTAAAAATTATGACGGTTATTGCCTACGTTTAATAGGTTTCTCCCCAGATTGCGTTGAGGCGCGTACCGCGTTTGAACGTGTTGATGTATTTGTTACATTTGTGGAGAATCGTCCAGCTTGGTTAAGAAGAGGCGCATTAGGTTCATTTTACTCATATTGTAAGAAATTACTACAAACGAGGGATAAATTGATTGGTTATTTAGAATCGTATGAGGGTAGTAAAAGAGCCGAGTTGGTAGCTCGCTTTTATGCGGGATATTTTTCAAAATCATTTAATTTAGAAAAACAACGAGCTTTAGCAGAGAGTTTTAGAGAATTACAACGCGAAATCGCGTCTTTAAATGAAAAGTATGATGCATCATCAAATCCGATGGAGCAGATTACAATAAGAGCTAAAATTTTAGCCCTTGGTATCCCCGGGGATCCTCAGATGCATGCTAAATGGGTGGCGATATACGAAGGGGGGCAATAATGTCTAATAATCGGACAGTTAAGAAAAATAAAAGTTCGAAAATCGAACATAAAGTATTTAAAATTACCTCGAATGGAGATATAAGCATAGAATTTTCACTTGGCACGCTTTTTGCTACTAAGGAGGTGTTATGAATAATAATCAGATAAAAGACTTGGCAATTCTAAAATTTAAAGGCGGCAAGAAAGGGTCCGTCTTAATGGAATATGTAATTGTCCAAACTTTAGTAGCGTGTCTTTTAATGATTGTGATGAATTCGTTATTTTATAATTGGGCTACCGCAGAGTTCGGTCCTGTTGGTGCTGGTATAAAGTATTTTTATCAACGGCTTCTAGGCGGGCTTTCGCTTCCCGTCCCGTAAGTCTCACTCAGAAAGCGAAGACAAACACAAAACAAAAAAGGAACAAAACCATGAAGAACAGCATGATCAACAGAATGAAGAACAGCGCGTTCGGCAAAATCCTTCGCCGCATTGCAGGTGAGGAGACTGGCGCCGTGATGATGGAATATGTTATTGTCGCGGTTCTTATCGCCGCCGCCGCGGTTGTTGCAATCGCTTATTTCGGTCGTACTGTGACAAGCGAAGCCAATATCGCGTCTTCTGCTATGACAGGACAGGGCAATGCAGCTGCGAAAAAGCAGGAGGAACTTCAGGGAAAACAGGCGCAATATCAGGAAGAGGCCAATTCGGCCAATAAGAAGTTCTCTGACGCAAAAGAGGATGCAGTTAAGGGTAATTAACGGATGACCCCTATTTCTTGGATAATTCTACGCGCAGTGCTGTTGACCCCTTGGTTGGCAGTGCTGTGCATTAAGGATGTCAAGACGCGCCGCCTGCCTAACGTTTGGACGTTGGGTGGGCTCGCCGCCGGGCTTACTGTTCAATTCGGATGGGGCGGAGTGGCCTCTTTTCTCGATGGCCTCTCGGCGGCAGGTGTGTGCGTATTGTTTCTCCTCTTGCCATTTCTCGTGCGTGCCGCCGGTGCAGGCGACTTGAAGATGCTTGCCGCATGCGGAGCGTTCGTAGGAATGAGGCAGGTTCTCTTTTTACTACTGTCGATTTCGTTCGCGGGATTTTTTGTAGCTGTAGTGATGATAATTATGCGTAAGGTCGGTATGGCGCGTTTAAAGCATGCGATGCGTTGTCTCTTTGACTGGCGTTACGATCGTGCAGCGGGACGCGCGGCTCTGCCGCCTAAAGAGGACGAAGGTAACAGAATTCCTTTCGGGGTTGCTATCGCGATCGGAACATGGGCGACGCTGATTATGGAGGCAATGTCTTGAGGCGTAATGTTCACAGAAAAGGTTCGGTGCTGATGGAATTCGTGCTCACGATGCCGATTCTGTTTACGCTTATTATGATAATTCTTCAGTTCGCCCAGGTTTGGGTTGCTCGGCACATGGTCGCCTATGCTGCCTTCTGCTCGGCTCGCTCTATGTTGTCGAGTAATCCGATTGAATGGGCCTCTAAGAATTCAAAGGAGAATGGCGCTTATCAGGCGGCTCGCCGTGCTCTCGGTTGGGTAACGATCTTGGGTACGGCTGATACGAGCGAAATGCGCGGATGGGACGAAGGGTATATTCCCGTTGGGTCGGGGGATTTCTCGGATATAGGAGATGATTCCACCGAGTCGTATGCGACGGTAATTTATGGTAGTAGTGAAACTCACGATGTTCTCGTTCCGGGATGGGGCCAGATCCCTGAGTCGAATTCTGTTGATATGCGTCTTGATGTATCCCCAATGATCGTGCCGGGAAGATATGTGAGCGCAGAGGTTAAATATAAGTTCCCGCTTTTGATGCCTGTCGCCGCCAATCTTATCAGTCAAGGTGAGTTGGATGGTTTTCCCTACATTGAATTGAAAGAAACCTGCGTGTTACCGGCACCATACTCGACAGCGAGATTGCCGTTGAATGCGTACGACTATACTTCTTACGATTGAACCGGACATGAAAGACAATATAGCAGTTAATTTGTCGCTATCGTCACACATTCGCCGTGTGGCGCTGAAGCGTTTTCTCGATCTCGGACGCGAGGAGACCGGGGCGGCGCTCGTTATTACATTGGCTATGTTTTTATTGATGTATTTGGGGCTTATGGGCGTTTTCGCGGTTTCAACCGCGATGAAGGAGCGTATTCATCTTCAGAATGCCTGTGACGCCGCCGCATATTCCGCCGCTGTAGTCCAGGCTGATACGCTATCGCGCATCGCCACCATCAACCGTGCTATGAGCTGGACGTATGTCGATATGACCAGATTGCAGATGGATTATATTGTTCGTCATTGGCTAGGGCATACATATAGGCATTATAATGAAGATTTGAATGGAGGGAAAGATGAAAAAGGTAAAAAGCATGATAGTTTAGAGGATTATAATGATAATAGTATTCCCAAGGCACTTGGATTGGGCTTAATTTCTCTTCCGCCATTATATATTCCTCATAACGGACCGTGTGGTCAGCACAAAGGAGGTTTTGGCAAGGGATATTATATTGGTGCGGATGGCACACTACTCACCTATGGTAAGGTTCATCTCAATGGACGCAGTCCTTTGAAATATCGGTTGCCTAAGGGAGCTGGAAATACGCGGTTCCCAAATGTTTCGTCAGGTCATAATGAACTTATACAGATAGTATTAGCGGAATTGACGCTGGCGGATTTAGAATATAGGAGAAAATGTTCAGTATTTGATCTTGCTCAACAGACTCCGCAACTTGCTACAGATGTTGATGATATTGTTTCAATGACGTATGGTGTTTTTTCTGATTATGATGTATCTGCACAAACACGCATAGTCTTGTTAGACAATATAAAGCAGGTTGGCGATGTTCTTCTTAATTGGAATGCTTCGGGGAGTAAGGCAGAAGATATTGCTCCTAAATTTGATATTGCTGGTACAGGTGGGATTCCAGGTGTTCCTGAGTTAATGAAAATTCAGATTGCCTTGGATAAATTGGCGATCGCAAGAATGAATGTATGCATTCGGGAATTGGCGCTTGCATTACCGGATAGAATCGATAATTGTGTAAAGAATATAATAGATGCTAATTTAGGTAATACTATTTATACAATTGATGATAAGCAGGTTCATTATATGGTAAATAGATATAAGGCGTTATCCAATGAACTTGCGGGACAATTACCGTCTTATCTGATGTCATTTGCCGATCCTGATAATATGGGATATTTACGGGACGTATTTAACAATGTAGAATACGAGAATAGATTTCTCTCATTTTCTGGTCACAATAAGGGGATTTTAAAGGAATTTGATACTGGTATAAATCAGTGGTTTGTCAGAGGAAATGGGAATTCAAGAACAGATGGTAGTTACGGTATCCAGCGTTCGTATAAGCATTGGGCAGATTCCAATCAACCGTTGGCAAAGTTTCATGCCACGCACAGCCCTTTGATGCCTACATGCTGGAATACTGAGAAGTTGGAGGGAGCAGATCCTTCAGTAGCCCTTTTTTCAGAATGGCAATGGTGGTCTGATACATGGTTTTGTTTTGATGTATTGACACCTGCGGGAACGATTCATGTGCATTTAGAGATGCCTCATGCGTGGGAATTGTGGCCATCAAAAGCAACATGCTCCCATAAAACAAAACCCGGAATTTTGGGATTGAAATCAGGTAAAGTGATAACTCCAGATTGGAGCTCTTTTTTTGGCGGATCATTTTTTAAAAATATTGCGGGAAAAGCGTATGGAGAGGGATACAAAAGACCATCTTGGCGTCATCCATTGGGCAAGGTGAGGAAAAAGAATATCTATTATAGTGTGCCATATGACTATCTTTCGCAAATAAACAATTTATTAGGATCTTTAGATGATTTACTCGGTAATTATGAAAGGATTGGATCATATCATGATGGTTGTAGTGTTTATCCTGAGGTTTTTGGGGGTATCCCAAGGGGAGAAAGAATATTTAAATTAACTGGATATTCACGCTTGTATGCAGATGATCCGGATTTATATAATAGTTCGTATGTGGGTATGAAGGCTATGCCTTTAGTATTGGATTCAAGTTATTTTGGAAAGGCGGGAACGATTACTGTCGGTATTCGGCGCGAAAATGAAAATGTTTTCTTGAGAATACTTGGCGTGATTGAAGGAATATTCAAAGCGTTTGATCCTGACTGGAACGGTTCTGGTGAAAAAACATATTCGTATGTGTTTTCGTCTGCAAAGGCTGGCTATAAAAACAAGGATGATAGTGCTTCATTACGGGCATATAAAGTCGATTGGGATGAGACCAATCAGGAATGGAATCTTTGTCAAAGTGACTGGGATGCTGTTTTTATTCCTGTAAGGCATGCGTATTCTTATGCGTTGGGTGTTGGAGGCGTTGCCAGATGGATGGATGGTGATGATGATATGCTGGAGGATTGGGTTACTTCTGATGAGTGGAAGACATTAGCAGGAGAAGACGTGGGATTTGATGAAAGTTTTTCATCGGTAACAGCTCCGCGCGGGATTTTAACTGATGATGATGAACATAAGGGGGTTCTTGATTGGAGGGGGCTTAGCCATGTTATGTATCATTAAGTTATTAAAAAGGCTTGTAGGTAATGGCGGTTCTGTCCTGATGGAATTTGTCATCGTTCTTCCGCTCTACATCTGTCTCTTTGGCATGCTTTTTCTGATAGGTGATATGGGGTTAAAGGTTGCGGCGCTTGCAGTAGGGGATCGTGCGGCTGCATTTGACGCGGGGGACAGAAGCGGAACGTCATTTTTGCCGTTTTCATTGAATCAATGGATTGAAGATGTATTTTTGCCGACATCATCTTCAAAAACATTTCGGGCCAAAGAGAATTTTAAAGGATCATGGTCTTGGCAGGCGGCTGGAACCTCATCGTTTGAATTTCGTCTTCCGTCATGGGGTGGTGGAAAACTCCTTGAATATCCTTATCTGACATATATGCAGGGCGGTGTTGGTAGTGGTGACGATCTCGGCATATTGGTGAACGGCGGAACCGTGACTTTGCGCAGTAAAGACCGTTCGTCGGTCAGGGTTTACAATTATTATACTTTAAAAAGAACAGAGCTTGCAAGGGATGATGCGGCATATCGAAATTGGAGTGAAGGTAGATTGACGGCGTTCGCAGAGTCTTTAGATCAATATTGGCATCGTTGTGTGTATGAAGAGGATTTTGCCGATTCAGATGCCGAACATCTTGAAGAGTCCGATCAAGAATCGGATGAGTTGCCGAGTTTGCCGTCAGAGCGAAAAATATATAAAAGGTATTCAACATTTATTGATTGGAGTGAGTAAGGATTGCAATATGAAATATTTCGTATGCTTTTTATTTGTCGGCTTTATCTGTGCGGAAGTTAATGCTTCGGCGTCCGTCGCCGCTCGTCCCTTTATTATGCCTATAGCCGCTAAAGTGGCAGAGACATCTAAAGACGGTAAGGGGTGGCAGGAGCAAGGGGCTATTACGGTGCCTTTTGTTCAGGCAGAGGCGAGTTTCAGGTCGTCAATGAATCAGAGCGGATGGGCTTTTTTGCATAAGGTTCCCCTTGGTGGGCGCAATGCTCGAGCCTTGTACACATGGCGTAAAGGAGCTAATGAACTTACTTTGATGTTGTGGAGAATTAATGTCAATAAAACCGGTTTTTCCTGGGGGATAGCCAATAGTAAAGAACGAAAGATAGATACCACGGGCTCAGGCCGGTGAAACTGTTTTGATGAGGATGTACATAAATCGGACAGTGTGTCTGAAAGGGCTACACAAATGAAAAGGAAAATGTTGAAAAAATGGCGAATTGAATTTGGCACGGATATTGCTTGATATAAGATAGAAAAACGAAAGGAAGATTGTTATGAAAAAAATACCATTTATCTTGTTGACGGCATCAGCTCTGTTTGCTTCGTTGCTATGTATGAATACCGTTTCGGTTTATGCGGCAGATGTCGACTATTCGGATGGAGAGTGGGTTGAGTTAGGAAAAGAATTTGCCAATGATAAGGGTTGGATTGATGGATTGAGGCATGGTTTGAAGTATGTTGAATTAAAGAAAGGTTACAAAAGTCCCATTGGAGAGGCGGAACGCGAAAAAATAATAAATAGCGTTAATGCGCGGCATGGTTACATCTGGGTGCCTCGAAAGTTGAGTACAGTCATCGGGCGGGCGGAAGAGATGTTGCGTTACGCGGGTGCAGTTAAGAACTCGTTCGATATCGGCAAGATCATCGGTATTGCCATAGGAGCGAAATCTTTGGATGATGCGGCAGAACTGTTCGCCGAGGAGGGTATGTATCAGGGAACGGTATCCGGTGAAGCCGCCTATTGGATATCAACGATATCTGTAGGTCTTTTAAACGGCAGAAGCTTCACTGAAGCGATTGCAGACGGTTATGATGAGAAAAATATCGGCAAATGGACGAAGACCGGATTTAAGCTTGGAGAATGGATGGCAAATGCGGTAAATTCGCTTCCTTGGAAGAAGGCGGAGCGCGAAGCCAATGACAAGTCGTTTCGTGATTATCTGATACGGGAGGGAATCAATGAAAAAGGTTTGAAAATAGTAGATACGTGGTTGCTTTTAAGTTATGAAAATCGTGTCAAGGTGCCGTTGAAACTCGATCCGTCATGGTTTGACAAGAAGGATGATTCTGACGGCGGGATGGTATGTAAGCCCGGTGACGATCCGTTCGATTCGGAACCCGAGACGCCCCCGAATGACGGCAATGGTCAGATGTGCCCTATTCCTAATAACGGTAATAATGGTTCGAGTAGACGACCAGTTTCGCGTCGTCGCGGTGGCGGAGGCGATACATCAGCAAGAATATGGTAAGTGTTGTTCGAAAATCGGACACAATGTCTGAATTTAATACACAAGAAATAAAAGAAGTGCAAAAATTACGGTGGTTGTGTCTGGCACGGAAGTTGCTATGTATGAAATAGTTGCTATAAATCAAAAAGGAATACACAAAGATGAAAAGTAAAAATTGTAAAAAAGGACTAATAGTAATGATGTCGCTGATAATACCTTGTTTGGGGTTTGCTGTGAAGGCTGATTCTCAGAGAGCTGTGCGCTTGAACGATGAAGGTGTCATGCTTATGAAAAAGAATGATGCGAATGGTGCGATAAATAAGTTTAGAGCTGCTATTGATGCGGATAGAACATGCATGTCTGCATATCATAATCTTGGCAAGCTTTTAATAGTGGCAAAGCAGTATGATGCGGCTATTCAACTTAATCGTAATGGCTTATCTGTTTCTCCGTCAGATCAAGGATGTCTGGTACAGCTTGTACAAGCTGCTGCGCTCGCAGGTAATGCCGAATTGTGTCGTAATACGTTGAAGGATGGCGGATTTCTTAAAAAACCAAACATGCTTCCGTCTATGGCGCTACTTCTTGCCGCTCAAAAATCGTATTCGGAGGCTGAATTTGCGATAGATATAGCAACGGCGCAATTCCCCAAAAGCGCAGAGTGCTGGTACAACAAGGGAATTATTCATGAAAGGCAAAATAAATGGGCGTCCGCTGAATCTGCATATGCGCGCGCTGTCGCAGTTGATCCGAAAAATACAGATGCGTGGATTAATCGTGGAAATATGCAAGATCGGCTCGGAAATGCCGATAACGCAATTGCAAGTTATGAAAAGGCTTATGCCTTGTCTCCTGATTCGTCGTTAGTTCTTTATAATCTTGGCAGAATGTTAGTGTTGACAGGGCGTAATCCTCGCAGGGGATTGGCTTTGCTCCAAAAAGCGACTAAATGTGGAATAAGTAGCGGCGCGCCAGAAGCTCGTGAGTTATTACTTCATCTTGTGAAACAGACTAAGAAAGGTGCTGCGAAATGAAATTTAAAGCGATGATTTTAACCGTTCTCGCGGTTCTGTCGGCGATTTCTCCTGTCTCGGCTGCGATTTTTGAGGGTGGTGATAATGTAGGGGGGGCTAATTCTGTTTCATATAGGTCCGGGTCGGATCGGGCATACCTTGATGCTTTAGGAAATGCTGTTTCGGAGGCTAACTACGGATGGTCTTTAGATGCAGATGGAGCAGACTTGACAGGTAAAGCCAAAGTCGGAGTCGACGGATCTATTTCTGTGGTGACAGAAGGTCAATTGGGCGATGATGAAAATAATGTTCATGCGAGCGGAGAGGTTGAACTTTCTGCTGAACTGGTAGCAGAGATTGAAGGGCAGTTCAAAGTTGGTGAAGACGGAGTTGTAACGAAGGTCAACGGGAAAATTGGCGCTTCGGTATCTGCGACAGCCACGATTAAGGGAGGCGTGACGATATGGGGCGTTCCGTTCGATGTTAAATTGACTGGTTCGGCGTCCGCCGGAGCAGAGGCTTCTGCGGGTGCCGAGTTTTCGTTTAATCCTTTAACCGGCAAAATGAAAATAGTTCTTGAGGCTTCGGCTGTTTTGGGTGTAGGAGCGAAAGGGAACGTTGAAGTGGAAGTCGGCGTTGGTCAGATGGCGGATATTGTAAAGGAAAACCTTGGAGAAATATGGGATTGGTTGAATGGGAAAAGGTTGGATGACAACGAGCCCGATCCTTTTGATTCACATCCTGAAGACGATAAAGAGGCAGGATCCGGCAAACGAGAACGTTATCAGGGTTTAGCACCTATTAAATTATTTTAATCAGGAGAAGATGCAATGAAGGGCGGTGAGAATATAAATATTAGGCGTGTAGGAAGGCGCGGATCGATATCTATGGAACTTGTGGTGGTTTGTGTTCTCATCGCGGCTGCATGCTTAATAGGGGTAGCGGTAATGGGGCGAGCTATATTTCGTAATACGGATGTGATGAATAAGGGATCTACAGGTCAAGGAGAATTAGGAGCTACCGCTTTAAGCTGTCCTAAAGAAGGCTATCGAAAACAGGCTGATGATGATATTAAGGAGTCGATAAAGTTTAATAGCGAATTTTCGGATACTAAACAATGACTCCCTTTAAACATATTTGCTTTGCCTCTAAAAGTGATGTGGGGCGAAAGAGGAAGAATAACGAAGACGCTTTCGGAGTTTTCCCCTCTTGCGGTGTATTCTGTGTAGCCGACGGTATGGGTGGCGGAGATGACGGGGAGATCGCATCAGCTGCCACTGTTGAGGCTGTTCGCAGTTTTTGTGAAAAGCATCCTTTGCCAGATACGGGAGCGTGGAGGATTGATGATTGGCTTGATGGGATTTCATCGGCTGTGTCCTCCGCGTCATCTTGGATTTATACGCGTACGTGTGATTTAGGTCTTAAGGACAGTGGGTCTACATTTGTGGGTTTGTTTTTTGATCCCACGTATCCATCTAAAGCGGTTGCTATGCACGCTGGTGACAGTAGGTTGTATCATATACGCGCTAAGAGTATCAAGCAGATAACTACGGATCATTCGGTTGCCGAAATGATAGGAGTCAAAAGCGAAAAGAAATTGAACCCTTATTTTCGCGGAATGATTCTTCGTGCAGTAGGAGTTCAACAGACTGTTGAACTCGAGCGAACAATTTTCGATATAAAAGAAGGAGATTGGATTGTTCTATGTAGCGACGGCTTATCGAAAATGATAGATGATTCGAGAATAAAATCTATTGTAAATTCCTCAAATTCGCCGTCGGAAGCTGCCGAAACACTAGTTTCGGCAGCGAATGAAGCAGGAGGAAGCGATAATATAACAGTTGTTGTAGTAAAAGTAGGTTCACTGCCCGAGAAGATGCCTGCAGTTCCATTTTCAGATGCAAGTATCCAAATGAAGGAGTTCATTGAAGGATATACGCAAGAGCATTCTACAGATGCGGATACCCGAGAGACTGGAGAGACAATGCAAATCCCTCTTTCGGTAGAGCCGCCAACCGATAACGGCAACCAGACTAAAAAAACAAGAAGGCGTTTACCGTTACCCTCAGTGATGATTGCTTTGGTCGCAGGTTCGCTTCTTATTGTTTTTTTAGTGTTTATTTCGTGGCTGATGTGGCGAAGAGCCGAGGATATTTCAGATGGAGAAGCAGCTAGGCGAGAGGCGTTGTCGATTGCAGTTAAGGAAGTGTCACGTCAAAACGTAGAGAAGGTTCGTAAGCGTTCTGAAGAAAATGAAACGTTGCGAGCTAAGGATGAAGAATTGTCTAGAAAAGCCCGAGAAAAAGAAAGGAGTATGTTCCAGGAGAACGTTGATCTTCCATTGGAGTAATTAAGTGGCAGACTTAAAAGGAAAAATTATTGGAGGATTTAAGATTATCGGCTCTTTGCAAGCAGGGGCTGGTAGTCAGGGGGCCGTTTATCAAGCGATTTATGACGGCGAAAAATTTCCTTCACTAAAAAAGGGTTCAACTGTAGCTCTTAAAATTATGCCTGTAGCGGACGAAAGTTCTGCTTATTGGTCTAAAGTGCAAAGACGTACGGATGAATTGTGCGCATTGTCTCATAGTTCTATAGTTCGGTATTATGGGTGTTTTAAAATAAACGATTTCTTTCATGATTCTTATGTAATTGTTGAAGAGTTTCTGGAAGGTGAAAGCCTAAAGGATTTATTAGCGCGATCCAAATCGGGGATAGACGTCGATGAAGCTCTTCGCATAATGAATGCTGTTCTTGACGCTCTTGAGTATATTTCTTCTCGCGGCATAGTGCATCGAGATATTAAGCCAGGTAATATTTTTTTAGGGACCGATGGAGCTGTTAAGCTTATTGATTTTGAAGTTGCGGGCGGGATTGCAGATGCGACTACGGCTACCGGTTCTGGTAATTTTCAAGGGACATTTGATTATATGGCCCCTGAATTCACCTCTGCAGCATTCCGCGGCGATGTTAAGTCGGATGTCTTTAGTCTTGGGGTCGTTTTTCATGAAATGTTGACGGGTAAGCTTCCTTATCCCATTTTGGATACTGCTGGCCAACAAGCGAGTTTTGTTTTTATGTCGCGATGGGAGCGTCTATTTAGCGAGAATATTCATCCTATTCGCATATCCTCACGCATTAAGCGGCTGCTTTCAGGTTGTGTAGATGTCTTAGAGCGCGCAATTGATCCTCATAGAGAAAATAGATTTGATTCGTTCTCGTCGTTTAAGGACGCATTGCAAACCGTAAAGTACGTCGAATTGCACAATGAGGATCGTACTTATCGTCTATTAAGGTTCATTGGCAAGGGCGGATTCGGAGAGGTTTTTAAAGCGCGTTTATTGAATACAGGGGAGTGTGTCGCGGTTAAGCATTTGCTAAAAGCAGCGTATGCAGAGCGTTTTTATCGTGAAGCTCGGATTATGGCTAAATTAAATGATCCGTGTTTCGTTCGTTTGGTGGATTTCTTTGTTGTTGGCGAGATGGCCATTCAGGAAGCGTTTCTCGTTATGGCGTTTCTTGATGGAATGCCTGGTAATTCGCTGCGAGATGCTATTTCTGCTACGAAGGGAACTCGTTTATCTTGGCCGGATGTTCTTAAGGCTTTCGCGCGGTATGCTCATGGACTGGCGATAATGCACCAGCAAGATGTTTTTCATAGAGATATAAAGCCATCGAATCTGTATTATCCCTCAGGAAAGCCTGACAGCGCAGCTATTATGGATCTAGGTATAGCGCGAGATGAACATGGTACCGCTACACATGGTCAGGTTCCCGGAACGCTTGACTATATGCCGCCCGAGGTGATAGTCTCCAATAATCGCGGCGATGAGGGCATGGATATATACGCCTTAGGGTTATGTTTGTATGAGGCTTTGACAGGTAAGACGGGATTTCCGCGATTGCCACCTGGGACGTCAGGATATACTCAGTTTTTTGCTCGTGCTCGTTCTAGACAAGCTCCAGACTTTTCTGATGCTGAAGTTGCTCGTAGACCAGATTTATTAAATCTGTTGCGCGAGATGAAAAACCCTGATGAGAAAAAACGTTTAAAAGATGCAAATGCAGTTGCTGTTCGGTTACTTCAAATTAGAGAACGAGGTGATCCTGAGGTAAGTGTTGTTTCTTCAAAAACAAATAGAAATCAATCTTTCTATTCTGGGGTATATGCTTCTGTTCCAGTAGAAAATAAGCACCCGAAAAGGATTATTAATAAAGTAGAACATACTTATGCGCCTAAACCGAGCGAATATGTTGTGCCTAAGGCGCAAAATGCGCAGCATTATCGTCAATTTGACCGTAAATATGGCGAAACGCCTATTATTTCATTAGAGCAGAAGCGTCGACTGATTAATTGGATTACTATTTTTGTGATTATCGGGGTTACTTTATTTATAGGATATGTTTCATTCCCATCTGTAAAGTTGCTGATTGCCAAGGCTGGGGTGGAAAAGATATGCGAAACATATAATAATAAAGGTTTTTCGGCTGGTAATTTACTCCAGGAACAATGGATTAACCGGTGGTCTCCCCGAACTGGCGGATTTCTTGCGATCGATTATCCAGATTTTGTTGATTGTACAAACAGATTTTGTTCAGTTAGGACTAGTGCTGAAGCTCTTTTTGAAAAGGAACGTAAACAGGCGGAATTAGACGCTCAACGTATGACCTCATTATCGCGGTTGTCTGAATGTAGACAAATGAATGGTCGTCTTAATGAAAGTAACTTCAGTCGTTTAAATGGATGGGAGTTGCCGCAATGGCTTAATAAGGATCCTGAAGTGCTTAAATTGTTGCCGAGAATAGGCCGCTGTTTGCTTGCATTTATTCTAAAGGAAATTGAGATAGAGCCTGTTAGCTCTAGACGAGATAGGCTTAAGAAAGCGAGAAGTTTTCTAGAGAATTCATGGACTAGACGAATGTTGAGCGAAGAAGAGTATGAGAAAATTAAGAAAGACATTAGTGTTGCTGAGTCCTCTCTTGTATGTATAGTGGGTAACGCGTGTGCTGACCTTATTAATATTGGGAATGTTGCCATTCCGTCAGGAGGAACAAAAACAATTGTTCTTTCTGATGGCGGTATACATGCTCCTAAAGTGAAACGTATAGGCTATAATGATTTACCGTTTCCTAAAGGAGTTGATGGTAAAACAATCTCTTTCTTAGATGAACATTTTATACCTGCGCCGGTTAAAATGACAGTTCCTAAAGTTGAAGATGACGTCATATGTACAGTAGGTGAAAGTTCGGGTGGAAGTGGGATGTTTTTTATGTTAAAACCCGGTAATTATATTTGTGAGTATTCGCGAACTGGGTTTTATAGTCAGAGACGTACATTTACAGTGCGTGTAAGTGAGCCGTCCTTTTTACCTAGGCCAAACGATTGGCGACCTAAAAATGTAGATTTAGAGCGAAGTGATGAAAAGAGTATTAATACTCCAAAAAATGCGGGTTCATCGTATATATCTTACGCAGATGTTTCTACGGAAGATTTGAAGTTAGCTCATTTGCGTTCTATTAAGAATAATTGTCGTGCGAAGTTAGCTCTCGAACCTGTTGAAAATAGGCAGGATCGGTTGGATGAAGCCGGGAGAGTTCTCGCGCAGGCTGTTGCGGTTGATAGAATTATGACTGAAGAAGATGCCGCTTCATTATATGAAGCAATTGAAGAGTGTAGACGTTGGGCTGTAGGTAAAGTTCATAATATGTGTTCGCATGAACTAACTATCGGAGAATTTAAAATACCTCCGCAGAAAGAGAAAGTTCTGGTTTTTAAAAAAGGTCTTCCTCATGATTGGATTGCGGAATTGCCTGGATATCACCCGAAGACATTGATGCGAGATTTTGATGGTCGTATACTTCGTTTTTCAGAAGGGGATTTTGTTCCAAAGAACCCGTAGGAGCTGGCTGTAAAATGAAAGCGATTAATGAAATAATTATAACGTTCTTGAAGGAAAATTTACCGTTTCTAGTAATTAGAAAGAGGGGTTGTTAGTTATGGATGATGGATTTATAAGTGGAAATGAAGGCGTAGAAATATTATCTCCAGGAATGTATTTCCATGGTTATGTGATAGAGCGGCGCATAGGTCGAGGGGCTAGTGGCGATGTTTATCTAGCTAGACATAAAATGCTTGATATATTGTATGCCATAAAAATAATTGAAGCTTCTGAATTAATGATATCTGAGGAGATGGTGCATAGATTCGTGCGTGAGGCAAAAATAGCGGCGCGAATTCAGCATTCAAATCTCGTTAGGGTGCACGATGCAGGTTTTGATGATTCGACGAATATTTATTATTTAGTAATGGATTATATGTCGAAGGGCACACTTCGTGATCGAATCGCATTTGAGGGAGCTATTCCGCCTCAAGA
>JAEIGA010007858.1_pt1 | contig 16182 bp, 15 predicted proteins | sample 9270691 | NCBI WGS metagenome assembly JAEIGA01 (sample SAMN17057246, study PRJNA624740) | gut metagenome | biome: biome; isolation source: fecal sample | host: Bos grunniens | place: China: Xizang | collected 2019
CTGAAAGTTTAGAAACAATTAAAAATAAACACAGTAGGCGTATGGGACAAAAAAAATGCAGGATTAAATGGTGCTGGTGGAATAAGTGAGCAATGGGAAGCAATAGTTTTTGCGGGAAATATAAAATATAAAAAATTTGGAGGGAATGTTTTTAGTATTGCTAGAGAACAACATAAAAGAGAAGAAAGCCCACACCCTCATCAAAAACCATTAAAACTATTGGCAGAAATATTTGATTTTATTGATAATGCAAACGTTATATTAGATCCTTTTGGCGGTAGTGGTTCAACCCTTATTGCTTGCGAACAATTAAACCGCAAGTGCTATATGATTGAACTCGATCCAAAGTATTGCGACGTTATAATTAAACGCTGGGAAAACTTAACTAATAAAAAAGCAATTAAATTATAAATATATAAAGGTATTGTTTTATGAATAATAATATTAAAAATAATATAAATAATAATAGTTTTAGTATAGATAATAAAATAATACTTACTAAACAATGTTTTGAAAAAATACCTACTAGGGGTAGACCAAGATATAAGTTAAATGATTTAGGTTTAGAGATTATTGAAAAACTTGCTTCCTTTATGTGTACTGAAGAAGAAATCGCTTCTTTTATGGGTGTTAGTGTTGATACTCTGACAAGGGAAGAAAACGCTCTTGCTTTTGCGGAACGCATAAAAAAAGGACAAGAAAAAGGCAAGGCAAGTTTAAGGTCATCGCAGTTTAGATTAGCAAAGACAAATCCCACAATGGCAATATGGTTAGGCAAGCAATACTTAGGGCAGAAAGACCTTCCAGACGGTGGGAATGGGAATAACGGCTTTAATGAAGACGGTAGCGTAAAGAATGCTAACGAACTCAAGATTATAGTAGAGAAGCAAGTGGTGGACTTAACAGACAAGAACAAGGGAAGCACAACAACGGTAGAAGAAGATGCCAACAATTAGATATAACCCGATAATACCTAAACCGTTTGAACCTCTGCTTAAAAGTACGGAAAAGAACGGCACGCACCGATTTGTAGTTATAGGCGGACGTTATTCAGGCAAGACCACCACAGTAATTGAAGAAGCGTTAGACGGCTTTATAACCATACCCGGCGCAAACCTTGTATTTGCAAGGGCAGATGACTGCGACTTTAGAAAGACTACGTTTGCATCTGTTAAAAAAGCGTTGCACAAATTTGGCATAGCACAGTTTTGTAATATTCCAAAGCGCGTTGGCGATATTACGTTCTTGCCAAACGGAAATATAATTCGCTTCATAGCAACAGGCGGGGACGAACACCGCACCAAAGGTCTTGACTTTGAGCAAGGCTACGTGTATCGCTTTATACATGACGAGTCACAAGAACTTGAAGAAGCCTACGAAGTTAAAGGCGCAGAAAAGACCTTACTGCGTTTAATGGGCGAAGGTACGAAGTGGATTTATATCTACAACCCACCGCCAAATAAAGGCGAATTTGCAAATGTTTACTTCCCGGAACTCGTAAGGCTTAAACGTGCTAAAAAGATTTATAGTTCTTGGGAAGATATTTACGACCTGTTAGACCAAGAAGTAATAGCGGAAATCTTGAAAGACAAAGAACAAGATTTGCAATATTACTTATACGAGTACATGGGGCAAGTAGTTGCTTCCAAGGGCTTAGTTTACCCACAATTTAGACGTGATAAGCACGTAACGAACATTTACACGTTATTAGCGCAAGGCGATAAAGTAAGCGAGTTAGTTATGGGGCTTGACGAGGGAACTGTTAACGATAGCACCTGCGTTACGGCCCTTGCTATAATGCGTAGTGGTAGGGCGGTAGTTCTTGATTGCTTTGAGAACGATCCTTTGATAGCCGGGCAACAGTCCCCGTCGCAACAGTCAAGGGCGCTAATAGGGTTTACCAACAGTTTAATTAGTCGTTTTCCGTTCCTTATAAGCATTCAAAGGCGTTGGATCTTCGAATGTGCAGAAGGTGGACAAATGCTAATGCTACAGTTCGAAGCGGACACCCACGGTATGGAAGACTGTCAAAAGGTAACGCAAAAGAACATTATGGGCGATATAAAACGAGTAAGAAGTATGCTTTCAGAAGGCGTGCTTCTTTTTCATATTGCGCCTGATACCAACACGGAGCAGTTATGCACAGACATAGAGAACTACGTGTTTGACGAAAAAACAAACCAAGTGAAAAAAGGGCAACGTGATGACACGATAGACAGTTTAGAGTACGCAACAAAACTGTACTACGATAGCCCAATAACTACGTATTAACGAACACAAAAAACAAAGATATAGGAGTATTTAATTTATGGCAGGAGCGCAAACAACAACCGCTGTAGTTAACGCACCAAGCAGAAATTTGTTTAGACCAATGTTTAGAGCGCGTTGGCAGAATATGCAAAACGTAGTAAACGATAGCGGTTTTATTGAACAACTACCGCAACCGTATTTAACGTATTATATCGCATTCGTAGAGCAATGCTTACAGTGGTCGCGTGGCTTTGTTCCAATGCTACACCGAAGCGACTTCTTCTCTACTGGTATGGGCTACACCGTCTGCGAGATATTTGCGCGTGAATGCACAAGCGGTGGTTTTAGAATCGAAAGCCCAAACGAAGAACTACAAAAGTTTATGGAAAAATGGGCGAAGAAGACAAACTTTAGTGATGACCTTTCGCGAATGTTCTTCGACACAAACGCAGGCGGCAACGCGTTATTAGTGTTAACCCCGGTCAACGGCGATTTATACGTTACCGTTTACCCCGTAAACCGTTGTTACTTCCAAATAGGGCGCGACGGCAAAGTAAGTAAAGCAACCCTTCTAAACCGCTTTACAGCGGGCGAAACAGCGTATTATGCAAAAGAAACTCGCTTGTATATGAACGGCAAAGCCTACTACCGCGTTAAACTTGGCAAAGGAACGCTTGTCACTTGCCCCGAATGGAACACCCAACACTACAAGGAAGTTCCAGATGAAGTGCAATCACAATGGGAGTTCGCTTACGGCGATAATATTAAGCCTGAAACGTGGTACGAGTTACCGCTTAAATCGTTAGGCGTTTATAACGTACCTAACAAGCCTTTAGCGGTTGCCTTGGCAGATATGCCCGGTTATAGTGATTCAACGCTTTACACGGCTTTAGACGTGCTATACTCGATCGACTATAACTACACCCAAGCGCAGGTTGATATGTACATGGGTAAGAGTAGGGCGTTGGTTCCGAAACAAATGGGTGGCGCCGGTATAAACGTACGCGGTAACGTTGTGGACGGTGTAGGCTTTACCGAAGCATTGGCCCAAACGCCGTTGGAAGACCAGTTTTACACGGAAATCCAAACGAACGGCATTGACGGTAAACCGATACAGCCCACGCTTTTACAACCCGATTTAAGGGGCGAAGCGCACAAGTATATTCGTGATGCAGATTTAGAACTGCTTGCGAGCAAAGTAGGGTTAAGTTCTTCAACGCTTGCTAACCACTTAACGAACAACAAGCAGAAAACTAACGACGAAATTAACGCTGAACAAGATACTACTTCGTCAAGCGTGGCTATGAAGCGTAGCCTTGCTACAACGCCTATCAACGATATGCTTGCAGAAGTGTGCGCTTTTTACGGGTTTATTGACAGCGCAGAAATAAGTTGGGGAAAAACCAACATAAACAGCGCAGGACAAAATAGACAGTTGCTTGAAGAATACGTGCAAGGAGCGTTGCCGTTGGACGAATACGTTAAACGTCGTTACCCAGAACTTACAGAAGACGAAGTTAATGTTTGGGTAGCAAAGATTGAGAAAGCGCAAAAAGAAAAACGCGAAAGCGAAAGTTTTGGAAGTTTCCCTTTCAACGATAGCAACTACTTTAGCGAATACGGGCAAAAAGGTGGTGGCGTTATAAATGAAGGTAGCACGAAGCCGACTGAATAAAAGCGCAATAGCCATAGAAGATGCGCAAACGGAAATCCGCATAGTTGTAAAACAAGGGTTTTTACGAAACGAATCAAGGATATCAATAGAACGTAAAGTGCTAAAAGTTATAAACGAAGCGGTTAAGAAAATCGCTTTACCACGCCTTGCATCTGATAGCAAGCAAAGTTTATTACAATTTGCAAACCGTCAATACGCGCTATGGCAAAGCCTTGGTATATCGGTATCGACTTTTTTGTATTTAGCGACTCAAAATGCAAAAAACTTTCCTTACAAATTAAGCCCTACAACACACACGGATACGACAATTTTGCGTGATATAGCAAGAATGTCAACAAGTACGATTTCACCGTCTGTAGGCCCACCACCAAGCGCTCCGTTGAGAATTATGACACCCGAAGAGTTTAGAACGTACGAAACGGATGCAAAAGGTATGCCATTATCGACCTACTATAAAGACGTTTGGAATAAGAAAGTAAAACCCACGTTAGACCGTTTAATGGGCGAGGTTGCACTTGATACGCACGATTACACCGGGCGCAATAGTTTGCGCAACCTTGCGGAAATGGAAGTTAGGTATAACGACCATTTAGAAACCATAGAACGCTTTAAAACTGACGGTGTTAAGTTAGTAGTGGCAAGTGCCCACGCTGACTGTTCTGACCGTTGTGCGAAATGGCAAGGGCGTGTGTATAGCCTTGACGGAAGTTATGGCACGACCGCAGAGGGTTACCGCTTCGTACCGCTTGAAAAAGCAACGGACGTTTTTTATACTACGAAAGCAGGGCGAACGTATAAAAACGGCTTGCTGGGATTTAATTGCAGACATAAACTTGAAGAGTACACGGGCAAGTTGTTGCCAACCGTAAGCAAAGAAACACGCAAACGTGAATACGAGATAACTATTAAACAGCGCGAACTTGAAAGAGCAGTGCGCAAAAAGAAAGTGGAAGCGCTAATGCTAAAAGATATCGACAAAGCGGGATATCTTAGAGCAAAAGCAGAAGTCACAAGGTTATACGAAACGTATAAATCGTATTGCCACGAAAACAAACGTGCATATTACCCAATGCGCGTTGCAATATAGGATAAAAGCAGGTGTTTATAGCCTGCTTTTTTATATAAAAAAAATAAATAAAGGAGTAACTAAATGGCATTATTCGACAAGAAACCCAAAAAGTTATCGCTTGACGAAATCTTAAAAGGCATTGACGGGTTAAGCGCGGAAGAGCAAGAAAAGGTCCATACAAAGATGCAGGACCTTTACAAAGCGGAAGACGAGCGCGAAATCGACAAAATCGAAGAAGAAAAAGCAGACGATAACGAAACCAAAGACGAAAAAGCGGAAGAAGTTTCTGAAGAAAGTGAAGAAATCGGCAAAGACGTTGACGAAGTTAAAGACAAAGTTGCTGAAGACGAAGACGAAACCGTTGAAGAAGTAGAAACGGAAGACGCCGACGCCGAAGAAGTAGTAAATGAAGACCAAACCGCCGAAGAAAAAGTAGACGCGCACATTCAAAACGATAGCGAAATGAAAGCGTGGATGCAATCGGTAACCAAAACGCTAGAAGAACTCAAACAAGCAGTAGCAGGCTTTGCAAGACAGCCTAAGGAAGTCGAAGAAAAAGAAGCAGACAAACTTGAAGCACTTGCACGAAAATTTGATTAAAAAATAAAAAACCAAAATAAGGAGTAAAAAAAACTATGTCAAAAATTGTTTCCACTTATGGTTCAGTTGAGAATTTTGTAAAGTCCGCGTTAATGGGCCTTGGCGCAACTGAAACTGATGCAAACGGCAGATTTTACCTTGACGGTAATATGGTCCATGTAGAACTTTCAAACGTTATCGCCGAAGCGATTTACATTGACGAAATTTTCCGTGACGGTCAATCCGTAACAGGTAAATACACCACCGACAGAAAGGCTGGCGCTGTTAGAGTTAACCTTGACACCCCTCTACCTTTCTCTTCTCGTTCCACTTCATACGGCGGAAGACCGGGCACACCCGGTAACGCAGGCGTTATTAACATTAACCCCGCGCTTCTTCCTTCGAACGACGAATTTATGGTTTACTTAAACCAAGTAAACGACCAAGCAATGCTTTTCCCCGATTTAGGCAAGGAATACTTACCTTTAGATATCATGGCTAAAAAGATTGCAGGTTACTCAAAGCGCGTTTCTATGGATAGATCTTCTTCTACCTTGGCAGAAATTATCGCTTATGCGTTCTTCCGTTCACTAAACGCCGGTGACAACCTTTACCAAATCGCCGACCTTAACGCAGAAGATGCTTACGCAACCGCTGCGAACGACCTAAACGCTAAACTTTCAAACGGCGACCCCGCACAAGGCGCGTTTACTTATGCAACCGAAGGTAGAACCATTATCGGTAGACCTTCATTCATTAACAAAGTATTCAACCGTAAATCTGGTATCATCCTTAACGGTTCAGATTTAGCGCAAGAAATGCTTAAAAACTATGACCTTGACGTTAGAATGTCTGATCGCAACTATGTTGGTACTGGCTACCGTGGTTACGCTTTAGGCTTCCACTGGCAAGAAGCACCCGATATCATTTGGACTATCGCTGAAAAATATCTTGGTTTGACAGCAGGCGCTCTTGACAACGTTTACGCTATTGCTGTTTCATTCGAATCAACCGCAATGGGTAGAGTTGTTGACCTTGGCGTTAAACTTATTGATGCTAACGAAGTTCGTGGCGTAAAAGCACAACCCTTGAACATTTGGGGACACGAAGCGTTCAGAAAGTCTTACGTTATCGGCAATAGCACTTTAACTAACACCTACTTAACTACTACGTTAAAATTTACCACTGATACTCGTTTACACCCCGTAGCACCTGCTATTGCTAACCCCAGCGCCGGCAATACTGCTCAAGTTCCTATCTATAACGAAGCAGGCGCTATTATCGGTTACAGGGCTATTGCAACCGCACCTACGCCTAATGGAAATAACTTCCAAAGTGGGAAAGTTGAATCATCAACCTAATTAGCCTATTTTCCCTTTTTCCCCCTTACATTTTTTTGAAAAACGCTTTGGTGGGTTGTGCGCGACAACCCACTACCATTAATAAATTTTTCAAGGAGTGCAAAAATAATGACCTCATACCCTTACACAGACGATTTTATGCGTTACGATTATAAAACTCATAGATATGTTTTAACCATGCAAGACGTGTTAGAAAATCTTGGAATTGACCTTGAAAGTAGAGTAAGTTATGCCAACGCAATCCCTACTTTATTAAACCGTGTTTCTCTTCGCATTTATTCTTTTATACATAGCCACAATATGGCAAACGATTATCAAAATTACGTTATAGCCAAAACAGAAGCGGGGCGAAGGATAATTAAAGAAGCAATGGAAGAACAACTTTTATATTTATTAACCGTGGGTGATTTAAGCCGTTCTATTGATTTAAACGAACGCAAAATATCTATAGATGAAACGGCAATTAACGTATTGTTGCAACCCATTCCCGAAATTAATTGTAGCATATTGTATTGCGGAGTTTTGCCGATAGTAAACTTAGGAGACGGTTATTAATATGGCACGCGATTATTTAGATTTATTAGCGCCTAAAGGTGAAGAAGTTTTACACGGTACCTACTATGATCGTCGGCCGATAACGCCACAAACTTCGGGTGTCAGATTTGCGTATGATATCATAGATGAACCGCGTAGTTCATACACCAATTTATTAGGAACATTAAACACTACAATATCGTATCAAACGATAAAAACAAACGATTTATGTGGTTTTAAAATAAAAGGTTACTGCGTAACACAAGACGGTGGGCTTTGGCAAATTCAAGAAATTGTTAAACGTTTGGTATCAAAAAAAACAAAGCAAGCGTTAAGGATAATGAATAACACGATTGATACCGAATACGTTTTACGAATGACCGAAGTAGATAATCCTTGGGAGTTAAAGTAAATGGCAACACGGGCAGAAGTTGAGCGCGCTTTTATGAATGCGGTTGAGCGCTTGCGTTGGTATGCACCAATAGAAACTGGGAATTTAAAAAATAACGCTATACGCTATGAATGGAAAGATGCCAACACTTTTGTTATATACGTGGACCAAGGCATTGCGCCTTATATGCCTTATACAAATGAACCGTGGATTGCAGAACGTTGGAAAGGTAAAAAAAATCCAAACGAACATTGGTGGCAAGATACCGTTCAAATCATAGCGGAAGTTATGGCATTAGAATTAAAAGGGGAGTTAACTGTTAAATGATACAATTTAGCGAATTATCCAATAAACTTAAAGAGCGTTTATTTACGCTTGGAAATGAATATGATTTAAATTTTCATATAGTAAACGACACCGGGGAGTATAAAGAACCTGAGCGTTATAACAACACCGTTACTGATTACGTTAACGGTGTTTTTAAATTAACTTCTTCCGACCTATCAAAACTAAGCGACGGTACAGTTGTATCTACTCAAACAGCAAAGTTAGATATTATAATTCGCCTTCCTGATATATCTGCGGATGAAGAATTTAACGGGCATCAATACGAAACGGTAGAAGATAAAATAAACAAGGTAAGATCTGTATTAAACAAACTTACACAAGAATCTTCTTACGAAAAAATGACTGATGCCGATTCTATTGAATATTCAGTATCAACGATATATCAAAGCGCTACAACCGGCGAACGGAATATAGTAGCACACGTAGGCGATTCGTTCACGTTTACGCTTTTTGCTTACTATATGATTATTCAAGGCGGGTTAAACAGTTCAAACATTGTTTTTAATATTGACGGCTACGTTCTTCCTTATCAGACAATGACGATTAACCGTTCAATCACATACGATTCAAACGTATATTCAAATACAACGGATGGCGCAATAGAAAACGTTCCAATTCAATCGAACTGGAGCGTTTCTTTTGAATTACCCGCTTTAAAAAGTGGTTTTTTTGAAAATATTGTTAGATTTATTTTTGGAAACGATAAACTTAACACGGTGCATTGCCTAAATATTGACCTTGACGGCTCAAATAAGGCTTACCTTGTAACTTTAGCCGAAACCAACTTAAACGGCGAATCTTACAAGAATGCGGGCTTAAAATTAGTATTTTTTGAAGCCGTTAATAACTATTATTTAATTTCGCTACCAAGTAATGCAAAAGTTTTTCGCGCTATAGGAAGTGATGAAGATTATAGCGGAGCGCAAGGGAATCCAATGCGATCACTAAAGATTCAAGGTTATTATTTTATAGTAAAAGCAATAATATCGGATCCTATATTTGTTTCAAAAGAAGCAACTGGACATTTTACTACAAGCGTTCTTTCGAACGGCGATTTAATTGTGGTAGTTGGTAGCGCAAAAGAAGCCGTGGGATTAAGGGAAATTAACGAATAAAAAGGCGGTGTGAAATGGCAGAAAATAGAGAATACGTTATAGTTTGCAAAATTGAGGGTGGTGGAACTTCAAGTGGCTCTGCTTCTGCCGTAGCGGGAGCAAGCACACCAAGTTCTACAGCAAGCGCCAGTTCTGCAAGCAGCAAAGGTGGCATATTAAACCAAAGCGATGCAAAAGCATATCTTGGAGCAATGACTGCGTGGCATACTGTAAAAGGTTATATGACGCAACAAATTAATCACTCGGTAAGCCTTGTTGAATTAAGAACGGGTAGTAATGAAAGCCAAGTAAAAGCGCAATTTATTAACCAAATAGTGCAGAAAGGCGTTGGAATAGCAGAAACAACGTTAACCGGCGCACTCGTTGGCGGACTTCCCGGCGCACTCGTTGGGTTGGCACTATCAACATCGCATACTTTAATTGGCTATGCAAATCAACAAGAAACACTTTACTTAAAAGAAACGCTTGAAAATCGCTCTATTGAAATGCTACGTATGCGAGCGGGCGCACTTGGTTCAAGGAGTAATAACCAATGAATAATTTTAAGGTAGAAATTTATGATAATAAAACTAAACAGTATAAAGATTACACTAATTTTGCGGTATTTCCTTTAAAATTTGCAAATTTGTTAGATGAACAATTGGATGAAGCAACTTTAACTCTAAAAGGTGTATCAATTGATTATTTTCAACCGCTTTCACGCGTCAAAATTACTATTACAAACAGTCCAGAAGCGTTTATAATATACGATATGGCTGAACAATTGTTTAATGAAAACGAAAATCCCGATAATGTTTCTCAAACGTTTTTAGTTAATGAACAAAGAGTGCGTCAAAGATTAACACTAAATATGCTAATTGCCAACGATAGGGCGGTGGAAACGCCCGTGGGTAGTGGTAGATACAACCACGATATTTATTTAATCGAACTCACAAAACTTTTAGAACGTTTCATTGGCGATAGTTTAACGTTTACCAACGCGCTTGGAAATAACTTTTTAGGGCAAAACGGAGAAAACAACTAATGATTGATAACAAAGGAAATAAACATAGCGAAAAGAACGGCAGATTTGTTTGTAAAGAAGAGAACGATTTCAAAATAAAAAAGAAAGAAGAAATAGACAAATTAAAAAGCGAACTTGAAAAATTAAATAAGGAGTAAGCAATGTGCATAAAAAGCACGTTGCTTTTTTATTTTTATGGCAATTAGTTACGCATATTGTGAATATTTATATTATAAAAATTATGGTTCTGGTGAAAAAGAAGTAAAGGGCATTTTTGTTAGTAGTGAAATAAGTAATGCAATTGCTCAACCTACAGCAACAATTATATTTCCTACACCAAATGATTTAAGGCAAAACGAAAACTTTCCAAGTGAGTTAGTTTCTGACTTTGTAAATTTTAAAAGTGCATCTGGAAGTATTCAAAATTTAATAGATACAAAAACAAATGAAACAATAACAATAACTGACTACACTGTGCAATTATCACAAGGGGTATATAAGGTTACATATTTTTTTGAATATGAATTTTCAAGCGGAACACTAACTTCGAGAGATGAATTAACACTAACTTATGTTTTTTCAGTTAGTTTAAACCGCTTACCGCTTAAGAAGTGGACAATAACGGACGTAATAAACCGAGTGTTTGACCTAATAGAGCCGATAGAAGTAGAAGCAGTTATTGGTATGTCCGTTGGAACAATATATCCAAGATTTAGGCTTCAAGGGGTGCAGTATGATGAAAACGGTAAACGTTTGCCAGAGTATGTAAGCGGAAGTCAAGCGGAAAAGTTAGATAAAATACTTGCACCAGAGTTTTCTTTCACGCGCGAAACGTTAAGGGAAACCTTACAGCAAGTAGGTGGATTTATTCACGGCGAACCAAGGATAACGGGTGAATATACGGACGACAACGGCAACAGTTATTTTGAAGTGGCGTTTGATTTTTACGGCTCAAACAAATATAGCAAAATAAAAGAGCAACCGTATATAACGGCAACGTTTGGAACAGACGTTAATCAATACTGTACCGCGCTTGACAGTAGCGCCGACAACCTTACAAATACGCTTGATTGGGCCCAAGGCGTTATAGTTGAGCCATTCTACGATTTCTATAAATCGCTTCGTACAGAGCAAACAACGGCGCGATTAAGCGAAAGCGACGGTACGTTTATATCAACGCAGTTTCCCATTAATATATTAGGCGGTAACAAAAGAGTTATTTGCAAGTATATTCCCGGTATAGGTGTCGGAACATGGGATATCACGCCATACGTATTTGAAGAAAGCGATTATTTACTTTTATCAAGTTACGAAGGAACTTATCCCTTCAGTAAATCTTATGCGTTATATTACACGCAAGGGCAGAAGAATATTAAGGGGCTTTTCTTTAAGGCAGAACACGCGGTTAACCCTATCTTCCAGAATTATTCAATAGTAAATATTTTAAGGGCTGTAACGGGAAATAACAGCCTTAAAATCGAAGGCCAAGATTTAATGCGCTTGGCCTTTTCTGTTACCTATTTGCCAATATACGGAGCAAGGGTTAAAACGCATAAGCAGTTAATACAAAACGGGTTGCCCAGCGCGTTGTCATATAACCAAGGAGCAAATTTAATAGAAACGCGTTATTATGGCGAACACCTTAAAGGTGCAGTAGAAAGATTGGGAAACGTAGAAAAGACCTATACTTATCATTTGGCTTTTTTATCGCAAATACCCAAGATAGGAACGCGTTTTGATAAAGATTATTTTATTTCGAACGTTTCTGTTGAACTAATGCCAACGTATATTAAGTGTACGGTAGCGCTTTCAAAACATTTTAACCGCAAATCACAGTACGTGGGTATCAATTCTCAAAAAAGAATGTGGGAAATAAGCGAACGACAGGCGCAAATTCGCCAATCGTTATACCCGTTGTATATCGTGGTTAGTGAAAAACAAGACGACACAGTTGTTTATTCAAACGAAAAGATAACTAACCCAGCAGGATTGCTAATGAACTTATCCGCTGTTAAGTTTGCCCACCCAGTATCTGCGGCAGTTCTAACTTTAAAAGATATAAATAAAAACGACGTTGTGCAGTATGATATAACTTTGCCGGTTGTTGCTTCGGCTTTTGGTAACGCTATGACTTTTAGTTATAATTTTGAAGATAACTATTCAGCAGGTCAAAAAGTCGTTACTGTAAAAGGCGACGAAACTGATAAAGACGACGTTTCCGGTTTGTGGGGGGAAAACGTTTCGTATACCGATTTTTACGGTAGATTTTACTATTTAGACGTGGCATTATGTGGCGGTAAGTTAAGTAATGGCAGTTCAATGTCTTTGGTAAGTCTTCCACAAGGCGCGATACAAAATGCAACAAGTTCGACGCATTTGTTGTTAAACCGTAGATACGTGTATCGTAAGGACAATCGCGAAATACCCCAAATAACGCATGAAATAGCAGTTGTTACCGATAATGAAGATATAATTATTGGTTCTGCCTTATGCCGTAACTGTAGTGCCGTAAATCAAGCACCTAAAGATTATAAGTTATTCGTTTTTCCCGAACTGCTTAACGTTATTGAAAATCGTGTTGATTTAACTAACGCCGTGGAAGTTACTGGCTTTTCGATACTTGTAGATAGGATATTATTACCCAAGGTAGATAATGCAAGCAATTATAAGGCGTGGGCGTTTGTTACAGAAGAAACGGCAACGGTAATATCAGTTAGCGACGAAAGCGGAACCGACACAAAGCAAACGATATACGAAGGCGGGGAAATACTGCTTGGGCAAAACAATTGCCAATTAACCGAACCAAAATATTTGTATTTTAATTTAAAACGTAATATTTACGAATAAATAAGGAGTTGTAGTTATATGATTTTTTTCGCAAATGCGCTTGGAACTATAACAAAAATAATCACTGAGCCTGTATATCAAGGTTCAATTAATACGGGGCGTGTTGTTTTAATCGCCCCGTTTCCTTCGTCAGTTCAAGTTACCGTAGCGTTTACTTTGCCAAACGGTATGAATACACAAATTAATCTTACTAAGCCTAACATGGCTAACGTAGATTTAGGTGGACGCGTGCTTTCGCCGGAGGGTAAAACCTATAACGCTTGGACGTACATATTAAATGAAGTAATAACAGCGTATGCAGGGGAAGCAACTGTTCAATTTTTTGTTTATGATGCAAGTGGAACCGTGGTAACAACTTACGCTTCTACCTTTGATATTAGCCCCGGAGTCGCACCACAGTTACCAATAACCCCAACGGCTACAATATATACGGAAATACTTGAAGCCTTAGCCGCTTTAAACGCAAGGATTGATAATATTACAGGGGAAGAGTCTGGAACTTCTGCAACTTTTGTAAATATCGTTAATGAATTGCCGGATATACCAATTAACAAAGATGGGATTTATATTGTTAAAAATGGTGATTCTATACCCCAACTTTACGTATATAACAAAGAAGTTGGCGTTTGGATTAGACTGGATGAGGCAGTTATAAACGTTGACGCGGTAGAAGACGCAACTGATACAACAAAACTTTATAACGTTAAAAATATTGGTTTGCACGCGTTTATAAACGATAAATGGACTTTACTTGCAACAGCCGAAACCGTTGGTGTGGTTAATCAAACTGCGCAAAATGCGCTAACTGCGGCTAATCAAGCCCAAGAAGTTGCTAACGCTGCAAACGCTACTGCCGAAAATGCCAAAACTGTTGCCAACGAAGCAATGGAAAAAGTAAACAGTGTTAAAGGGGGCCTCATATTAAAAGGCAACATTAGTAGCATAGAAAACTTACCCCCCCCTTCCGCAGCAACACTGGGATATTTATATAACGTTTCAAATCCATTTACAACAACTTCAGATTTTGTAGAAGGTGCGGGTAAAAAGTACCCTGCAAATGAAAACGTAGCCATTGTTCAATCGGATCTCGGAGTTTATAAATACGACGTTTTTTCAGGACTTATAGATCTTTCTGGATACCAAAAAAAATTGGTTTCGGGCGAAAATATAAAAACTATAAATAATCAGCCAATATTAGGCTCGGGAAATCTTGATATAACTGGTATAAAATTATTAGAAATAACCCCAAATGCAGATGGCGTTAGTGGAACACTTACTCAAGAGACTTATAACGAAATTGTCAATGGTTTTGCAAATACAATAATTACAATAAATGGTTATCCGAACAATTTATTTAAACCTTTATTTAAAGATGAAAACGAGCGGTATATTTATGTACTTGAACAAAATTTAACAGTCAATAACGAAACGCGAAGCCTTTTAATGTATATAGGCGTGTCGAGTAATTTAACTTGGTCGGTTATTGGGGAAGAAGAGTTTCGTTCTGTTTATGCAATAAACAATAACGATGGAACAATAAGTCTTAATGTCGGTAATGAACAATTTAATTTAATTAATAGTTTAAAAACGGTTAATAACCAATCACTAATTGGAAGTGGAAATATAAGTATACCTAAAGGCGAAACTGGAGCACAAGGCCCAATAGGTCCACAAGGAGTAGGGATAACGAATATAACTACAGGAACTGTATCGCAAGCCAACGGCTATACTTTAACGCAAGTAATTTTTGAAAAAGATAATAATCTAAGCAATTCTATTAACGTTCAAGCAAAAAACGGCGAAAACGGTTTACCCGGCGCGGACGGTACAATAGTTGAAGCAAACCCCACTGAAGAGGCTACAGCAAATCTTAATAAAATAAAAATTGCTAACGTTGTTTATGAAATCCCAAGTGGTGGCGGAAATATCACAGTAGAAGTAGAAGAGTTACCAACTGAAAATATAGATGCAAGTAAAATCTATATGGTAGCTGAAAATGCCGAAGTTTACTGCAAACTTGAAGATGCTATTTTGGTACTTAGTGCTTGTGTACAAGACGCAGTAGGTGTAACACCAGAAGTTAACTATAAAGTTGTTACTGAATTACCGACAACGGGGGAAGTAACAGATTTACAAACTTTTAGCGTTATATATTGCTACATTTATAATAATGTACCATATGTTTACGGTAATGCTGGAGCGGGCAATATGTGGATACCCGTAAGCACTTTATTTGCTGAAATGGGTGTTCCCGTTGAAGATAAAGGAAGAACTTATAATATTTTTGCCGAAACCGAAATTGGTTTATATGTTTATTATGACCAAATCGCTTATGTTTGGAACAATGCTTGGTCTAAATTAGTTAGTAATAGCAGCTATATTTGTGAAATAAATGCCTCAAACGGAGAAATTGGAACATATACAGAAGAAGAATTTAACAATTTAATTAAAAATATAGATAATGCTGTAATACGACTTATTACAAACACTGGTACTTTTTATATAAGAAATTTTTTTATTAACAGCGATATAAGTGCGTTAGCGACATTTATAAATATAGGTAATGAATTATATATTTTAGCTTTATCAAAAGATACTTGGATGTTGACAGAAGCTGGCGAACTTGCAAAACTTAACGGCGATAATATATTTCAAGGCGACAATGAATTTTACGGCGAAACTTATTTCGACGGCAACGTAGAAATGAGCAATGCTAATTTTAGCGGAAATGTGGATTTTTCAAACGCAACCGTAACAGGCTTGCCAAGTGGCGGCGGTAAAACAAAAATTACCCTTGCCGAGCTGCAAGCTATCCTTTACGATTCTTTCAATCACGAAGGTAAATTAATTCAAATAGTAGCTAAGCCTACAGCTGACATAATGTTATATCATTGCAATAGACATATATCATTAGTTCCAATTTTACGAAATGCTCTAGCCGTTGAATTAACAGTTAGTTATTTAAGTAATAGCGAGTTAAGAATAACTACCTGGAGTTTACAGGTACACC
>JAEIGA010007859.1_pt1 | contig 16180 bp, 43 predicted proteins | sample 9270691 | NCBI WGS metagenome assembly JAEIGA01 (sample SAMN17057246, study PRJNA624740) | gut metagenome | biome: biome; isolation source: fecal sample | host: Bos grunniens | place: China: Xizang | collected 2019
ATATTTATACAAGCATATGGGGAGCCGAGCCAACGGACGTTCGAATCTCTGGTACCAGTTTACTTATAGACTTTGACGCGCAGCAAACCGACATGACCGTGAAAGTGAGGATAAGCTGATGGCACTTTTTAGATATGCAAGCAAGTTGAAGAAAGGTTCTCCATACTTGTACAAGTGGGATTTTACTAAGAGCCTTGTGGATGAAGTGCACAAAAGGGAAGCCGTTTTATTAAGGCTTGATTCCAGTACCGATTATCCCATAAGAGACAATTATGGAGTACATATTGTTAGTAGTTATCAAGGATTAAACCTATTATCAGAAAATGATATTTTTAATACTGATAAAGATTATACAATAGAAGTTAAATTTGGAAATTGCACAACGGATTTTTCATCGGGGAGCAGACAAGTTTTAACGTTTAAAGATTCATTACAAACTAAATATACTTGGGTTGCTTATAATCATTATTATTGGAACCTCACTATAAATGGAAATTTACAAAATAATGATGTTCCCATAAAGGACCGAAATAATTTAGATGCTTTTTCTAATAACAGGTTAATTGTAAATATTAAGAAAAACGGGCATATCGAAATATATAATAATGATACTTTATATTTTCATAAAGACAATGTTTATATGAATAACCATTTAATAAATTGGCTTAATATTGGGTCTGAATCGGTTAGTAGCACATTTAGCCAAATGGTTATTGAGCAAGTGCTAATTTACGAAAACGAGGAGGTGTAAATATTGGAAACAAATGCTTATTATCTTAAAAAGATACGTGATATTTTAAATCAGCGGTTAGAGATAGAAAAGTCATTCGACGGTGTTAGTTCTAACCAGGATGCCAAGTATATAAAAGATATTTACAATGTCGTTAAGGACCTCCCCGAAGGTGGAGGCGGTGAGGAGCTATCCAATGCCTACATAATAAAAGCTGTACATGGTGGGTCTTCAATAGCTGTATATGATACATATGAAAACATTGTAAATGCTAAAGAAAAGGGCTTAGAGCTATTTCTAAGATTTCTTTATAGACACGGCAAAACAACAGAAGATGCTACTGCGTTTATGCCAGTAGTATTACCAGTAGCTCAGAGTACAAGACCCGATGAAACAATGACAGTATGGTTTAAAGGACCTGTTGCGCTCGCTTATCAGGTACAAAACCAGACTTCTTATGACTTTGAGAATTGCTATTTTAATGGCGTCGGTGAGTTAACTTTAGAGTTTGGGGAGAGCTCGATAGATACAATTCTCCCATTCCAGATGCATGGCCTTTCATTTAATTATGATAATAATGATCATAATATTAGCCCATTTTATACGGGTAGTGTATTACCTTGGGTATATGCATCTTAATAAAGCCCAATACCTTTACCTCCTTTCTGAGGCCCCTGCTAGTCACCTTCCTGAGCTGGCAGGGGTATTATATTTTCGCAGAATTTACAGTGCGTATAATAGAATAATAAAGAAAGGAGATTTTAATATGTTTAAATTAAGATTGTTCATTGGGCTCATAATTGACGAGCTTAAATGGAGAAAGGAAATTGACGAGTTTGAAGTTGAGGAAATTTATATTTAAGGGATTAAGAATTGGACGAAGATCCAAGTCTGATGACTGAAACGTTAGGATTAGGTCATTGGGCTTGGGGCGTACAATTCTTAATTCTTTCGTATTAATTACAAGTTATTATTTTTTTTTCGCAATAAATACAAGGGTGATAATGGTAACGTAAATTATATTTTAAATAAGGAGGATTTAGATATGGAAAAAAAGACTGGCATTAACTATGCAAAGAGAAATGAGGATCTTTTTATTGCGGGAGTTGAATATCTTAGCCATAAGTATGGCATTGATATGTATACTCTTGTAACTAAAAACGGTTACCATTTTGACTCGGACAGCACGTTAGATTATGCACGTTTAGCAATGGCCATACGTGATCTTACTGGTATTAAATAATAAGTACTAAAGGATAGTAGCTTTTACAGCTGCTATTCGTTTTCGCAATAAATACAGACCCCTTAATGGAGATATTAAAATTATACTTTTAAGGAGGATAACAATATGGCAAAAGATTATGTAACAGAAGCAGAAGAATTGGTTTCCGAAAGGAGAATAGATCTCGCTAAAGACTTAATAAAGTCTGGAGAGGTTATGCTTAGGGACCGAAATTGCATACTGGACATGAGTGACATGTTAACAAATTTAAAAGAAATGATCGAATTATACTTAAGCTTACAGAAAGCTGTAGAAGAAATGAAGCTCGTATCATAATAAAACGAGCAAAAGATTTAGGATCTGTTTATACAGGTCCTTTTCTTTTTGCCTTATATAACATCGCAAAATTTACCCATTATATAATAGAAACAATAATTAAATTAAGGAGGTTTTAACTATGAGAGATTTTAATTTTGAACTTAAAAATTTAGAATTTGCACTTACTTTAGCTAAGGAGGTATTCTCCGTAACTAAAGACGAAGAGCAATTCAAAAAAGAAATAACCAGAATCAATTCTGCAAGAAGAAACTTGTTTAATGAATATTGTGCAGAAACAAAGAGAAGATGAGGATTGAAACACATCCTCTATTCTTTTCGCAAAATTTACTCTTTCTTAAATAGAAAGGAGGTAAGAAAAATGGTAAACTATTATAATTGTCTTATCATTTGGCTGGCGATGAGCGTTATATTTTGCTTAATTGCGTTAGCGGATTATTATGTAGAAAAAAATCCAAACGCACCAATAAGTAAATTAATCAATCGCCTAGTCAGTGATGACAACGATAAAGATGGCAATAAGGAGTCCTAAACAAGGGCTCTTTTTTTTATCTCGCAAAATTTACCCATTATATAATGAAGAATAGGAACCTTATTTAATAATAAGGAGGATTTAGATATGAAAGAGACTATGTATGAATTAAAGGATAATTTAGGTAATGTATATTTTATCTATGCTTCAGATTTAAACGAAGCTAGAAAGATACTTGCAGAACAGATTAGAGAATTAAGAAGATAGATTTTGATATTAAGGAACAATATTACAGGTTCCTATTTTTTTCGGAATCTTTACAAACCATTATTTTTTTCGCATTTTTCACACTCCTTATAATGAAAAGTTAGTTTAGCTTATTAAAGGAGGTGAGAAAAACTATGAAGGAAAAAATTTATGAAATAATAGACAAAATATTTATACAAAGCGGATATTTTGAAACCGCATTGTATATATTAGGAACAGCAGTATTCATGAAATTATTTATGTTAGTAGTTAAATATATAATAGTTCCAGCGATTCTAACTTTATGTAACATGTAAATAATTAGCGGGTTTTACACTCGCTAATTTTTTTCGTCTCGCAAAATTTACCCATCATATAATGAAGTATTAACTTTAAATATTATTTAAAAAAGGAGAATAAAAATATGAAGAAATTAACAAAAATTTTATTAGTAACAGTAATGATACTTGTAACAATTGCGGGAGTTGCAATTATGAAGAAGTATGACAGTATGATAATAAGTGACATTGGAATGTTTTTCCATGCCGAAGAAATCGAGTTTGATGATAATTATGTAAAACTTGATACTTACGACACAGAAATCGAATCTAAAGTTGATTGTTATATACCGTTAACGAGAATTAATAATGAAGCTAAAGCAATTGCCACAGTAGCAGTACTCGGAATAGTTTTTGCGAGTTGTGGAATTAATTTATTTGAAAAAACTGAATAATAATGAACTTCAAAAAGGATTGGCTACATAGCCTTTCCTTTTCTTTTTCGCAATTTATACAATCATTATAACGGTGACTTATAGAAATTTTATATTTAAAAAGGAGGAATGGAGATGATTCTAACTCTATTATTTATATTATTAATGTTGGCAGTAATGCTTGTAGTACTTATTGTACTGGGAACATTGATCCCAGTCATAGGGGTTATTTTAGCATGTATTTTAGACGTTATGATATTTATAGCAGTAATGAAATTCCTTTTTGTGCATAATAAAAAGGAATAAGCACCAAGCGAGGCAACTTGTAGAAATTACAAGCCCTCGCAATTTTTACTGCTCCTATAATGGTAAATTATATTATTATAAGGAGGATTTTAATATGGAAAATTTAGAAAAAATTTTAATGACAAGGTTAGCAGCCGATAGAAATATCGACGTAATGAATCACATCCAGGAATTGGCAATTCTTGGTGTTGTTGGTTTGGGCTTAATTAGTGGTAATACGGCACTTAAGAAAGTCGCTATTGGAGTAAGTATACTCGGAATAGCTGATCACATTAGGTGCGCTATAATTGCTAAAAAGCACAGGGACAACATTATTAATTGCGAGTTCATTGAGGATGATGAAAGAGAGTTCATTGCGGAGAATTCTACGATGAAAGCAGTGTTAACTAATTATCAACCAAAAGACTTCATAAGTTAGATTTACCAATAAAAAAGAGTGGCTTTTACAGCTGCTCTTTATTTTTTCAATTCGCAAAAAATACAAGGGTGTTAATGGTAACGAAAATCAAATACAAAAAGGGAGGTACAATTTATGGAAGTATTTGTTATACTTGCAATATTGGCAGTTTTCGCCATGAGTTGCATAAGGGACAAAAATAACTAAGTAAGGAGGTGCATCTAATGTATTGGAGTGGTTTTCTTTAACGACGAGAGGTTATGTGTATGGAAGGGTAACAGAAGTCAGGTGGGGACGCCTGCTTTGACCGGTCAACGCACATAACCTCTTATTTTTTATTCCTCGCATTTTATACAAGTGTCTATATGAAGTATAAAAATAAGGAGGATTAAGAGATGAAAAAAATAGCAAAGTTTGTGGGTTTTGTAGAAGGCTTTATATTTGCATTATTAACCTTTATGGCGACATTTGGATTTTTGTCGTCGTGGTTTAATGTAAACCTGGAAGCTGTAAACAAATCTATAGGAGAGAACTCTGATTTATAAGAGTATACTTCAGTCTATAAAGGATGTGGAAACACGTCCTTTATATTTTTAAAAAGGGAGGAACACTATGAATAGAATAAAACTTATTATTGCTGGTGTACTTGGATTCATTGGTGCTGGATGCTTACTTATTGCAAGCGGTATTGCAGAAGATAAGAGCTGTAACCCAGTTTGTGTTGAGGACGAGAATGGAGACATTAAAGTTATTAATTTTTAAGATTCGCAGAAAATACTTACTCCTTAATGGTAAGACTATTATATTTTTAAGGAGGTGTAATATGGCAAACGAAAACAAAAAACTAGCAAACATTTTAAGTATGCTTGAGTGGGGACCTTATGGGTCAGTGACGGAATACAAAAAATATAGAAAAGCATTAATTGAAGACGGTCGTATAAATGTTGATATTTATACAATCGAAGAACAAGATTATTGCTATTTAATTTGGAAAGCAACGGATTTCGCCAAAGACCCGCAATGGAAAGGTGAACCCCTGCTTAAAGTAGTGCCTAAATTTGGCATAGATAGGCCAAAAGACATGGAAAAAATCTTAGAAACTTTAAGATGGGATTACCTGTAAAGACTATAAAGGATGTGGAAACACGTCCTTTATATTTTTAAAAAAGGGAGGAAAAAGGATGGATAGAAGAAAGTATATTGGAGTGCTGTCGGCAATAGCAACTCATATTAATTTATATGGTGCTATTAGTTTGGATAAGGCTCAGAAATTTTTGGACACTATAGATTATGGATTCGATGACTCGGACGATTTAATAGGGATGTTATATTCCTATAGCTTTTTCTCATTCGGTGAGCTTGAAGAAGGGATTGACCAAGCAACCGGAAAGACAATAATAGAACGAACATTACCTCGCAATAAATACGATTGCTATAATGGTAACTTATAGAAATTTATATTTAAGGAGGATTTGATAATGGAAGACGAAATCTTAAAAACAACTTTGGAGGATCTTGATGACAAAATCAGAAACGCAGAAAACGGTGAGGAGGCCAAGCAGTATGCTGAGGCCTATGCCAAAGTAGTAGAGGCGGATGCTTCGGAATGGAAGGAAACTCTTAAGAACGACACAGAACGTTCTAAGAACAAACTTGTATTCTGGGCAACCATAATCGCTGCTGGTGTAGGAGCGGCAATTACAGGAGGTCTAAGAATCGTAGGCGATCTGGCAAAGGTAGACAGGATAGCAAAGTATGAAAAGGAGGATGACATAATCATCAATCAACGTAAATATTGATCAAGTAACCAAACACGAGGAGTGGCTTTTACAGCTGCTCCTTATTTTTCTCATGGAGGTAAATTGGTATGGAGTATTATTATTGCCCTAAATGTGACACTTTATACGATGCATCATATTTAAAAACCAATGAAGGACGAGGACAGTATTATATTCACTGCCCCAATGCTGATTGCTACGGTAAAGCTTTTGAAATTGATGAGCTTATGATCATACCGATAAAATTACTTAATCAGAAAGGCTATAAGACGCGATTCTGCTGCTCCGGACATATATCAGACAAGATCTGTGGTGGGTACGTAGCGTTCCGGCCAAATATTGATATTCCGTCATTGCCGAAAGGTTGGAAGAAGGATAAGCACGGTTTAGATGATGGTAGTCGCTGTATCCGTTATGACATGAGATCTAAAGATATTTTAAAGCGCTATAACATTATACAGACTAAAATGCGGGCACTCATACGATGGTGTAATGAGCTTCCTCCATTAGAATAGGTTTACATAACATCGCAATAAATACAAGGGTGATAATGGTAACGTAAATTATATTTTAAATAAGGAGGATTTGCAACATGGATGAGAATCTTACTATGAAGTATTTCAAATTGCTTAGAAAAATTGAGGAGGAGGCACAATGGGCTAAGGAAGGGCTCAAAGCTGATAACTTAGACGAGGCAAGTGAAAACTTCTACAAAGGTACTTTATATGCTTGCGAGATGATACTAGATAAGTAACGTAACCAATTAATAAAGGATGTGGAAACACGTCCTTTATATTTTTTAAAGAGAACAACTAATTAACCAATTATATTTAGGCGGGTATGCCGAGGAGGGTATTGAGTATGAGAGTTAGTGAATTCATCAATAAAATGGATGCAGATGAGTATGTAAAGCTTGGCGCTAAGGGTGGTGCAGGCTTTATATTTTGTGGTCAGGTAAAAGATTTCGGGGAGGTCTCGGACGGGTATAATAAGGTCCTCAAATCATCACTCACCGACAAATTATATTCTGCAAAGACTAAGCTTGATCACTGGGAGGAAGAGGAGAAAGCTCGTAAGGATAAGAAACTTATATTGTTCAAACAGTATAAGAAGCACCATGATGCTGTGGTGAAGACTTACGAGAAATACGATACCGTTGAAGCTTTCGAGGAGTATCTGAATAAAGATGCTGAGAAGAGGCTCAGGAACCTCAGGACTAGATATTTTAAGCTCCAGGAATCTTATGACAACTTCGCAGGCATTAATGACCGAGAAATCAAAGATATCCACTCATCAGTACTTCGTAATAACCACGATGAGTACGACACAATTATATTATTCGAAGGCACTGAGATTGGTCAGTGGTGGTCTGTTGAGGAGTATGAAAGAGGCTGGGTTGAGGGCATCAATGGTAAGAAACACTATTACGATAGAGTTTCATTAGCATAAGGAGGAATTATATTTATGGATAAGCAAGAAAAGAGGACACTTAGAGCGTTTCTAGATATTAATAGAAACTTGAGTCTTGGATTCAAATCCTACAAAGATCTAGTAGGTAAGACTGTAAAGCTGACAATCAACCATAACTATTATTGGGATAGCGTGGCAGAGGAGCAAAGACTTTATATTCAGGAGCTTGAGTATTATCCATGGGGTAGCTGCATATCGGTAAACGCGGTGGTTCTTGAGGACTATTCAAACTTTATAGATGTATTAATCCTCCCTCACCAGAATCCGGAAGGCTATGACTTATCAATACCATATAGACATAGCATTAATAAATGGAATATTGGTAAGTTGATAAAAGTAGAGGAGATTAAATGAGAAAAGTAATTATATTTATTCTGCTACTATTCACTTTACTTGATTACAACCCAATAGTACATGCGGATGAGCCAGAGATCATTGGTTACCGCTATGAGACAAGAACAAAGATTAAGTACAAAAAAGTCAAGTACAAAAAGAAAAGATATTTAGGTAGATTTAGGGTTACCTTCTATTGTCCTTGCTCCAGGTGTTGTGGGAGATCTGGCGGACGTACCTCAATTGGTAGGAAAGCTAGGTCGAACCGCACCGTAGCAGTTAATCCAAGACGTATACCATACAGAACCAGACTTAAAATCGGTTCAAGATGGACTTACGTTGCTGAGGATACTGGAGGTATGGGAAGGAACCATATTGATATTTTCGTAAACAGTCACTCGTACGCTCTAAAGCTTGGAGTCAAGCATTGGCGAGTGTGGAGCTGGAAATACAAGACTAAAAAAGTCAAATACAAAAAGAAGTATAAAGTTAAAGTGCCTGTGTATAAGGAGGTAGCTGATGGGGAAAGGTAAAATCTTAGATGAGACAATAAAACATGCGGAGGAAGTAGCAGAAGCGAAAGAACGAGAAGGAAATCTGAATCAAGAATCATTTATGCCACTTGAAGATTTTATGAGATATCGTGTTGAATGCCTTGAATGTGCATCAGAACACCGACAGCTTGTAGAGTACTTGAAAGCATTAAGAGAGATATGGAATAGCGGAGATTGTAATGTTTGTAGAAACGGACAATGTAAGTGGAAACCTGAGTTAGGTCAGCTTGTTAGATACAATTGCCCACATTATGTCGGAGTAGCAAAGGGGGAGGTAAACGCTGATGAAATTAGTGATTGATATTCCAAAAGAGTTTGAACAACATTTAAAAATAGCAAAATACTTCCAGAACATCACGGAAGGCTGGTAGAATACATTGGTAAGATAGATGAGGATAAAATGGAAAGCGAGGGAGAGCGATGAATAGAGAAACATTAAGAAAATATTGCGAGGCGAAGTGTAAAAGGTATGAATCCACCCCTGACAGAACTGTATATACGGGGCATAAATTTGTACTTGATTTGCTTAAACAGACCGAGTGGATTCCTGTAAGTGAGAGATTGCCAGAAGACTTTGGTAACGATTATTTGGTAAATATCGAGTATAAAGGGGATTATGAAGGTATTGATATTGCTACTTATTGGATGGGGGGATATATTGACGGGTTATGGACTACACCAAATGATTGGATTGAGGGGCCACCTGAGTTATGGCATGTAACAGCATGGATGCCTTTACCACAGCCTTACAAGGTAGAAAGCGAGGAAGAGTGATGAAAAGTAGAATAACAGGCCGAGTTGAAGAATGGTGGAAATCGGTATGTCAAAAATATAACTGCAAATATTACATACATGAAGATTATCCAAAATGCAGTTATTGTACTTGTCCAGATAATTGTATTGTTGTTAAAGAACATGAGACAGAAAGTGAGGAGAAGGAATGAGGAAATGTAATATATGTGGGAGAAGATTTAAACTTCTTGCAAAGAATAGGTACGAAGTTGTTAGAAGACCTGTTGGGTTTACTGGTTTAACAGAACGTACAACATATTTTAATGCTTTTGATTGCCCACATTGCGGATGCCAGAATATCGTTGGGATTTTGGAAAAGGAAAAGGTAAGAGATATTGAAAAACAGCCACAGGAAAGCGAGGAAGAGTGATGAATCCAGAAAAAGCATGTGACGATTGCTTATATAGTGATCTTTATGATTGGGACGATAATGGAGACGGAACAGCTAAAGCGATATTATGGTGTGAGAAGCACAAAGATATGTGTAACGATATATCTACTTGTGATGTAGGTGTTTATGAGGAGGAAGAAAATGGAAGAACCGAATAACAAAAAAGAAGTTATATTTCATGAATACTGCCCTAAGTGTGAATACTGGGCTAGAGGCGAGCATGAGGACCCATGTGAGGACTGTATAGCACAGCCTTGGAATGAGAATAGCCATAAACCAGTTGGTTTTAAGGAGGTGAATTAAATGATAAACGGTCGTAAATATATCCTGGGTCTTAACTCAGGAATTATATTTGGTAATACTAGTTATCCGGCAGAGGCAACACTGTCAAACATTATCGAGAGTAAACCGGACGGTCTTGGTATGTTAATCCATCTCGAGGACGTAGTTATTGATCCGGTCATAGTGATGGATAGGAAGCAGGCAAAGGAGCTTATTAAGGCTCTGAAAGTTGCTATAAGGAGGAATAGGAAATGGCGAGGGAAGTAAAGATATCTAGATATGAACAGTCAATCGTTTATACGCCAACTATATTTATAGTAATGGAGTCTTGGCATGGTAACCCTTGGACTCCTATTGGTGCCTATAGATTCTTTAGGGACGCATATGCCATATGCCAAAAACTATATGAAGATAATAAACCAAATAAAGAATGGATGATAGAGGAAATACCTTACGATGATGGTTATCATTTTAATAAGGAGGAATAGGAAATGGCACTCAAACTAGACAGAGGCTATGAGAAAAAAACTAGACTTAGTGATGACGAGAAAAAGAAGAAGCTTAAGAAGGACAAAGAAGCTTGTGCTAGTACAGCATGGCAGTTGCTGCAGCACAAGGACGAAAAGACAAAAAGATATTGGCGGGAGAAGATAATGTCAGCCACAAGTCCTAACCAGCTTAGTCAGATAATGGCCGATGTTAGAGAGCAAATCTAAACTCGCAAAAAATACAATGCATATGATGAGAAGTAATGTATAGCTCAGTTGGAGAGAGCGCCTATATTTATAGGAGAAGCAGGTTCGAATCCTGTTACAAAGCTTCTCATATTTTTTTCAAGGAGGTGTGATGTATGGACTTCGAACAGGCAAAAGAGGCAGCATACGCTAAGGCCATAGAGGAAGGCTATGACCAACTTATATTTTTAAATAAGAAGCGTAAGTACGACATCAAGCGAGCAACTAAGGCGGGCAAAACCAGACCAAGTAAACTGGTGTGTTATGTAAGGTTGTTTTACAAAGACCATACATTAATACCAAGAGTAATGGATATTTAAGGAGGTAAAGAACATGGCTGTTGACAATGTTAGTAAGGCGTTACTCGCAAATGAATGGGATCAGGTAACGAAGCCTATTCTGCATAAGCTGGAGGAGTTGGGTGTTGATGCTCCTATAACTTGTAGTCAGTTAAGTAACTATCGTAAAGAGGAGGTAGAAGATATTGAAGACTGAGGTATTGAGAGCAGCTCGTAAATTGGGGACTAGTGTTAGAAAACACAGTCCTCTTCTTTTAACTATAGGCGCAATAGCTGGTGTTGGTGCTGTTATATTTACAACATCAAAAGCTGCAGTTAAGACAAAAGAAGAAGTTGGTGCACTAAAGTATGAAGCATTCACCGGTGGTGGGGATAATGTTCTGCCAAAGAAAGAAGTAGCTAAAGTTGTAGCCAAGAACTATTGGCCTGTTGCCGTAACAGCTGCTGGTACTGTGGGTTGTATTATATTTAACCACAAGATCACATCAAGCAGAATCCAGACCGCTACTGCACTTGCTGGTGTGTATAAGGAAGCTTATGACACGTATAGAGAGAAAGTACGTGAGCGTATTGGTGATAATGACAGGCGTGAACTTGAGGCTGATATTGCTGCTGATAAGGTACGTGAGGCAGGCATAACACCAGATCTAATACCAGGCGAGGGCGTGTTATTCATAGAGTCACTTACAGGTCAGGTATTTAGGTCTAGTGTGGATGATATTCGTCGTGAGGAGCGGCGCTATAACGATGATTTAAGAGGCTCTGATTGGCTAAGTATAAATGAATGGTTGTGTCATCTAGGACTTAATCAGATTGAGTACCAGATTGGTGAGAATCTAGGTTTCGTTGAGAAGTATGATAAAGACGGTTTGAATATTATATTTACACCGTCAGATAGAGTGTTTGCCACTGGTGAGACAGCTACGGTCATCACATACGAGGATACGCTTGTCTCGTACGGGGATTTCGAGTGCTTGAATACTATGTGAGCTGAAGGATATTTGAGGGCCGGGTGGGAGCGCGAGTTCCTGCTCGGGTATTGAGTTTATATTTAAATAAGGAGGACTCTGGTATGAGTATTAATGGATATTTTGGAGTAAGAACTGTTGAAGCTATAGTTGAGGGTCTTAAGAACATGGATACTAAGGCTGAGTGCTGCCTGTTTATAGGTATTGGTATTGCAGCCTATGGATATTTTAAATACGGAAAAGGAGGAAATAGAGATGGCAAGCAGAAAGAAGCATCAGGAGAGAAGTAAGAGGAGTTATGATACCAAGAAGAGTTTATATTCTTGGTTTCTGCATATAGTAAGGCCAAATAAGAGCAAATAGTCCTCGCAAAAAATACAAAGGTGATAATGGGAACTTTGTTAAAAAATATTATATTTAAGGAGGATTTGCAAATGGCAAAGACAAACGAAAAAGTAGTAGAAATGGAAACAGAGAGACTTGTAGAAGAGGCAGTAGAGGCAATCGATGTTAATGAACTTGAGGTTGAAACTACAGCTGAACCGGAAAAGAAAGAACCAGGTAAGGTGAAGAAATTCTTTGGAAAGGCTAAAGAGGTAACTCTGAAGGCTCTTCCTTACGTTGGTGCATTTGTAGCAGGCGCAGGAGCCGCTATAGGAGCAGCAATCGTAATGACGAGACCAGATGGTACTGAAGTAGAACTTCTAGAGAAGGACGATGACCTTGTTGAGGTTGAAGACTTTATAGAAGGCGAAGCTGAAATAGTTGAAGAAACAGAAGAGTAACTCGTTAACAGAGGGCGTTTTACACGCTCTCTTCTTTTTTAAAACAAATATTATATTTTTGGAGGTAAATTGTATGAGTCTTATTGGTGCTTTAACAACCGTTGGCGGTCTTGTTGCAGATTTTGGTATAACAAGCCTTATTGGTAATGTTGTGGCAACGTGTACGACTAAGAGTGGTAATAAAATGGTAGATAAGATATGTATAGCAGTTGGTACGGCTGTTGTAGCAGGTATGGCCGGTGAAGCTGCTCAGAAATACATAGAAAGAAAAAGCCAGGAAATCCAGGACACAATCAAAGAGGGTGTAAAACTTGTAAACAAGGAGGAAGATGAGAATGGCGGAGAGGAAGTTTCCGAATAACAGCGTAGAAGCCAGGCGCGAACACGAAGACGAACCCAAACAAGAGAAAAAGATAACTGGTGAAGCTGTTAAACGTAAGAAGTCTCTTGGTGTGAAGATGAAAGAAACGTTCATCACAGGAGATTTAAGTTCTGTTATATCTGATGGTATACAGAACTTAGTAATTCCGTCTTTAATTGAGACATTCGATGAGCTTTGTCATAATTTCATTGACGGAATGATATATGGCAATGACGCTCCGGTGTCTGGTAGTAGACGCAAAGGTAGGAGCGGCCGTAGGAGAACCACAGAACACACTTCATATGACCAGGCGTCAAAGAAGAAATCACCTAAAAGAGGAGCAAACATACGTAATTTATATTTAGATGACATTGGCTTTGATGACAAGGTTGAGGCTGATATTGTCTATGAGGAGCTCTTATCAGACTTAGAAGAGCGTGGAGAAGTGTATGTTAAGAACTTATACAGGACTCTTGGATGGGATATTGACTACACATTCGACGATTACGGATGGACAGATCTGCATGGTATGCATGTTGAGTATGGTAGAGTAAACGGTGAACAGAAATGGTTCCTATGTTTACCAAAACTTGAGTATCTCGGTTAGGAGGCTGGTATGATATCTCATATATTAATTGTAATAGCAGCGTTAGCACTCATAGCGCTGTTATTTTTTATGACATTCGGAGTAGCTTTTAGTGAAGGTGTTGAGTATTGCCTTAAAAAGATAAAAGAGGCATATGGTGAAGCTGTGTATAACGATATGGTGTATGTATTGCATAAAAATGAAAAGGAGAAAAAGTATGAGTGAGATTGATATTCTTAGAAGTCAGGTTGTGGAACTTCAGAAGCAGGTTGCATGGAAGGATTTGGTTCTTGAGTTCGGTGACAAAGTTATATTTGATCACAAAAAGGAAATTGCAAAGCTCAGAAAGACAATAAAAGGCAAGAACGCAATTATATTAGGTCTTGCTACTATAGCCGGAATCGGTTGGTTCGCTTGGGCTGCTAAAACTGATGAGTGTAATGACCTGCGTAGAGAAAACATGAAAATAGACGACATAAAGCCTTATCCTTGGGGAACTGATGAGGAGGTTGAAGATGCAGAAGACTGAACCATATGGATATTTAATTGACTCCGGCTATAAGGGCTGGGTCAATTGGCTCGGGCGCTATGTTATATTTGCAACCGAGGAAGAATATTTAGAATATATTAAAGAGGAGGAAGAAAATTGAATAAGTTAGTAGGTAAAGTTGCAGAAGGAGCAACAAAAGGACTGTTAAAAGTAAAGAACGCTAAGCACACACCTAAGGTAATGCTTATTGCGGGTGTTACAGCCATCGTTGGAGGCGGCATATGGGCCTGTGTGCAGACTTTAAAGCTTGAGGATAAGGTTGATGAGGCTAAAGAGTCAATCGACCATATAAAGGCGCTCAAGGACGAAGGAGAGTATGTTGTAAATGCTGAAACAGGCGAGACAGCTGAGTATACTAAGGCTTGTTATAACAAAGATATTCTTTGGTCATATGGTCAGTTTGCAAAAGATGTGATTAAGCTTTATGTTGGTCCAGTGGTTGTTGCTACTGTTGGAGTTGCTCTTGTAACCGGTAGTAATAAGATACTCACAGATAGACTTAGCCAAATGACTCTGACGGCTACAGCTTTGAGTGAGGCTTATAACAAATATAGACAGAATGTTATAGCAGATCAGGGTGAGGAAGCTGATAGAAGATATAGACTTGGACTTGAGACAAAGAAAAACTTCGAAATGCAGACAATTGATCCAGAAACAGGTGCACCAATTGTAAGAAAAGAAAAAAGTATAGACCTAATAAATGATATTAAGAATGTAGCTTCTCCATACGCAATAATAGCAAATGATTGTGGTTGGTGGAGAATGGATAGCAATTGGGATGCTAGTCAGCTTAATGCTTATCTTAATCTCGCACAGCTTAAGTATGATCTTCAGGGTTATTTATATTTGTATGAGGTTTATGAGATGCTTGAAATTAGCAAAAACATCTCACCTGAAGCAATTGCAATGTCACATCAAGTTGGATGGGTTAAAGGACATGGTGATGACCAGATAAGATTTGAGCCTATAAGTACTCATCTTGGATCTGAAGATGTATTTAGAGATGTTCTCCTTGTTGACTTCAATTGCTATGGCGCTATTAATGACCTCGTTGCTAATAGAGCTTGGGTTAAATTTTGATGAGTTATATTTACAATGGCTCTGGGGCATGACAGGAGGACAGTATGAATAATACAGTTATATTTTTAAGCGGTGCTGTAGTCGGTGGATTAGCTGGCTATGGCATCTCTAGTTATATTTATAAAAAGAAGTTTTATGGCCAGTTAGATGCTGTAAGGGATTCATACAGTAAACATTTTAAGCCTGCTGTGGAAGAGACTAAGACTGACAAGCCTGATATTTCTACTCAGGATAGAGAGGATTATGATAAGAAATTATATTCTCTGAGCTATGAGTCTGATAGCGAAGAACCTGAAGAAGTAGAGGAGTGGGAAGGTGATGAGGAAGAAGGTCCTACAGAACCGATGTTAACTCCTTATTATATTACTCCTGAGGAGTTCTTTGAAGAGCATAATGACTATGCTAAGCAAACATTAACTTATTATGATGAGAATGGAGTGTTGGTAAATGACGAAGAAGAATGTATTGATATTGACAGCAATATTGGTTCCGATTTTATTAATCATATTGGTGATTTTGAAGAGGACGCGGCGTTCGTAAGAAATGAAGCGTACGCGATAGACTATGAAATCCAAGTAAAGCACTCCTCGTTTAACGGGGGTGATTGATATTTTTAGGTATGACAAAAGATTGAGATCATCTGAGAATTATTTGAGGTGGTTGGCTGATATCGTGGATGTTGACATTCGTGAGTATGAGTTCGTTTTAGATGCTTTACAGCGTTATATTTTTAATGATGCCGTTGGTAATGACAGTAATCGGACGATGGATGCTATTAATCTTCGTAGGTGTTTCG
>JAEIGA010007860.1_pt1 | contig 16178 bp, 15 predicted proteins | sample 9270691 | NCBI WGS metagenome assembly JAEIGA01 (sample SAMN17057246, study PRJNA624740) | gut metagenome | biome: biome; isolation source: fecal sample | host: Bos grunniens | place: China: Xizang | collected 2019
AGTTCCATCACTGAGTACTAAAGTTACATTTCGCATATTGTTTATATTTTTGTTTTTATTTTCGCTATTTTACAAAAAATGCCACCCTTACCGGCATATTATTACCGGAGGTGGCATAAATATTATTTATCCAAATAGAATTTTGGGTCTTTGTTTCCCCTGTTTCTACTGCAATATGTATCAGATTTAGCTATGTTCATAGAAGGATATGGTGTTATCATCTATTTTAGGCGCAAAGATAATCTTTTTTTCGCAAAAAAATACTACATTTCTATTTTTTATTGATAAAAAATACAAAGATAGCACATGAATTAATCCAAGTGTTACCTTTGTATATTTCATAATACAAACTTATTGCATTTCTTTTTGATCTTTCATATCAATTTCTTTCCCATTTTTATCATAGAATTGGTATTCTAGATAGGATAGTTTTTGATTAGGGATGATTTTGATACTAAATCCATATTTCATTTGCCATTTTCTTTTAATTGAGAAAAATCCTTTACAGATGTAGGCTTCTACAAATGGATGCACATGAAGACGAATATTTTTGATGCTAAATTCTTTTGCTAATTTTTTAATTTTATTTTCCAGGGAATCTGTAAATAAAATACTAGGTCTGATTATACCTTTGCCTCGACATGTAGGACAACTTTCTTCAACAACTACGTCCATTGCAGGCCTAACACGTTGTCGAGTGATTTGCATCAAACCAAATTTCGACAGGGGTAGAATATTGTGTTTAGCACGATCTTTCTTCATATTCTCAACCATGCGTTCGTACAACTTTTGGCGATTTTCAGCCATCCCCATATCAATGAAGTCCACCACGATAATGCCTCCCATATCTCGCAGTCTTAATTGTCTAGCCAATTCATCGGCTGCATCAAGATTTACGTCGAGTGCATTAACCTCTTGTCCTTCTGGTGATTTTGAGCGATTGCCGCTATTGATATCAACAACATGCAAGGCTTCTGTGTGCTCAATTATCATATACGCACCTTTTTTGAAAGTAACAGTGCGTCCCAAACTTGTTTTAATCTGCTTGGTTACCGAGAAATTGTCAAAGATGGGCACGTTGCCGTTGTATAGTTTTACAATATCTCGACATTCTGGTGCAATGAGTGTGACGTAGTCTTTTACCTCATTAAAGATAACTTCGTCATTTACGTAAATATTCTCGTATGAAGGGTTAAATAAATCACGCAGCATACCAACAGTTCTGCTGGTTTCTTCATAGCATAGTTGAGGTAGGGCGTTGTCTTTTGATTCTTGTCGAGATTTGACTACTTTTGCAATTGTACTTTCCCAACGACTTTGTAGGACTTTCAATTCAGTATCCAGTTCGGCAACTCTTTTCCCCTCTGCAACAGTGCGTATTATTACACCCATTCCACTGGGTTTTATGCTTTGCACTAATTGCTTGAGCCGGTTGCGCTCTGCATTACTTTTGATTTTGGATGAAACTGAAACCTTATCGCAAAAAGGGACTAGTACTAAATATCTTCCTGCAAATGATATTTCGCAAGTTAGCCTTGGGCCTTTTGTCGAAATTGGTTCCTTAACGATTTGTACTAAAATTTCTTGGCCTTGCTTTAGTGTGTTTTGAATACTTCCTTCTTTTTCGAGCAAAGGTTGTCCATTGCATTTAGAGAGTGAGACATTTCTTTTGCCATCACGAACAAGGGCAAGGTACTTATCTAAGGCATTAAAACTAGTACCCAGATCTAGATAATGTAGAAAAGCATCACGTTCATATCCGACATTCACGAAGCACGCATTGAGTCCAGGCATCATCTTGCGGACTTTGGCATAGTAAATGTTACCAACAGAAAAATGCTCCGATCGTCCTTCTTGTTGGAATTCAACAAGTCTTTTGTCTTCTAGTAGGGCGATAGATACATCTTTGGGTTGAACATCAATAATTACTTCGCTTGTCATATAGATATAACATTATATTATATATTCTGTGTAAAAATAATGTGCCAATGCACCTGCGTACTTGAGTGTACATTTCAGTGTATTGACACATGTTAACAGAAAGCTACACGCAAGGATTACTTGCTTTTGTGACGATTCTTTCTCAGTCTTTTTTTACGCTTGTGAGTAGACATTTTATGTCTTTTCTTCTTCTTTCCGTTAGGCATAATTGTAATTTTTTATAACCGGTTAATTAATAAATTTATTTTTGTTTGCTAATTTCATGCATAAAAGTCTTAGCTGGCTTGAATGCTGGAATATTGTGCTCTGGGATGATGATTGTGGTGTTTTTTGAAATATTACGAGCAGTCTTTTGTGCGCGCTTTTTCAAAATAAAACTACCAAAACCTCTCAAGTATACATTTTCTTCATTAGCAAGTGATTCTTTCACTGAGCTCATGAAAGCTTCAACGGTATTTAGCACTGTAGTCTTATCAATACCTGTTTTTTTAGCAATGTCAGAAACAATTTCTGCTTTAGTCATTTTAGTATAATTTTAGTGTTGTGTTATGTGAATTGTTCAAAAACAGGTGCAAAGATATTATTTTCAATTGGTTTGAAGAAATCTTATCTCATTTTTTTATGCTTTTACAGGTATTTTTTCGACTCTTGCGACATGTCTACCACCTTCAAATTCAGTTGTAAGGAACTTTTCCATTATTTCCTCAGCTTCTTGAGTAGTAATAAATCGACCTGGCATCACTAAAACATTAGCATCGTTGTGTTGACGTGTTAGACCAGCAATCTCAGCAGTCCACACAAGTGCTGCTCTGACGTGTTGGTGCTTGTTGAGTGTCATAGATATACCTTCACCGCTACCGCATACTGCTATACCCCGGTTCACTTCACCTGAAAACATTCCATTTGCTAGGGCATGGGCAAACTCGGGATAATCACAACTATCTGTAGAATGTGTACCATAATCAATAAATGGGATATTCTTGCTTTGCAGGAATTGTTTTACAAATTCCTTAAGTTCATATCCTGCATGGTCACTTGCTAGTCCGATTGGAGATACGTTCATTGTGGTAATAATGCAATTTATATGTTATTCAGCCAAAAACTTTTTAACTTCTCTAAAGATATTTTGTGGAGTATAACCCAACTTTTCATCGAGCACAGTAAATGGAGCAGAAAAACCAAAACTTTCTAAGCCATAAACCTTTCCATTAGGTCCAACTAAGCCTTCAAACGTTACAGGCAAACCTGCTGTTAAACCAAAGATTTTTGTATTACCGGGAAGTAGTGTCTCTTGGTATTCTTTGTCTTGTCTTCTGAAGAGGCCTTCACTTGGACAGCTTATCACCCTTGATTTCACTCCATCAGCTTTAAGCAATTCAGCTGTTTCAACCAAAGTACTTACTTCAGACCCTGAGGCAACAAGGATAACATCAGGATTTTCTTCTGGCAGAACAATATATGCTCCCTTTTCTACACCTTTATAGTCTGGAGTGCCAGGGATATCCTTTACGTTTTGACGGCTAAAGATTAGCGCTGTAGGCGTATTCATATTTTCCATAGCCAAGCGCCAGCATTCAGTTGTTGCATGAACATCACATGGGCGAAATACTCGGACAGCATCATTACCACTGTGATTTTTCAATTTTTCCATCAAACGGATTTGCGCCTCTTGTTCTACTGGTTCATGTGTGGGTCCATCTTCCCCAACACGGAATGCATCGTGACTCCATACAAACTTCACAGGAAGTTCCATTAATGCAGCCATACGAATCGCAGGTTTCATATAGTCAGAAAAAACAAAGAATGTACCCATCGCCGTAAGGATACCACCATGCAGTGTCATACCTATACATACACAAGCCATTGTCAATTCAGACACACCCGCTTGAAAGAAACCTCCACCAAAATTATCTCGTGTAATAACTGTTGTATGTTTTAAGAAGCCATCAGTCTTATCAGAGTTACAGAGGTCTGCGCTAGACACAATCATATTGCCAACATGCTCTGAAAGCATAGAGAGACATGCAGCAGAAGCATTACGTGTTGGACTATTAGGTTTTTGTTCTATTTTATCCCATGGCAATTCAGGCAGTTTATTTTCCCACCAGTCTTTCAACATTCTAGCCTTCTCTGGATTCGCTTCTGCCCACTCTGATTCTTCTTTTCTTCTTTCTGCAACAATCGTCCTAAGTTCTACCTTTCTATTTTCATAGAGAGTGGCAGTTTCTTCCCATATCATGAAAGGATTCTCAGGATCAGCACCAAGATTCTTGATCGTATTAAGATAAGCATCTCCACCAAGAGGGGCACCATGTGTGGCACAATTACATTCGTATGAAGAATTATCTGCCTTTCTAGCTCCCTTACCCATCACACAATGACCAATTATGAGGGTAGGGCGACTAGTTTCTTGATTAGCGACTGTTAATGCCTCACGAATTTGCTCTACATTGTTTCCATCAATTTCCAATACATTCCAATTCCAAGCACGATACTTAGCTGCGGTATCTTCTGAAATAACATCAGCGGTAGGAGTAGAGAGTTGGATCGCATTTGCATCGAAGAACATAATCAAATTATTCAATCCAAGGTGACCTGCAATACGACCTGCGCCTTGACTAATTTCTTCTTGTACCCCGCCATCCGAGATATAAGCATAAATTTTTTCCTTATTGAACCCAGGATTGCCAGTTCTTGCATACAATGCTTTAGCCGCAATTGCAGCACCTACAGCATAGGTGTGACCTTGACCAAGAGGACCACTTGTATTTTCAATACCTCTCTCAAAGTTTTTCTCTGGATGGCCAGGCGTTGGTGAACCCCATTGACGGAATTGTTTTAATTCTTCAATAGAAAAGTTACCAATCAAAGCCAATTGAGCATAAAGCATTGGCGACATGTGGCCAGGATCAAGAAAGAATCGGTCACGACATTCCCAAGTAGGACATTCTGGATCGAATGTCAAAAATTCAGAGTAAAGAACATTAATAAAATCGGCACCACCCATAGCACCACCAGGGTGACCTGACTTGGCTTTTTCAACCATAGAGACAGCCAACACTCTGATGTTGTCGGCAACGCGATTCATGAGTTCTTTAGAATTTTTCATTATTTCAGTATAATAGGTTAAATTTCGCATTTTCCGAGTGGAATAAGCGCTGTAAGTTTATAATTGCTTGCAAAATTAGTTTTTTTTCCCTATACCACCAAGATTTATTTGTAGATTAATATTAACTTTTGCTATAATCTTGAAAGAATAGACAAAAGGAACTTTAAAAAAGTCAAGACCTTTTTGAAATTTAACAAGACCTTTTTTGAAAAAAGTTAGGCTTTTTTTATACGAGACGTCGCAAAATTAATTTATTGTGTATTTGTTGGTTGGATTTACATAATTTATAACTTCTCGGTGATTACCTTTAGGATTTGTTCTGCATGAATCTTTGTTTTGATTTCCTTAGGTAGAAAAATATATTGTATTATACCCTCCTCGTCTACTAAATATGTGGTACGCAATGTACCAATAGTTCGACGACCACAGGCCACCTTTTCACCCCAGCACCCCAGCGCTTGTTGCAGGATTGCTTCGGGATCAGATATTAAAGGGAATGTAATGCCATTTGATGTAGCAAAATTCTTCTGAGTACTTATTTTATCTTTGCTAACACCGATAATCTCATAACCGGCTTTTAATAGTTCTTCTTTGTACGCCTGTAAAGAACAGGCTTCTGCTGTACAACCGCTTGTGTTAGCTCGTGGATAACTATATAAAATGATACGCTTGCCGCGATAATCACTTGATTTGATTTTGTTACCATCTTGATCAAAGCCAAGAACTTCTGGGATTCTGTCTCCAACTTTCATTTGTTTAGATTGTTTTGTATAGTATTTTTTATAATATTTGCAACTCAAAATTTCTTAAGATATTGGTATAGAGTATGTAGAGGAAGTCCCATTACATTAAAAAAACAACCATCTAAATGTTTTATACCCACCATGCCTATCCACTCCTGAATACCATAGGCACCAGCTTTATCCATGGGATTATAAGTATCAACATAATATGCTATCTCAGTCTCACTGAGTTTGGAGAATGTTACATTACTACACACTGAAAAGGTTTCACACTTCTCTTTTGTAGCAATTGTCACGCCCGTAATAACCTTATGTGATCTACCAGATAAACTTTTAAGCATATTTAGGGCATCATTGCGGTCTATTGGTTTGCCATATATACGTCCGTCGGCATAGACTATAGTATCGGCTGTGATCATAAGATCATCATACGATAATTGTTGTAGATAAAAATTCGCTTTTTTTGATGATATATATTTAGCAATATCTTCACCCCCAAGACCGTCAGGATATGATTCATCAATGCATTTGCATGTTTTTATACTAAAACTTAAGCCAATCTGCCGAAGTAATTCTCGTCGGCGCGGACTTGCGCTAGCAAGAATAATATTATATTTATTTAAGTTTTCTAACATATCACCTTGATTAATAATCAGATTAATTGTTTCATTAAATAAAAAGATTAATAACAATCTGAACTCGTTTTGACAGACAAATACCAATGCAATCTCAATATTTACCAACCAAAGGCATCGGAATTAACCATCCACATACCTTGTGCTTTGAGAATTTGCTCAATCACATCTCTTCCACAGCCATCACCACCTGCTTTATTGCTTACATATAAACATATCTCCTTTATTTCTTCAGCTGCGTCAGCAGGGCAACAGGGACATCCACAAGCTTTCAGTACTTCGTAGTCAGGAATATCATCGCCCATATATAACACTTCTTCACTACGTAAATGATTTGTGTTGAGCCAATCTTTAAAACATTCAATTTTTTTTGATACACCTAGAAAAACATTTTGTACCCCTAGGCCTAAATAGCGTTGTCGCACCTCTTCGCTTTTGCCACCTGTAATGATAGCCAATTGAATTCCGCACTTTACAGCTAATTGTATAGCATATCCATCCTTAATATTAGCAGTGCGGCATGGTGTTCTACCATCACCTATTAGTAATATATTATTTGTACTCAGTACACCATCCACGTCAAAAGCAACAGCTTTTATCTTACTTAAATCATAATTAATCATATATTAGGCATTTAGCACGTTTTGTGACACAATTAATAGAAATTTATGATAAAGGTATAAAGGTTTTCTGATTTGATTTTACACCTATATCAAAACTCCGTAAAATTTAAATACAAAAGTTTGATGAAAATATATTTTATTCTTGATACCTACGACGAAATTCTGCACAGGTAATTGCTGTCGCAATAGCCACATTAAGGCTTTCGCTTGATTTTACATCTTTTGGATATCCTGGCAAATAGAGTCGCTTGTTAATTACTGCCCTTACTTCATTGGTTATTCCATTCCCTTCATTCCCCATTACGATAATACCACAAGGAGTGATATCTGTGTTATATATATTATCTCCATCGAGAAATGTCCCATATATAGGAACACTTTTATCAACACCTTTAAGCAGCTCTAATATCGGCATATATGACACATTAACCCTAGCCAAAGCACCCATTGTAGCCTGCACAACCTTTGATGAAAAAACATCTGCAGTGTGTGGTGAACATATAACGTGACTGATGCCATACCAATCAGCCACACGAATTATGGTGCCGAGATTGCCTGGATCTTGAATATCATCAAGCACTAACACTAAATCCTTCTTGTAGTCAGGTTCACTTATTTGTTCAAATCTTTGTTGTGAAAAAACAGCGATGACCTCTCTTGGAGCTTTCAGCAGAGACATCTGCTCCAATTCTTTTTGTGAAATCTCGATAACTTCTTTAGCTGTTATATGCGGATGTGTTCTCAGAAATTCAGCTGTAGCTGCAAGGATGATACATGGGTAATGTCCTATCAAATCGCTCACGACTTTGGGTCCCTCTGCTATAAATAGCCGTTCTATATCTCTATTTTTTTTAGAACTAAGTGACTTGATAAACTTTTGCTTGTTTTTTGAGATCATTATTTATGTTTTTTGAAGTCAACACGTAATTATCGCTGTTATTTTAGTTTTACAACCGTGATACCCGCACCACCAAATTGTACGTGTTCATCGTGATATTTTTTTATTCCATCGATGGTCGATAGATATTGTCTGGTAATTTCTCTTAGTGTGCCAGTACCAGTGCCATGTAGTATTCTTACTTGGCTTTGTTCACAAAGTATTGCATCATCTATAAAATAAGCTATTGCTGTCATTGCATCATTCACTCGCATACCACGTATGTCTATTTCAGGGTGAAAGTGTAATTTTTTTTCACGCATAGCATCTGTGGTTTCTTTGCTTACAAAAGTAGCAGTTTTCATACAGTTTTCTTCTTTGGGTTTGGATACCTTTTCTATTTTTTTAAGTGGAAGGGTAGTGTACATCACTCCAAAGAGTACTTTAGCATTCTTTTCTCCGATTTCATCGATTGTTCCTACAACAGTTTGTCCCTTAATACGAACAAAATCTCCCTTTTGAAATGTTTGAATAGAAGATACACACGTTTCTTCATAATCACCTTTAGAACGATCGGGCGAAGCTTGCTGATTTTGTGATACCATGTTCGCCTCATTCATCTTTTTATTATTCTTGCGTTCTTGCCTTCTTTGAATTTTTGCAATTTTTCTGGCAATTTCATCGTATTTTTCAGAACTTTCAAGAGTTTTCGTTTTGAATTCATTTAGCTTATTTCTGGCATCTTTTGTACGTTCTTTTTCAGCTTGTGCTTCCTTGATTTCTCTAATGGTATTTTCAATTTGTGCATTAGATTCCTTAAGTAGCATTTTTGCCTCTTCTTTTGCACGTGTCATTACCGCTTTTCTTTCTCTTTGAAAGCTCTGCATTTCCTCTTGGTAATTGGCAATAGATTTATCTAACTCTTTTTCCTTTTGATGAATATTTTTACGCTTATTTTCCCAATACACCTTATCTCGTACAATATCTTGTAGATATTTGTCAGACATTATATATTCATTACCTACAATGTTTGAAGCATAATCAATAACGTCCTCAGGTATTCCTATTTTTCTAGCAATTTCAATGGCAAATGAACTGCCAGGATTACCGATTTGAAGGATATAAAGTGGTTTCATTTGGTGACGGTCGTAGAGCATAGCTCCATTGACTACCATAGGATGATTTTGGGCAAAATTTTTCAGGTTTTGATAATGCGTAGTAATTATACCATACGCACCATCATCTACAAAACGATTGAGTATAGCTTCTGCTAAAGCTCCACCAATTTGTGGTTCAGTGCCTCCTCCAAATTCGTCGACTAAGATAAGGCTACGGTTAGAACAATTCTTCATCATCTGCTTCATATTAATTAGATGTCCTGAGTATGTACTCAAATCATCCTCTATACTCTGTTCGTCGCCAATATCAAGAAAAATATCGTTAAATATTCCCATTGTGGAGTCTACTTGAATGGGGACAGGCAGACCACATTGGAGCATATATTGTAACAAGCCAACGGTCTTAAGGCACACAGATTTGCCACCAGCATTAGGACCTGAGATAAGCAAGATTTTGTGTTTGTCACGCAAGCTAATGTTGAGTGGTGTTATAATCTTTTGGTGTTTCTCTAAGGACTGTTTAAGAAGGGGATGTATTGCCTCACGCCAAGCAATAAAAGGGTATTTAACAATTTTGGGCACAACACAATTATTTTCCTTACACCAAAGGCTAGCTGCTCTAATATAGTCAATGTGTGCAAGATATTGTTGTGAGCGAAGAATATCTGTTACAAAAGGACGTATGAAAGCTGATAATACTTGCAAAATCTTAATAATCTCACGTTTTTCAGCTGCTTTGAGTTCACGGATATGATTGTTAGCCTCTACAACGGCAGCAGGTTCTATAAAGATAGTCTTACCTGTAGCAGACTCGTCATGAATAATCCCTTTGATCTTGCGTTTGAGTGCCGGCGCTACAGGTACAACCAAACGACCATCACGTAGGGTAGGTGAGACATCGCGGTCAATATAACCTTGATTTTGCGCCTCGGTGATGATACTGCGTAATGTGTGTGAAACACTGCGGCTGGTCACCTCAATGGAATGTCGGATTGATAAAAGTTCGGGTGACGCTGTATCCTTAATTTTTCCATATTTATTAAGCACATTGTCTATTTGATTAATGATTTTTGGAAAAACAGGTATATCTTTAGATATCTTATAGAGCGAAGGATATTGTGCTAAGACTTTATCTTCTTGATGTGTAGATGTTTTCTTTTTGAAAACTATATCTTTATTTTTATCATCTAAATCATCAGTTTTGTCTTCAATCCTATCTGATATATCAATATTTTCGACTTTATTATCACTAAAAATTGGAGGAGCGAAGAAATTGACCAGATCCAGCACAGTCTTGAGCGAGCGCTTAAGGTCAAATAGTTCTAATTCTTCCATATATGTACGCTCTGGTAGGATTCGAAGCAATGACTGGCGCACATCGTAAAAATGTTCCTCGTAGATATCGTCCTCAGTAGTTAGAAATTTTATAAATTCTTCAACGAGGCTAATATTTTCGTGGATTTCATGGAAGTTTTTCGAATATCTAAGTTTATTATCTACCCATTCGGTACCAAGGACAGACATACATCTTCCCTTCAGTTGCGTCCTGATTTCGTTGAAACCGATTTTTTTTTCAAAATTTTCAGGATATATCATTTTGGTTTAAAACTACTAGAAGAGTATACAACTTTAATTATTAAAAGTGTTTTGATTTTATTTTACAACACAAGTATTTTCTAGGCAATTGGCAGATATCATATCAGCACATTGTAGCAATGAAACAAGTGGAGATTTTTCCATTGCTGTTCTATAGGCTGATTTTGTAGAAGTGCCATTCTCTGTCATTTCAAACATACCCATATGCCAACGTATTGCAAGAAGTTCTTCAAGTCTCAAACGCATAAACCATCCTAACATTAGACAAGATTTTTCACCATGTCCAAAAGGAAAATCATCTTTCAATTCATACCCAATGTATGACTCCCAACGTCCATTAGCATCTTTTTTCCATTTTTCTGTTTGATGATAAATTTTAGTTTTGCAAAGATCATGAAATAGTGTGGATATTGCAAGGCTTTCCATACTAATTTCTTCGGTGAATGGAGAGTTTCCTGATTTTATAGCTGGTAAAATAGTGTTTTCATAAATTTGCAAAGCTGCATAAAATACATTTAGTGAATGCTTGCACAGCCCACCTTTTTCGTTGAGGTGAAATTGTGTTGAAGATGGTGCTTCATAAAAGTCGCTATCTTCAAGGTATTTTAATAATTTATCAAGTCCATCACGCTTAATATGTTCTTCACAAAGAGCAATAAATTCTTTCTTGTTCTGATCAATAACTTCTGGAACCATATAATAATTACTTTTTATTTAACAATTTTGCAGCATTTTGCATTATAAAATCAAGAGCAGCGTCATGCTCATTAGATACAATACCATCTAAAATTGCATCTTTTAACGTGTTCTTGAGAATACCTATCTCTCGACAAGGGGGGAGATTAAAAATTCTCATGATTTCTTCACCATCTACGGGAGGTTGAAATTTACGGATGCGGTCCTTTTCTTCGATATCTTTAAGTTTTTGACGAACAAGCTTAAAATTATCTAGGAAGGTCTTCTTTTTTATCTCATTCTTACTTGTAATATCTGCTTCACACAGCGTCATCAAATCATCAATATCATCGCCAGCTTCAAAGAGTAATCTTCTAATTGCGCTATCTGTTACTATATCATCTGCAATAATAATAGGACGCATGTGTAAGTCTACTAATTTCTTAACATATTTCATTCGGTCACCCAAGGGGAACTTCATGCGGCGAAATAGTGGCTGAATCATTTTTCCACCAATGAAGTTGTGATTATGGAACGTCCATCCAATGTGTGGTTCCCAACGTTTGCATTGTGGCTTGCCAATGTCATGTAAAACAGCAGCCCATCGTAGCCAAATATTATCAGATGAATTAGCAACATTGTCAAGGACTTCAAGCGTATGATAGAAATTATTCTTGTGAGAGCGGCCACAACGCGTCTCAACATTGTCAAGACGCGCAACTTCTGGTAATATTTGTTCCAACAAGCCACATCTGTGTAAATCGACAAAACCGCGAGATGGGGTAGGGCATGCAATAATTTTATTTAACTCAGCCTCTATACGTTCAGCACTAATAATCTTAATACGCTCTTTGTTACGTATAAGCGCTGCAAAGGTTTCTTCTTCAATAAAAAAGTTAAGTTGAGTAGCAAATCTTATGCAACGCATCATACGTAAAGGATCATCACTAAAGGTTATGTTAGGATCGAGTGGAGTGCTAATTATACCATTTTCCAAGTCAAGTAGACCTTCAAAGGGATCTATTAGTTCTCCCCATCTATCCTTATTCAAGCACAATGCTAAAGCATTGATTGTAAAATCTCTACGATTTTGATCATCCTTTAGTGTCCCATTCTCTACGATAGGCTTCCTGGAACCACGCATGTAACTTTCCTTGCGTGCCCCAACAAATTCTATCTCTATGTTTTTCCACTTCAACTGAGCTGTGCCAAAATTCTTAAAAATGGCTAAGGTAACCCCATGACCAATTTTCTTGGCAATATTTTCAGCAAGTGCAATACCGCTACCTACCACAACAATATCTATATCCTTGGATTCACGTGCTAAAAATAAATCTCGCACATACCCCCCAACTACATAACACTCCAAGTTCATCTCATCCGCCGTCTTACCAATAATTCCAAATATTTTATGGCTAAGCGCATCTTGAATATTAATTTTTTCTAACTGAGGCATTCTTATATATAGTTTTATAACATAATGCAAAACTAATCATTTTATTTTAATATTTCATCGATTTGATATAATCGTTTGAAGAATAAACACTTGAAGCTATTTTGAAAAGAGCGTGGTAACGATTTGGGAATCGTGCGAATTTCTGCGGTTTGCGGTAGCAATACTCTCAAATAACTCTTATACGACAAAGGTATAACAATTTTCCCAAATAAAGCTAAGCCACTCAAAATTTATTTTGCATATACAGAAATACTCCCGATTGATTATTCTTCGGGAGTGCCGTTTTCTTGTTGCAATCTGAATATCATTTTTTGGCGCTCAATCTCATTTGTCAATTCCTCTTTCGTTGGCAAGAATGTGAGATATTTTGCTTGGAACAGACGGTCATTATCTTTGAGCATAGAGTATCGTGCCATATCCTCACTTGTACGGGAGCAAAGTATAAGTCCGATTGTTGGGTTATCACCTTCTGTTCGCTTCAACTCATCATACATTCTGATATACATATCCATCTGCCCTACATCTTGATGACTTATTTGCTCCGTTTTCAAATCAACAAGCAAAAAGCACTTGAGAATGTAATTGTAGAATACAAGGTCGATATAAAAGTCGCCCATATCTGTTCGGATATGTTGCTGGCGAGCAACAAAGGCATATCCCTTCCCCAATTCCATAATGAATGTCTGAAGATGGGAGATTATGGCACTCTCCAACTCGGTTTCCGAGAATTTTGTATTCTGAGCCAATCCCAAAAACTCTGCGACAACAGGATTTTTTATAAACTCCAACTTGTCACCCTGCATAGGTGCTGTAATCTGTTTCATCTCATCTATAACCACATCCTTTACTTGCGATTGCAACAAACGATAATAGTATTGCGATGATATATTGCGGTGAAGAGTGCGAACACTCCACATTTCTTTGGCTGCCTCCTGCATATACCAATGGCGAGCAGCCTCATCACTAACCGTAAGCAATTCACGATAATGTGTCCAAGTAAGATTTGGCACTCGCGAGTGCCAAATCTCTATATCCTTGAAATAGAGGTAGAATTGACGATAATCCTGCAAGCGACGGGCAGAATAAGAATTGCCATATATCGGCATCAATTCGGTGGCAAGATTTTTTAACAAAGCCTTGCCATATTCAGCTCGTGAAGCACCGCCTTGTTCTTCCTCTACAATACGACGACCCACCAACCAATTCGATTGTATCATCAATGTGTTAATCGAAGTATATGCTTGTTTTCTCGCTTGCTCGATAATCTGCTTAATATCGGCAATAATATCTGTGCTATTATGAATCTGCATCTGTTTCATTGTGTAAATATACTATCAAATTCAAACTATTCCATTATGATTATTCTTTAACCTTAAGAATGGATTTGAACCACTCTTTCCGTATATTGCGATTTAACTCCGCCTGCTTAATTATACTTTCTCGTTCATCTTGTGGCAATTCTTGAGCATACAGTGTTGCTTTTTCACAATTGATTATACAATCGAAAGCATCATCAATTGTTTTTTCGGATATCTCAGGATTGCGACCATGACAACCATCAAAAATAAATTTAACAACTTCATTCAATGCAGGCTGTTTCATTGCCGCCATTGCTAAATGTTTTGCATATTCGGCATTATCTCTTTCAGGATTGTTAAATACATATACTTTGTTTTCCATAGACAAAATCAAACAACTATAAATGGGTGTTATTTCTATTAGCAAGCACTATCTTCGGTATTCTACTGGAATATTATTATATTTACTATAAACAATCTGTTTTATTGTTTCAGTTTGCTCATTATCAATATCTTTACCTAATATAACCTTTGTTATGCAGGATGTTGGGATAACTTCCCTAAAAAAGTCGTTATCTCCTATACCATTAACTAAAACAAAACGCATTTCTTGCTCGTCTTTCCACTTTGGAGCATATTTCGTTGCTAGTAATTTACTCCAGAAAAGTAAGTTGTAATTACCTCCGGCAGATAAATATCCCCGATTAATTGATTGTTCTACCTTCTGTACATAATTAACCGGTAGTACGATAAAACCATATTTCGGCTTACCATTCAGTATAAAATGCTTAATGGTTGCTTGCGTATCTAATTCGATGCACATGCCTAACTCCTTGTCTTCTACTCTTGTATATCTTTCCCACAGGGTTTCATTGTTAGAAGTCTTACCCAAACTACAAATACCAATACTGTTAAATAAATCCTTTTCTTGTTCTTTCTTTTTATTTATGATATCAATATCAATAAAACCTTGTGCAGATTTATATATTTCACTATAATCAACCTTGTCTATGTGACAATCAATAGAATCATTCAACTTACTTGCTCTTGTAAATTGAATATTTGAGTTTTCAAGCATAAGCAACCCACTTTCATAAGTGAGGTATTTATACACTTTCTTTTGTAGATGAACTTGCGTTGTTAGACACTTCATCAGTGCTTTTCCAACCTCATCAACTTTATTATTCCTTTGCGTACTCATACTTTCATCTTTTTATTATGGCACAACTTGTACCTTGCCATCTACCTCTGTAACTTCCCCGTTTTTATACATCTGCTGGTATACTTTGCTAAGTGAGTAGATGATGTTCTCACCTGTACGTTTGAAGCCGAACTCACGAGCTGTTACGATAAATAAATCGTCTGGTGTAATGCCAAAGCTATGCTGAGCAATTGTTTTCATGGCTAAAGCTAACTCTTCATTACAAATGTAATTGATAGGACGCAAATAATCATCATCTGGATTAGGAATACGTACCTTTACATCTACAAAGTCTTTTATCCTTACAAATTCATTCTTGTCCTCTGTTATCATTCCTTTAAGGTGATAGCGGAAGATATGTTTGACTTCGTCACGGACAACCGAGGTTGCTTTTTGGCGACCATATGCAGGAGCGATACGCCTACACAACTCTTCAAAATGAATTGGCTGTTCCAATGATATGATGTCCCACGCTATATCATATCCCTCTCTTGTGCTTCCGTCTTCATCAATAATGTTTAAGGGATATGCACGCCTATACAAATCAAAACCATAACCCTTATCTCCCACCTCAGATGGCTCAATCTTCTCCTCAATTTCAATAATTGGGATTACGACATCTGCATTGTTATCATTATTATTGAGAATGTCATTATCTTCCGACTCAATAACTGTATGCCCAAGAGCTTTTTCAACTGCATTTATGAGTTTCTCCTCTTCCGTTTTTTGGTCTTTTATCCAATCTGTTGACCAAATACGATAGATAGTCCAACCCATATCTTCAAGCACGGCTTGACGCAAGCGGTCTCGTTCACGAGCCGTACGAGAACTATGATAAGCCGCTCCATCGCACTCTATGCCGATAGCGAACTTTCCGCTTTGGGTCGGATGCTTAACAGCCATGTC
>JAEIGA010007861.1_pt1 | contig 16176 bp, 15 predicted proteins | sample 9270691 | NCBI WGS metagenome assembly JAEIGA01 (sample SAMN17057246, study PRJNA624740) | gut metagenome | biome: biome; isolation source: fecal sample | host: Bos grunniens | place: China: Xizang | collected 2019
CATGGAATATTCTTTCCATCGGCACCGAAAACGGAAGTCATTCCGATTTTCTTTCCAATTAATCCAGGCATTGGTTTGTTTAATTAATTGATTATAAATAATTTACGTCCCGCTACACATTTTTGCGGGCTGCAAATATACAACTATTATTTTAATTTTCAACACTTTACGAGAAAAAATTGTTGATAACTTTTTATCCAATTATTATTACTATCTTTGCGCGGATATATAATATAGGTATATGATACTAGGTGCTTTTGACTTCATACAGATGTCTTTTACGGACATCCTGGACATCATCCTCCTGGGACTGATCATATTTGTAGCATTCCGATGGCTCAAGGGTTCCTCCGCCATCAGTATCTTCGTGGCGATCGTCTCATTATACCTGATACGTGTCCTTGTAACTGCTTTCAACATGAGGCTCATCGAGGCCATACTGAACATGATCCTCGATGTGGGAGTGCTTGCATTCATCGTGATATTCCAGCCTGAAATCAGAAAATTCCTCACCAGACTTGGAAACAGATACATGAGCAACCCACAGGGAAAGGCTCTTGTCGACAAGATTCTCGGACGCAACAAGAATCACGGAGAATATGCTGAGGAGGTCAACAACATCACCGAAGCATGCAGACGAATGTCGGAAGAAAAGACCGGAGCCCTCATTGTCATCGCACATACGACGGCACTGGATGACATCATAAGCACCGGAGACAGGATCAACGCCAGCATCCACAGACGTCTCATCCTGAACCTGTTCTTCAAGAACTCCCCTCTTCATGACGGAGCGCTGATAATTTCAGGAAACAGGATCGTGGCTGCCAGATGCACGCTCCCTATCACAGAAAGAACAGACATACCGGCAAACTACGGAATGAGGCACAAGGCGGCGATAGGTGTGACAGAAGAAACAGATGCTGACGCGATAGTGGTATCTGAAGAGACCGGAAGAATATCCTTTGTATCCGGAGGTCAGGTAACCCCGATAACAAACATAAACGAACTGAAGCTGCACCTGACCACGTCAATCAGCAAATAAGAGAACATAAGAATTGAAAGAAGAAATATCCATAATAGACAGAAGACTTGAGCAGAAGATTGGATTTGACCGTATAAGGCAGATTATTTCAGACAGATGCTCAACATCCTATGCTTCCGAGAGGACAGCAGAGGAACGGTTCTGCTCAGATGCGGCAGAGATCCGCAGAAGACTCCTGCTCACAGACGAGATGAGGCTCATAATGATGTTCGAAGACAGCTTTCCTTCAGGAGGCTTCATCGACTGCATCGATTTCCTTAAGCCACTCGAGAGGAGTTCATCATCCATTGACCTGTTGTCGCTGCGCAAGCTCAGGACCATGCTGGACACGCTCAGAAAGGTTACAGCTTTCTTCAGTTCAGTCAAGGATGAAGTATACCCGAATCTCAAGAGAATGAGCGCCGGCATACTTTCGTTCCCGGAAGTACATCGCAGGATAGACAACATAATCGACCGTTACGGCGAAGTAAAGGACACAGCTTCCGACGAACTCTATGACATCCGCAAGTCCCTTCGGGAGAAGGAAGGAGCCATATCCAGAAGGATGAGCGCAATCCTCAAGAAGGCGCAGGAAGAAGGTATCGTAGATGCCGATGCAGGAGTATCCGTACGTGACGGAAAAATGCTCATACCCGTAAGCGCAGCCAACAAGAAACGTATAGCTGGATTCATCTACGACGAATCTGCCTCCGGAAAGACAGCGTTCATCGAGCCCGCCGAAGTGGTGGAGCTTGACAACCAGATAAAGGAACTTCAGTTCTCTGAACAGCGGGAGATTCTCCGCATACTCCTTGAATTCACAGAGTTCATGAGGCCATACATACCGGAACTTCTGGATGCTGCCGTTTACCTTGGAGAGATCGATTTCCTCATGGCCAAAGCCCAGGTGTCCCTTGACTTCATCGCAGGCATGCCGATAATCTCCGAAAACGGTGAGATGAACCTCAGAAAGGCCCGTCATCCGCTTTTGGAAAGAACCCTCAAGAAAGAAAAGAAGGAGATTGTCCCGCTCACGGCGACATTGACTCCTGCAAAACATATCCTCCTGATCTCAGGACCTAATGCCGGAGGAAAATCCGTATGTCTGAAGACGGTCGGACTGCTGCAGTACATGTTCCAGTGGGGAATGCTCATCCCTACATCAGAGACCTCAGAGATGCTTGTCTTCGACAGAATCATGGTCGACATCGGAGACGACCAGTCGATCGACAATGACCTCAGTACATACAGTTCCTTCCTCGTGAACATGAAGGAGATGCTTGCAAAAGCTGATTCCCGCACGCTGGTTCTTATCGACGAGTTCGGCTCAGGCACGGAACCTGCTGCCGGAGGAGCCATTGCAGAAGCCATCCTCAGCGAACTTGACAAGAGAGGAGCATACGGAATCATCACGACACACTATACCAACCTCAAGCTCTATGCTTCCGCCGACACAGGCGTGATGAACGGAGCCATGATGTTCGACGTGAAGAACATCGCGCCTATGTTCAAGCTGGAGATGGGACTGCCGGGCAATTCATTCGCATTCGAGCTTGCGCGAAAGATGGGACTCCCGGAGACAATCATCAAGGACGCAGAGACACGCGCCGGAGAAGAATTCGTAGGTATCGAGCGAAACCTCCGCAAGATTGCCAGAAACAGAAAGGCCCTTGACGAGAAGCTCGAGCGCATCAAGCATACGGACAAGACTCTCGAGAACATCACAGACCGCTACCAGAAGGAACTGCAGCAGATAAAGCAGCTCAAGAAGGAGATACTCGACCAGGCCAAGAAGGAGGCGGAAGAGATAATCAAGGGGGCGAACAAGCAGGTTGAGCATACCATCAAGACCATCAAGGAGTCACAGGCCGAGAAGGAATCAACCCAGGAGGCAAGAAAAGGTCTGCAGGACTTCATGTCCATCCTTGCAGCCAAGAAGGAGCAGGAGCAGAAGGAAAAGGAAGACTACATCGAGAAGAAAATAAAGCAGCTAGACGCCCGCAGGGAAAGACAGCAGCAGAGAAAGGCGCAAAAGGCGGACGAGAGGTCCCAGCAGCAGATACGCGAGGCACAGGCAGAGCAGCAGAGACTTGAGGCTTTCCGCAACGCTCCGCTAAAAGCCGGAGAGAAAGTAAGGGTGAAGGAAAACGGAATGGTGGGAGAGGTTGCAAAGGTATCTGCCAAGGCTGTCGTGGTGATAATAGGAAACATCAGCAGCAAGATGCCGCTGGACAAGGTCGAGAGAATCACTTCGAACGAGTTCAAGAGCGCCGTCAAGGAGACTGCAAGACCTGCCTCTACAATCAAGGTCGATTCTTCAATCAACGAGAGGAAGCTGAACTTCAGCACGGAGATAGACGTCAGAGGAGAGAGGCTCAATGACGCTGTAGAGAAAATTACCAGATATGTGGACGATGCGATAATGCTCGGCGTATCGACGGTAAGGATCATCCATGGAAAAGGAACAGGAGTTCTGCGCGATGAACTTCAGAAACTGATCCGTACCATACCGGGAGTTGCATCCGTACGCGACGAACACATACAGTTCGGAGGCACAGGAGTCACTATTGTTACTTTTGATTAATAGACTATGACTGAAAAGAATAAAAAGATCATTATCGGAGCTGGTGCTCTGGCCGCAGCTATAACTGTTGCGGCAGCAGTTCTGTCTCTGACCGGAGAGGAGAAGATACATGAGGCTGTCAAAGCTGGTCCTGAAGCGGTCGTGATAGAGTTCACCGAGGCAATGAAGGCCGGAGACTTTGAGAAAGCAGAGCAATTATGCGACCTTGAAACAATGCAGGAATATCTGGATGCATATATGCAGAAATGGGAGGCTAAGAGCATCAAGGACAGTTCGGCATTCGCATCAACAGTCAGGATTCTTGGGGAGACTACCATCGAAATAGGTGAAGTCGACATGCAGGATGGCGTATGCTTCATTGATTACTCATTGAAACTGGACAAAAATACAAGAAAGTGCCGTGCCGGCTTGAAGAAGGAGGAGGGAGAATGGAAGGTAACGGAAATTACAGACAGGAATTAGGCAGAATCGGTGAGGACCTCGCCTGCAGTCATCTGGAAAGTCTGGGACACAGGATACTTGCAAGAAACTGGAGAAGCGGACATCTGGAGATAGACATCATATCTCTTGGAGAGGATGGAATACATTTTGTAGAGGTAAAGACCCGCCGCAGGAACGTGCAGGCCGCCCCTCAGGATAATGTAGGACATAAGAAACAGGCCAGGATCACAAAGGCGGCGCTGAGTTTCCTCAAAAGCAGGGAAGGAGTTCCATACGGCAGTCACGAATGCTCGTTCGATGTTGCGGCGATAACTTTCGAGGGTGACAAGGCACAGCTGGAATGGATACCGCAGGCTTATATACCTATATATTTATAAGACTAACACAAAACCACATTTTATAATGAACATAAACAACTGTTATTGCGTAATCATGGCCGGAGGATCCGGAACAAGATTCTGGCCGGTCAGCAGGGCAGCAAAACCTAAACAATTTCTAGACATCACAGGCACGGGACGCACCTTCATCCAGCAGACCTACGACAGGTTCAGCAGGATTGTTCCTGAGGAGAACATCATCGTGGTAACCGCGCAGAAATATCACGACATTGTGCGCGAGCAGCTTCCACAGCTCCCGGAAGAAAACCTTCTTCTTGAGCCGTATGCAAGGAACACAGCACCTTGTATTGCATACGCTACATACAAGCTCCTGACAAGAAATTCGGATGCACACGTAGTGGTGACTCCGTCAGACCATGCCATCGACAATGAAGACCTGTTTGTAGAGACAATCCGAAATGCATTCGAGTATGTGGAGCAGAATGATGTACTCATGACCCTTGGAGTCGTGCCTACAAGACCAGACACAAACTATGGTTATGTCCAGGCATGCGGAGGCAAGGCTGCGATGACAAGCAGCGAGCCTATGCCGGTGAAGACCTTCACCGAGAAGCCGGACAAGGACATGGCAAGCCTGTTCATCAGCACAGGAGAGTTCTTCTGGAACGCCGGTATATTCCTCTGGAAGGCAAAGAGCATCTGCAGCGAGCTCAGAAGACACCTCCCTGAAGTGGACGGTCTTTTTGAAGGATGGGATAGAGCACTCGGGTCAAAGATCGAAGGTGAGTTCATTCTTCGCGCATTCACCGACTGTCCTAACATATCAATCGACTACGGTGTCATGGAGAAGACCGACAGGGCATGGATATATCCTGTGAAGTTCGGATGGAGCGACATCGGAACATGGGAGTCGCTTTACAACTACTTCGGCGACAAGGATGGTCTTGGAAATGCAGTCAAGACAGAAAAATGCCTTCTTGAGGACGTGGAAAACGTCATGGCTCTTTCCACAAACAAGAAAAAGCTCATCGCAATAAAGGGACTGGAAAACTTCATGGTGGTTGATACGGAAGATGCCCTTATCATCTGCCCTAAAGACGACAAGAATTTCAGAGACTTCATCTCAGGCATAGCAATGCCGGAATACGAAAAATATCGCTAACGTCATCCCCAGCCTGACCGGGGATCCTAATACTGATTGAATACTATGGAGAAAAGAATACAGGCCGACATGGTTGCGGCAATGAAAGCAAAGGAGACAGTAAAGCTCGCATCACTCAGAGCAATCAAGGCGGCTGTCATGCTCGCAAAGACTGCTGAGGGTGCAACAGGAGAAGTCACAGACCAGGAGATCGTGAAGATCATCCAGAAGCTCGTGAAGCAGCGCAAGGAGAGCGCGCAGCAGTACAATGACGCAGGACGTCCTGAGCTCGCAGAGAACGAGCTTGCTGAAGCAGCCGTAATGGAAGTTTACCTTCCAAAACAGCTCACAGAGGCTGAGCTTGAGGCCGAACTCAAAAAGATCATCGCAGAGGTTGGAGCAACAACTCCACAGGAGATGGGCAAGGTGATGGGCGTAGCGACAAAGAAGCTCGCTGGCCTCGCAGACGGACGCGCCATCTCAGCAGCAGTGAAGAAACTTCTGGCATAATCTGATAGACATAAAGCCAGCAGGTGCTGGATTCTCATGGTCCTTCCCACTTCGTGGGCCCCTTCCCTTTTCGGGAGCCAATGCCATGGAATCCAGCACCTGCTGGGTTCTATATGTTTATACAAAGGCTATCTGGCCGTCGAGGATGGTGACAGCGATGGCTGAGTCGCGGTGGACATGGCCGTCGAGGATAGCTTTTGCCAGAAGGTTGACGAGTTCTTTCTGCATGAGGCGTTTGATAGGGCGGGCACCGTATGCCGGTTCGTATCCCTTGGTGCTCATGTAGTCCTCGAACTCCTGGGTGAAGCTGATGGTCACACCATTCTCCGAGAGTTTGTCCTGAAGGTCGCGCATCTGCATGCGGAGGATTTCCCGGATGTCGCTCTGCGAGAGCGGCTCGAACATGATCACTTCATCAATACGGTTGAGGAATTCCGGACGTACAGTGCGCTTAAGAACCTCTACGACCTCATTTCGGCAGTCTGCAAGCATCCTGGCGCGGCCCTCGCCTTCAACAGGAAGGTGTTCCATGAACGTCTGGATAATGTCCGCTCCCACATTGGAAGTCATGATGAGGATTGTGTTCTTGAAGTCGACGGTGCGACCTTTGTTGTCGGTCAGACGGCCGTCGTCAAGCACCTGAAGCAGGATGTTGAACACATCCGGATGAGCCTTCTCTATTTCATCGAGAAGCACCACAGAATATGGTTTGCGCCTTACCGCTTCCGTAAGCTGACCGCCTTCATCATATCCGACATAACCCGGAGGCGCTCCCACAAGACGGCTTACCGAATGGCGTTCCTGATATTCGCTCATGTCGATGCGGGTCATCATGTTCTCATCATTGAAAAGAAACCCGGCAAGAGCCTTGGCAAGCTCTGTCTTACCCACACCGGTAGTTCCCATGAAAAGGAACGAACCGATAGGTCTCTTCTCATTCTGCAGGCCTGCACGTGAACGACGGACGGCATCGGCAACAGCCTCAATGGCTGCATTCTGGCCCACTACCCTCTTATGAAGTTCATCCTCCATCCTGAGGAGCTTCTCACGCTCGCTCTCGAGCATCCTCTTCACCGGAATACCGGTCCACTTCGCTACAACTTCTGCTATATCTTCCGGAGTCACAGCCTCGGTGATGATCGGATTCTTGACTGCAGCCTGCTGAGCAGTCAGCTCCTCGATCCTCTTCTGAGTCTCGGCCATCTTGCCGTAGCGGATCTCCGCTACCTTTCCGTAGTCACCAGCCCTTTCAGCATTATGAGCCTGTAGCTTATAGTCCTCCATCTTCTGACGCGCTGACTGAAGTTCTGAAAGCACCTTCTTCTCCTCTTCCCAACGCTTCTTCAAGGCATCTCTCTGCATCTCAAGTTCCTTAAGTTCAGACTTGATCTTATCCATCTTGAGAGACACTCCCTCACGCTTGATGGCCTCCCGCTCAATCTCCAGCTGACGGATACGGCTGTCCAGCTCCGCAATAGGCTCTGGAACCGAATTCATCTCCAGACGAAGTTTGGATGCCGCCTCGTCAACAAGGTCGATAGCCTTGTCAGGAAGGAATCTGGTAGTGATATATCTGTGCGAAAGCTCCACAGCAGCGATAAGCGCATCATCTTCAATGCGCACCTTATGGTGGTTCTCATAACGTTCCTTCAGACCGCGCATGATGGAAATGGACGCAGCCGGAGACGGTTCATCCACCATCACCATCTGGAAACGGCGTTCAAGAGCCTTGTCTGCCTCAAAGTACTTCTGATACTCGTCAAGGGTAGTCGAGCCGATTGTCCTGAGCTCGCCTCGCGCCAGAGCAGGCTTGAGGATATTGGAAGCATCCATCGCACCTGATGTACGGCCTGCTCCCACAAGGGTGTGTATCTCATCAATAAATAGAATCACCTCTCCCTCGCTGTCAACGACTTCCTTGACTACACCCTTGAGCCTTTCCTCAAACTCTCCCTGATATTTGGCGCCGGCAATCAGTGCGCCAAGGTCCAATGAATATATTTTCCTACTCTTGAGATTCTCAGGAACGTCGCCGTCAACTATCTTCTGCGCGATACCTTCGGAAATCGCTGTCTTTCCTACTCCCGGCTCTCCGACCAGAATAGGATTATTTTTTGTCCTCCTGCTGAGGATCTGCAATACTCTTCTTATCTCCTCGTCTCTGCCTATTACAGGATCGAGCTTTCCCTGCGCTGCCCTCTCATTGAGATTTACAGCGAACCTACTGAGATTTTCAAACTTATTTTCAGCCATAGTATTGTTTGTTATATGATTCAACGCAGTAATAGCCGTCTGCTCTACTGAACAGACGGCTATAGGTCAAATAATATTCCAAACGCCTTAGACTGACATTTTGTCAGCAGGCTTTAAATCAAATTACTCAGCTGGAGTCTCTGGAGTTTCAGCTGGTGCAGCCTGCTCACCAGCAAGCTCCTCAGTAAATGGAGGAATAACTCCTTCTTCTACCAATTCTTCTGTCTCCTTAACATCCTGACCAGCTCTTTCTACGAGGGCGCTACCCTTATCTGACTTGTAAGAGAATGATGCAACGATAGAAACAACGAGAATGAAGATTGCGAGTCCCCATGTGATCTTCTCGAGGATATCAGTTGTCTGACGAACACCAAAAGTCTGGTTACCTGCTGTGAAGTTGCTTGCGAGTCCACCGCCTTTGCTGTTCTGAAGCAGTACAACAAGAGTGATAAGTACGCTGCCAACAAGAGCAAGAACAGCCAAAATTGTAAATAATGCGCTCATATCTATATTATTACACTAATTTAATTCGTTCAATTTTTGAATAAGGGTTGCAAAGTAAGCACTTTTTTCCGGATATGCCAAAATTAGTTTGGAATAAATGTGCTTTGCCTGCTCAAAATAGCCCTGCTCTGCGTAAATCTGAGCAAGGGTTTCTGTATAAAAGCCAAGATCGTCAGCTCCGGCCCCCTCCTTCTCGGATTTATCCTGACGCACCTTTGCAGCATAACGTGAGAAGACATTATCGTCTGACCTGCGGACTTTATCATAGTCTTCCTGAGAGAAATAATCACCTACTCCGGCATATGTCTTTCTCTTTTCCGGAACAACGGACTCCTCCTCTGCACGGGCCGATTCTGATATATACGTCTTTATGAGCTCCTCAACGTCCGCATCAGTCCATTTTTCCGGATTCGCAGAACGCATCATTGCCGCGAGCTTTCCTCTTGAACCGACATACATTGCCGCCTCAGCATACTGCTCCTTACCCCAGCTGTCTCCCATCTGGCTCATTCGCGCGCAAAGTTCCTTCCTTGCCCCACCGAACCAAGGGTAAAGATTGACAACACCCGCAAGCTCGTCAATAGTCAGTTTCTTTATATCAATATAAGATCCCATCGTTACCACCTTGCTACAGTCGCATTAAATATATCATCACACAGCTGCTCCACGATCTCCTCACACAATGAAGCCTCGACAGCATCAAGAGGCTGCATGGCATCGAAATCAGCATAAGCTGAGAAGGATTTGTCCTGGAAGTCGTCTTCAGGATACTTCCTGTTAACGAAGCTGATCTTGATTGTAACTGTCAGACGGCTGGTCGCAGCCTGTTCGTTGGCAGTCACCGCCGATGCCTTCACATCATAACCAGACACAGCTCCTACAATTTCCAGGTCACCATCCATATCCACCAGTTCCAGACGGGTTAGCTTAAGGAATTTTTCCTGCAGGGCCTCTGTTATCTGATTGCTCAAAGAAGGGTTCACCTTCATGGCAGTGTACTCGAAATAGTTGATGGTCACAGTCTTGACATCTGCCTGAATCGACGTTCCTGTAAAGGAGTAGATGCCACATGACTGTACCGCAAGTGCAGCCGCTGATATAACCAGTGTCATTACCAGCTTTTTAAATATATTTCCCGATGATACCATATATCCTGTCAATTCATTTGCTTTAATTTACGGTAGAGAGTCCTCTCTGATATGCCAAGTTCTGACGCTGCAGCCTTTCTGTTGCCATCGTGCTTGCGAAGCACCTTTTCGATCAGTTCCATGCTTGCGTTCCTTATGGACAAGCTTTCAGGAACCTGCTCCTCATATTCCTGCTCCTCCGGATCCTCGTCATATTCAGGAGCCTCGACAGCAGGAGGCGGTGGCAAAGATGGCGAAGAAGAAGCGACAACACCTAATCCTGCCTTGGCCACTATATCCTTCAGATAATCAACATCCTGTTTAAGCTTGAACAGAGTCCTGATAATGGCTTCTCTTTCATTTGCCGCCTCCGGAGAGTCATGGTAAGACGATGATGTGGCAGGAAGCATTTCAGGTTCCTCACGAGGTATGTATTTTGACAGTATCTCAACTCCGACTTCCCTCTTATCCATTCCCGCCGAAATTCTTTCGGACTCAAGGACAGAAACCTTTTCAGCAACATTCTTCAGCTGTCGGATGTTACCCGGCCAACGATATTTGCGGAGCATTATGGAAGCCTCCTCTGTAAGGCTGATCTTGGCCATGCCGTATTTAGCTGAAAAATCAGACGCAAACTTGCGGAAAAGAAGGTTGATGTCTGTAGGCCTCTCGCGCAGGGCAGGCATCTTGATGGTCACTGCATCAAGTCTATAGTATAGGTCTTCGCGGAACTTGCCCTGAGACACGGCATGGAGGAGGTTGACGTTTGTGGCAGCTATAACACGTACATCCGTGGTAAGCACTTTAGACGAACCTACCCTGATGAACTCTCCAGACTGAAGCACGCGCAGAAGCTTGGCCTGAGAAGCCAAAGGAAGTTCGCCTATCTCATCAAGAAACAACGTACCGCCATTCGCCTCTTCAAAATAACCTTTACGCATCTCGCTTGCACCCGTGAAAGAACCTTTTTCATGACCGAAAAGTTCAGAATCTATGGTTCCCTCCGGAATAGCTCCACAGTTGATAGCGAAATACTTACCTCTTCTTCGTGAACTGTTCTGGTGAATGATGCGAGGAATGTTCTCCTTTCCGACTCCACTCTCTCCTGAAACCAACACTGTTATATCAGTAGGAGCCACAGCCATAGCTATTTCCAGCGCTCTGTTAAGCGCCGGATCATTGCCGATGATATCGTATTTATTCTTAAGTGTCTGTAATTCCTGGTTTGTCATAGCGCCGCAAAGTTACGAAAAGAGTAGAAAATATGCATCTTCCCTCTTAAAAAATATAAAAATATGATTATCTTTGCGCCGAATATGCCCTAAGGGCAAATGACACGTTGATAATATTTTAACCATTTATAATTTTACAATCAACATGAGAAAAAACATCAATTTCCTGTTTGCCGCTCTCGTAGCTCTCGCAGCTGCTGCATGTAGCTCTCCAGAGAAGATGGCAGAGATGGCAGAGAATGTAACTGTTAAGTGCGAGCCAGCAGTACTCGAAGTAATCGGCGGTACTATCGACGCTACAGTTTCTGTAACTTACCCAGAGGACTATTTCCATCCAAAGGCTATCCTCGAGGTAACTCCAGTTATCGTTTACGAAGGTGGTGAGGCTGCTATGGAGCCATTCATCTTCCAGGGTGAGAAGGTTGAGGACAACTACGAGGTTGTTCCTTCAGCTGGTGCTACCGTTACAAAGAAGGTACACTTCGACTATGCTCCAGGCATGGAGAACTGCTACCTCGAGCTCCGTGGTGTTGTAAAGCACAAGTCTAAGTCTGTTGATCTTCCTTCAAAGAAGGTTGCTGACGGTGCAAACACAACTTACATGCTCGTTGACAAGAGCGGTGCTCTCGACCTTAAGGCTGATGGATACCAGGAGGTGATCAAGCAGACTGCAGAGGGTCAGATCCTTTATCAGATCAACAGCTCTAACGTAAGAAACAGCGAGCTCAAGGGTCACTCAATCAAGGACTACCAGGCTGCTCTCAACGAGATCCTCGCTAACGAGCGCAAGACTATCGTAAGCACTGACGTTGTTGCTTATGCTTCACCAGACGGAAAGGAGGATCAGAACGCTAAGCTTTCTGACAACCGTTCTAAGTCAGCTGAGAAGGCTTACAACAAGGTAACAAAGAAGATCGCTGTTGACGCTCCAGTTAACGTATCAAGCATCGCTGAGGACTGGGAGGGATTCCAGGAGCTCGTAGCTGCTTCTGACCTCGAGGACAAGGAGCTTATCATCCGCGTTCTTTCTATGTACAGCGACCCAGCTGTTCGCGAGAAGGAGATCAAGAACATGTCTGCAGTTTACTCTACTCTTGCTAAGGAGGTTCTCCCTGAGCTTCGTCGTGCAAGATTCATCGCTAACGTAGAGTTCCAGAACTATACTAACGAGGAGCTCCTCCAGCTTATCGAGGAGAACATCGACGTTCTCGACGAGACTGCACTTCTCCGTGCTGCAACTCTCGTGAAGAAGAACGAGCAGAAGCTCGACATCTACAAGAAGGCTGCCGAGAAGTTTGAAAGCGCTGCTGCTAAGTACAACATGGCTGTTGTTTACCTCAACATGAACGACGTTGACAAGGCTGCTGCAACTCTCAAGGGTCTTGAGATGGACGCTGACTGGCAGAACGCAATGGGCGTTATCGCTCTCCGCAAGGGTCAGCTCGAGGCTGCAAACAACTACTTCAAGAAGGCTGGTACTCAGACTGCAACCAAGAACCTCGCTGTTCTTGACATCCTCAACGGAAAGTATGAGGATGCTGCCGCTAAGCTTGCTGGTTCAACAGAGTGCAACGCTGCTCTCGCTCAGATCCTCGTAGGCAACTACGCTGCTGCTGATCAGATGACATGCAAGTGCGCTAAGTCATACTATGTTCGCGCAATCGCTGCTGCTCGCCAGGGCAACGCAGAGGGCGTTAAGGCAAACCTCGAGAAGGCTTGCAAGAACGAGAAGCTCGCTGAGAGAGCTGCTAAGGACGTAGAGTTCGCACAGTACAGATAATCAATCTGACACAATACAATAAAAGAGCGACAGTCTTCAGGACCGTCGCTCTTTTTGTTTTATATGGATTACTTAAGTTCCTTATATTCTTTCACCAATATAACCACACGGCAGGTCGCCCAAATAAGCATCAGCACGTAGGCAATCATGACAAGGGTTCCGTATTGTGTATCCATAGATGTCATTGCGTGAATGATTCCGAAGACAACCACTGCCAGCAAGGCGATCGCCATGGCGATCAGATGTATAAGTTTCTTTAATTTCTCGTTCATGTTACAGTTGTTTGAGACAATAAAGGTAAGAATTTTTGAGAAATCAGGTAACATTTTATAACTTCGTAAATGTATAATAAGAAAGTTATTGCATATGAATACAGTTATCGTAATCCTTTTGAGTGCCTTGATAGCGGCAGCCATCACATGGGCCGTCATGCGCTCCATCCACAAGAGCGAACTGGAACTTGCACGCAAGGAGTGCGAGAGCATTAAAGAAATCCATCGTAAGGAGATGGAAAATGTGGAGAAACTTTCCAAGCAGGCACAGGAAAACTATGAGAGGGCTCTGAAAGAGATGAAGGAGACTGTTGTCAGCAGCATGACCGCAGAGACCGAGAGGATATTGAAGAAGAGAGAGAAAGAGCTGGAAGAAGGCAACCAGAGCAACATGGACGGCATCCTGAAGCCTCTGAAGGAAAGCATCAGCGCCATGGAGAAGGCAATGAAGGAGAATGCGGAGAGCCATGTAAAGACCAGCACTCAGCTTTCGGAGCAGTTCAAGCAGGCAGTGAAGGAAATGCAGGAAAAGACTTCAGATGTGGGCAAAAAGGCCGACAGTCTTTCTGAAGCCCTGACAGGCAAACCTAAGGTACAGGGATGCTTCGGAGAGAATTTCCTTGATGCCATCCTTGCCGGAGAGGGACTGCAGGAAGGCAAGCACTACAGCAGAGAAGCAGCGAACGAGGACTTGAGCCGCCCTGACTTTGTGTTCCACTTCAAGGACGGATTTGAGGAGAAGGACCTCATAGTAGATTCAAAAGTATCGCTCACTGCGTTTGTGGATTATATGAACGCAACTGATGATGCGTCAAAATCCGACGCTCTGGACAGACATGTCAAGAGCGTACGCAAGCATATTGACGAGCTGGCGAAGAAGGAATATGCAAAGAAGGTAAAGAAGCCATTTGCAGATTATGTATTGATGTTCATGCCTCGTGACATGGCCTTCAGGGTAGCCTTGGAGAAGGAGCCGGCACTCTGGCAGGAGGCATATCAGAAGAATGTGCTGATCGCCACAGAGCAGACAATCATGCCGTTCCTGAAGATCATGCAGCTCACATGGAACAAGTTCCAGCACGACACCAACACCCAGAAGATAACTCAGGCGGCCCAGAACATGATCGACCGCGTGGCAGCATTCTACGAAGGATATATCGATCTTGGAAAGAAGATCAAGAGCGTGAACTCTGCATATAATAACGGTGTGAACAAGCTCAAGCCAGAGGGACAGAGCATCACCACATCAGCCAGACAGGTGATGGCCCTGGGAGTGAAACTCAGCAAAGGCAAAGAGCTGAAGGAGCCTGAAGAAATACTCGAAATCGGGGATGAAATGTAAAACTTAAATACACTTGAATATGAAAAAGATTTTAATCGCTATCGTCCTGGTCATATGTCTGGCAGGTGCCGCTTTCTGGTTCTTCACAACAGGGAACACAAATGACAATGAGAGGATGTACATGGAATTGGTCATTGAGGGAAAGGACATCAAGGAGACCGTAAATGTGCTGCAGAAGCGCCTTGAGTCATATGGTGTCAAGGATCTGAGAACGGAGTCACTTGAGCAGAATGTCCTTACCATCAGTTTCCCTCCTCAGGATTCAATGCATTGCGTCAGGAAGCTCATGTGCACAAAAGGCAAGCTGGAGATCCGTCCGACATTTACTGGATACGAGTTACAAAGCTCACTCATAAAGGCTGATGAGATCATTTCTGAAAAATCAGGAGAGACTTTATTTGAGATTCTTCATCGTGAATATACCCCTTATGCACGTATAGGCGTTGTCAATGTAAATGATACTGCAAAATTCGCAGAATACTTCAGAATGCCTGAAGTAAAGGAGATCATAGGAAAGGATTTTATTCCAGCATGGTCAATATACCCAGAAGCCGGAGCCGAGGATATGTTCGCACTCATAGGTATCAGACGCCAAAGGGAAATTGAAAAGGTACTGAACTCCGACGAAATGGAAGAGGCATGTATAGAATATTTCGAAGGTATGCCTGAAATAAAGATTAAGATGACAAAGAAGGGAGGCAGAATCTTTCGCAGACTTACAGGGGATAATGTGGGAAGACAGCTTGCCGTAACAATTGATGGCCGTGTATATACATATCCATACGTACATGAAAGGATTGACGGAGGCGAGTGCTCGATCGCATGCATGGGTCTGACAGAGTCTGAACTGAGGACAACTGTAGCCATGCTGAATGGTGGAATGCTACCTGCAACTGTCAAGATCACCAGAGAGTGGGGAGAGTAGAGCTGCTATGAAGAAAACATTATATCTGCTGATTCTTTGCATCTTCGCAACAGGATGCGCACAAAGCTCCAGGTATGTCCAGTCTGTGCGTTTCCCCGAAGACGCCACTCCTGAGGAAAAGGTGGAGATGGCGGCCAGGGTTGTCCCTTCCCGGAAACAGCTGCAGTGGCAGTCACTCGAACTGACTGCATTCCTGCACTTCGGAATGAATACATTTACAGGGAACGAATGGGGTGACGGAAAGGACTCGCCGGCATTATTCAACCCTTCTGAGCTGGACTGCAGGCAGTGGGTGCGCACGCTGAAGGATGCTGGATTCAAGATGGCCATAATTACCGCAAAACACCATGACGGATTTTGTCTCTGGCAGACTGAAACGACTGATTATTCGGTAAGGAATTCTCCGTGGAAAGACGGCAAGGGAGATGTGGTGAGGGAACTTAGCGAAGCATGCCGTGAATACGGCATCGGATTCGGCGTTTATCTTTCACCATGGGACAGAAATGCCGAGTGCTATGGGGATTCCCCTGCCTACAATGCATTCTTCATCAAGCAGTTGACAGAGCTCCTGACAAATTATGGAGAGGTAGGGGAAGTCTGGTTTGACGGAGCGTGCGCTGAAGGTCCGAACGGAAAGAAACAGGTCTATGACTGGCCAGCCATCCTTGAAACGATACACACTCTTCAGCCTGATGCAGTGACCGCA
>JAEIGA010007862.1_pt1 | contig 16175 bp, 9 predicted proteins | sample 9270691 | NCBI WGS metagenome assembly JAEIGA01 (sample SAMN17057246, study PRJNA624740) | gut metagenome | biome: biome; isolation source: fecal sample | host: Bos grunniens | place: China: Xizang | collected 2019
CGGTGCTGATAGACGCGGCCGAACTTCAGGACACCGTCTTGGTTGATGATGAATTTCTGATACATGGCTTAACTATAAATTGTGGCTACAAGTGTGCGCGCTCCGCCGTAGTCGCGAAATTCGCAGAGGTAGATGCCCTGCCAGGTGCCGAGGTTGAGGCGCCCGTCGGTGATGGGTATGGTGAGGCTGACGCCGAAGAGTGACGACTTGGCGTGGGCGGGCATATCGTCGAGCCCCTCCATCGTGTGGTCGTAGTAGGGTTCGCCCTCGCGCACCAGGCGGTCCATGATTTTGCTCATATCGGTACGCACATCGGGGTCGGCATTTTCATTGATCGAGAGGGCGCACGAGGTGTGTTGCACAAAGAGATGGAGCAACCCTACCTGGGGCAAGGGCTGCGGCAGGTGCGCCATCACTTCGCGTGTGACAAGGTGACATCCGCGACGCTTGGGCGATAGTTGAAAGGTGGTTTGTGCGATCATGTCTATTGCAGGATTGAGAATGACTTGATGATGGTTCTTTCTTAAAGATGCAGTTCGTTCGGGACCTTGCCCGAGTGCTCTACAAAGTTAGTGTTTGGCGACGGATATTCATTATTTTGCACTGCGATTTTTTATTTATTGTGTATCAAATGTGGTGTCGCTACGCTCCTTTTACCCCAAAAAACAGAAGCGACACCCCGGCGGGGCATCGCTTCGTGCTATTGTAAAGTATTGACGTTTGCGTCGAGATTATTCACCCTTGTGCGCTTCGACCCAACGGCGAGCGTTGACGAAGGCTTCCATCCATGGTGTAACATCCTGTGTGCGACGGCAGCAGGGGTATTGAGGATTTTGCCAGGGGAAGAAGGCACGTTCCAAATGAGGCATCATAGCCAAGTGGCGACCGTCTGCGCTGGCAATACCTGCTACGTTGTACTTCGAACCGTTGGGGTTGCCTGGATATTGGTCGTAGGCATACTTGAGCACTACGTTGTAGTTTTCCTCAGCCAAAGGCAAGTCAAACTTACCTTCACCATGAGCTACCCAGATACCGAGGTCGGTGCCCGAGAGTGAACCAAACATCACGCTTTCGTTTTGAGGAACGGTGACGCCGACAAAGGCACTTTCAAACTTGTGAGAGTCGTTGTGCAGCATGCGTGAGCGCTCTGCGTGGTCGGGGTTGATGAGGTTCAATTCCACCATCAATTGGCAACCATTACATACACCGAGCGAGAGGGTATCCTTGCGTGCATAGAAGCGGTCGAGGGCAGCTTTCGCCTTGGGGTTGTAGAGGAAGGCGCCTGCCCATCCCTTTGCCGAGCCGAGTACGTCGGAGTTGGAGAAACCGCCGCAGAATACGATCATATTGATATCGTCAAGTGTTTCGCGGCCTGTGATGAGGTCGGTCATCATGACGTCTTTCACATCAAAGCCTGCGAGGTAGAGTGCATAAGCCATTTCGCGTTCGCCGTTGGTACCCTTTTCGCGGATGATTGCTGCGCGTACACCGCTTGGCGTACGGCGCTCGGGCGAGATACCGAGTGATGCAAACGAGCCTTCGAATTCGGGCTTGATAGCAAACTTCAATGGTTGATTCTTGTAATTTGCTGCACGTTGGTCAGCACATCCGTTGAAGCTTTGCTTAGTATCGAGTTCGTGTGAAGTAGAATACCATACGTCGCGGAGACTATCGATGCAGAAGGTGTATTCCTTGCCGTCCTTAGAGACGAGGATGCGACGCTCTGCCGATGGGCGACCGATCAATTGGAAACCTACACCTACTTCGTTCATGATTTCTTCAAACGCTTCCTTATTTGTTTCGTTCACTTGAACTACTACACCAGGGTTTTCAGCATAAAGTGCGGGTACGACATCGGCATCTGCAAAGCCATCGAGGCAGATATCCAAACCGCCCTTGGTGTTAGCGAAGCACATTTCGAGCAAACAAGTGAGCAAACCACCTGCCGAGATGTCGTGACCGGCGAGCAGGAGGCCTTCGTTGACACAGCGTTGTACGGCGTTGAAGGCATCGCGGAAGTATTCAGGATTCTTCACCGTAGGTACATCGCTACCCACATAGCCCAGACTTTGTGCCAAAGCCGAACCACCGAGGCGCAACTGGTCGAACGAGAAGTCGATGTGATACAATACCGAGTTGCGAGGATCCTTAGCCTTGCCACAAGCACAAGTAGTGCCAGTGTTGCGAGGATTCTTCACCACAGGGCGAACCACCTTGCGCACATCGCTCACCTCACCGCCAGAACTTACGATCACAGTGCCCGGAGAGATGACCTTTTCTCCATCAGGATATTTTTGAGTCATCGAGAGCGAGTCCTTACCTGTGGGGACATTGATGCCCAATTCGCAGCAGAAATCAGAGAGCGCTTGCACACCCTTGTAGAGACGTGCGTCTTCGCCCTTCTGAGCACGGCATGGCCACATCCAGTTGGCTGAGAGGCTCACGCTGTCAAGGCCGTCAGCCAAAGGTGCCCATACCAAGTTGGTCAAACTTTCTGCCACCGCCATCACACTACCTGCAGCGGGGTCAGCCAATCCGACTTGTGGAGCGTGACCGATAGCAGTAGCAATACCTGCCTTGCCACGATAATCCAAAGCCACGACACCACAGTCTGCCAATGGCAACTGCAATGGACCTTGAGTCTGTTGATGCGCCACTTTACCTGTGACACTGCGGTCTACCTTGTTGGTCAACCAGTCCTTGCAAGCCACAGCTTCGAGGCGGAGCACATTATTAATATATTGTTCTGGTGCAGAGGCGTCGTAGGCTGCGTTTTCGTAAGTACGCTCTACGGTCTCGTCCACCATGACAGTTTTTGGCGAGTGACCGAACATTTGCGCTACATCCAGGTCGAATGGACGCACGCCGTCGGCTTGTTGGAAGGCAAAGTGAGCGTCGCCAGTAGTTTCGCCCACTACGTACATCGGAGCACGTTCGCGCTCAGCAATTTGGCGTACGTGTTCGATATGTTCCTCTTGAATGAGCAAGCCCATACGTTCCTGGCTCTCGTTGGCAATGATTTCTTTTGCCGAGAGTGTGGGGTCGCCTACGGGGAGTTGAGCCATATCGATCAAGCCGCCGCATTCTTCCACCAATTCAGAGAGACAGTTGACGTGTCCGGCGCTACCGTGGTCGTGGATGCTGACTACGGGGTTGACATCCTCTTCGCAGAGTGCGCGCACCAAGTTGCTCGCACGCTTTTGCATTTCAGGGTTGGCACGTTGTACGGCGTTGAGCTCGATACCGCTTGAGTAGCGTCCAGTTTCTACTGAAGAAACAGAACCGCCACCGAGTCCGATGCGATAGTTTTCACCACCGACCATCACGACCTTGTTGCCTTTCTTGGGTTCGCCTTTCAGGCAGTCGCGCTTAGTACCATAACCCACACCACCGGCGAGCATGATAACCTTGTCGTAGGCATATTGTTCGCCGTTTTCTTGGTGTTCGAAGGTAAGTACGGATCCTGTGATCAAGGGTTGACCAAATTTATTACCGAAGTCGCTTGCACCATTTGAAGCCTTGATCAAGATTTGCTCAGGTGTTTGGTACAACCAATTTCTCTCCTTCATCGCACCCTTGAGGGCTTCGTTGCGCAATTCGTTGCGGTATGAAGTCATATATACAGCCGTACCTGCGATAGGCCACGAACCGACACCGCCGCCCATACGGTCGCGAATTTCACCACCAGTACCGGTTGATGCACCGTTGAAGGGTTCTACGGTTGTGGGGAAGTTGTGTGTTTCTGCTTTCAGGGAGATCACAGATTCGATGTCCTTGATCACGAAATAATCGCTGGTAGAGTGATCCACCGGTGCGAATTGTTCGACCACGGGACCTGCAGAGAATGCTACGTTGTCCTTGTATGCAGACAGGATCTTGTGAGGATTCTCAGCAGTCGTCTTCTTGATCATCGCAAAGAGTGAAGAAGGCATTTCCTCACCATCGATGATGAATGAACCACCAAAGATCTTGTGGCGGCAGTGTTCAGAGTTGATTTGTGCGAAACCAAAGACTTCTGAATCTGTCAAGCTGCGACCCAATTGCTTCTCAACGCCGTGGAGATATTCGATTTCGGCTGGTGAGAGCGCCAGACCTTCTTGCTCGTTGTAGGTCTCGAGGTCTTGGATATATTGAATAGGTTGTGGCTTGATATCTACGGTGAAGATATTTTGATCCAAACCTTCGTAGACACGTTGCAACATAGGGTCGTGCTCAGCATCTGCGCTCTTCACGGGGAAGTACTCCTCGATGCGAGTAATGCCCTTGATGTTCATGTTTTGAGTGATTTCGACAGCATTGGTACTCCATGGTGTAATCATTTCACGACGTGGGCCGATGAAACAACCTTCCAGAGTCTCTGCCTGAAGAAGTTCAGCTTCGCCATAGAGCCAGCAAAGCGATTTGATTTCTTCTTCGTTGAGCATACTGCCACATTGCGTAGCGATGATGCTTTGTTGTGGGGTTCTAAAGAATAGAATCATAATATGTAGGGTTATAATTTTACAAATTGCTACAAAAATACTATAAACTTGGCGTAAGACAAAATGAAAAGTACAAGAAAATATATTTTCTCGTGTTTTGAAGAAAAAATATTACCTACATACATCAAAGATACGCTCTGAGATGAGGTGCTATCGACTTTTTATTTTTAACTTTGCGCAATAATTTAGTCTATCCATGAAGCAGAAAAATATACTCGCACAGACGCAGATGCAGACACAACAACTTTCTGCGATGCAATTGGCGCTCGCCCAAATGGTCGAGTTGCCTTTGGCGCAGTTTGCCGAGCGTATAGAATGTGAAATGATGGACAATGCGGCGCTGGAGGAAAACTATCAAAATGACGAGGATAAAGCGCTGGAAAAAGCAGACGACGATTGGGGCTATGGCGATGACCTGGATTTGGCAATAGGCGACTATCGCTCGGACGACGATATCCCCAGTTATCTGCAAGATCGGGCGGAATATGGACGCGAAGAGAGAGAGTATGTCATGGTGGCTTCACATTCGCTCTACGATGATTTGAAGGAACAAATCGGCGAGCAGGATCTGACGCCACACGAGGTACAATTGCTGGAATATCTGATAGGCTCGCTCGACGACGGCGGATTCTTGCGCAAAGACCTGGAATCCTTGTGCGACGAGTTGGCTATCTATCACAATATCTATACCGACCAGGACGAACTGGCACGCATGTTGGCCATTCTCCATACCTTCGAACCCCGCGGCATTGGGGCACGCGATCTGCAGGAATGCCTGCTGATCCAACTGCATCACCCCGACTATCATTCGCCCTGGCAAGAACAAAGTATCCAGGTCGTCGAGAAATATTTCAAGCAGTTTATGGCTAAAAGGTGGGACCAAATAGCCGAACGCATGCAGCTCAGCGAGGACGAGGCCAAGCATATTCAGCAGGAACTGACACATCTGAATCCCTCGCCCGGCAGAGCGCTCGACGACGACGACATGCAATCGGCAGCAGCCGTGACGCCCGACTTTTTTGTCATGACGAGCGATGATGGAGATATCGATATCCAGCTCAACCATGGCGATGTGCCGCAACTGCGCGTCAGTCGTTCGTTCCAGGACATAGTGCGCAACTATTCCGCGGGCAATAAAAACACCAGCCGCCAGGAGAAGGAGGGCTATATCTACGCCAGACAGAAAGTAGAGTCGGCACAGAATTTCATCAACCTGATCGAGCGCAGACAGCAAACGTTGTTGGCAGTGATGCACAGTATTGTCGAGTTGCAGCGCCCTTTCTTCCTGGACGAGGATGAAAACCTGCTGCGCCCGCTCACTATCAAAGAGGTGGCCGAACGCACGGGTATGGACAAATCCACGGCGTCGCGTGTCGTCGGCGGCAAATATGTGCAGACGCGCTACGGACTCTATCCCCTCAAGTTCTTCTTCTCAACGGGATTTGTCTCAGCCGAAGGCGAAGAACTCTCGGCACGTCAGATCAAAGCCACACTGACGGAAATCATCGACGCCGAGGACAAGGCAGCACCCCTGGGCGACGAAATATTAGCCCAGATACTGAAGGAGCGAGGCCTGCCCGTGGCACGACGCACCGTCAGCAAATATCGCGAACAACTGGGCATCCCCGTGGCTCGCCTACGCAAAGCATAAACGCATCTACTTCTGTATATTCACGATCAATACATGTCACACAACAGGCACATCATTCGCGCAGCAAAGGTCATTTCGACGATATTCTCGCCGTTCTACTTTTCCTTTCTGGCCTTTCTGGTCTTATTATTCTTCAGCTACCTGCGCTACACGCCTTGGTTCTTTCGCCTATATGTGCTGGCGATGGTCTATCTGATGACTATTGCCGCGCCCAGGCTTTGCATCTATTTGTATCGTAAAATCAACGGATGGACACATCACCAGATGGGCGAACGCGAGCGCCGCTTTGTACCCTACATCCTTTCGATCATCAGCTACAGCGCCTTGCTCCACATGATCTATGATATGTGTATGCCGCGCTACACCCTGCGCATCATCATTTGCGCTTTGGTCATTCAAATCCTGTGCGCACTGTGCAACTTCTTCTTCAAGGTCAGCACACACGCCGCGGCGACTGGTGCCGCCATTGGTATGCTCCTTGCCTTCTCCGTGCTCTTCCAGTTCAATCCCATCATACCTCTGTCCTTCGCCATCCTGATCAACGGACTGGTGTGTAGTTCGCGATTGATTTTGCTCCAACACAAACTGCTCGACACCACGATTGGTACCCTGCTGGGTATCGTCTGCGGTTTCCTGTGCGTAGTGTTGTTTTAAGTAGAAGTATTCTGTTTGGAAAAATTCAAAACAAATCATATAAACCCAATCATATAAAACGAAAAACGTATGACACCAATAGTAAGCATCATCATGGGCAGCACATCAGACCTGCCCGTTATGGAAAAGGCCGCCCTCTTGCTCGACGAGATGGAAGTACCCTTTGAAATCAACGCCCTCTCGGCTCACCGCACTCCTGCCGAAGTCGAAGAATTTGCTCGTGGCGCTGCATCTCGCGGCATCCGCGTGATCATTGCCGCAGCTGGCATGGCAGCCGCTCTGCCCGGCGTGATCGCAGCCAACACCACGTTGCCCGTGATCGGCGTGCCCATCAAGGGTATGCTCGACGGATTGGACGCTCTCCTTTCGATCGTACAAATGCCTCCCGGTATCCCCGTGGCAACAGTGGGCGTGAATGGCGCACAAAACGCTGCCATCCTGGCCGTACAAATGTTGGCACTCTCGGACGAAACCGTGGCTGCACGATTGGCTGCACACAAGGAAGGATTGAAGCAGAAGATCGTCAAAGCCAACGCTGATTTGGCAGAAGTAAAGTTCAAATTCAAGACCAACTAATCACTGAGAAAAAAAGTCAAGACTTTGTAAAAATTTCGCGACGCCTCGTGAAAATTTCGCGACGCCTCGTGAAAAAAAAGTCTTAGTTTTTTCAAAAAAGGTCTGAGTTCTTTTTCCAGAACTTTTTCGCCCTATTCAGGACACTTCCTGTCCTGTACAAGACCATTCTTGCCCTGCATCACAGGGTCTGATTTCATACTCGATATTGTTCACATTTCACACAATAGACAAATGAACCTTTTCAATTATACCCCTCGAAAATCTCACGAAGCACAAATCAAGGGTTGTCCCATAGGTGGCGACCAGCCCATCCGTCTGCAAAGTATGACCACCTGTGCCACGACGGACACCGCAGGATGCGTAGAGCAAATCAAGCGCCTGGTCCAGGCGGGTGCAGACCTGGTGCGACTGACGGCACAAGGTACCATCGAGGCTAATAATTTGAAAAATATCAAGGAGGAGTTGGCACGTCAGGGCATCAACGTACCCCTGGTGGCCGATATCCACTTCAATCCCGCCGTGGCCGACGTAGCGGCGACAATTGTCGAGAAGGTGCGCATCAATCCAGGCAACTACGTAGATCCAGCCCGCCAGTTCAAGTCACTGGAATACACGCCCGAGGAATATGCCGCCGAGTTGCAACGCCTTGAAGAGCGCTTCAAGCAACTGCTCGCCATCTGTCGCGAGCACGGCACCGCCCTGCGCATCGGTGTGAACCACGGCTCGCTGTCGGACCGCATCATGTCGCACTATGGCGATACCCCCGAGGGTATCGTAGAGAGTTGTATGGAATTTCTGCGCATCTGCGTTCGCGAAAACTTCATGAACGTGGTCGTATCAATCAAGGCGAGCAACACCGTAGTAATGGTGCGCTCGGTACGTCTGCTCAATGATGTGATGAAGCGTGAGGGCATGAATTTTCCCCTACACCTCGGTGTGACAGAGGCTGGCGAGGGCGAAGATGGCCGTATCAAAAGCGCTGTGGGGATAGGTGCCCTGCTGAGCGATGGTATAGGCGAAACGATCCGCGTCTCATTGAGCGAAGCGCCCGAAAAGGAAATACCTGTGGCCTATAAACTCGCTTCCTACATTGCCGGCACCCGCACAGGCCACCCCTTTATTCCTGGTCAACCTTGCGGCGCCTTCGACTACCTACGTCCAGTGCGCCGCGCCACATGTCCTGTGGAAAATATCGGAGGTCAGAATCCTCCCGTCGTAATATCAGACCGACTGGACGGCAGCAATGAGGTGGGCAATCTTCGCCCAGACTATATCTATTGCGGACAACGCTTGCCACGCCCAGAAGAACGTATCGAGGGTGCAGGCTATATCGTCGACGCACCGATGTGGCAGGGTGAAGCTGGTACCTATCCTGTATTCACCACCGAGATGTTGATGTTTGTCAGCACCATCAAGGCGCCGGTGAAATTCCTCTTCCTTACTTTCACCAGCCTGACGGAAGAAGTTAAGGCGTGCTTGCGTCATCACCCCGAGGTGGTGATTCTGGCGCAGAGCAACCACCCCAATCGTACCGGCGAACTGCGCGCTTTGGTGCACGAATTGTGGCGTGAAAATTTGGTCAACCCTGTGGTGATGTTCCAGCACTATCAAATGAACGAGGCGGAGAAGGAGGACTTCCAGCTCTGTGCTTCTGCCGACATGGGTGCACTCCTGTTCGACGGCATCACGGATGGTATCTTCCTCTTCTCATCTCCTGCACAGGGTGACAAACCCCTGTCGCACACCATCGTTGATGAAACGGCATTTGCCATACTGCAAGCGGCTCGCCTACGCACCACCAAGACCGAATATATATCGTGCCCCGGCTGCGGTCGCACCCTGTACGATTTGCCCGACACCATCGCGCGAATCAAAGCGGCGACGTCGCACCTGACCGGCTTGAAAATCGGCATCATGGGCTGTATCGTCAACGGACCCGGCGAGATGGCCGACGCAGACTACGGCTACGTGGGAGCAGGTCGCGGCAAGGTGAACCTGTATCGCGGCAAAACTTGCGTAGAAAAGAATATTCCGACAGAACTCGCCGTGGAGCGCTTGCTGGAACTGATAGAACAAGACAAACAAAAGCATTCGTAAAGACTGATGAAAATCCTACATACTGCAGACTGGCACCTGGGCAATATTTTCCATGGGCACAATCGTATCTGCGAACACCAACATTTCCTGACATGGCTGCTCGCTACACTCAGAACTGAGCGCCCCGACGCTTTGGTTATTGCTGGCGACATCTTCGACAGTCCTAATCCTTCTGCAGCCGCCGAGGAAATGCTATACAACTTCCTCGTCGACGCCTCGGAAGCCGTGCAGGGAATGCAAATCGTAGCCATCGCGGGCAATCACGACTCGGCGGGCCGCATAGATGCTCCGGCGCAACTGCTGAAACGCCACAATATCTACGTACGAGGCACCTTGCCCAGAAATACCGAAACGGGGGAAATAGACTACGACGAGTTGATCCTGCCACTGAGCAGCAAGGAGGACGACGAAGCCCAGGTGGTGTGTCTGGCTGTACCCTATTTGCGCTCGTCAGACTATCCCGCAGGACTCAACCAAAGCGAGGGATTGCGAGACCTGTTGGAACGCCTGCTGCACAAGGTAAAAAAGAGCGACTTCAAGGGGTTGCCCATTATTGCCGTAGCGCATTTTTACGCTGCCGGCGCAGAAATCTGCGAAAGCGAACATAGCGAGCGACTTGTCATAGGAGGACAGGACTGCATCGCCGCTGATATTGTAAGCAAGAACATCTGCTACACCGCACTGGGCCATTTGCACAAAGCACAAAGCATCAAATCGGCCGCACGCGAAATGCAATATGCAGGCAGTCCGATTCCCATGTCATTCAGCGAGAGCAATTATAAACACGGCGTAACCGTGGTGGAAATAGACAACGAGGGACATGTGGAAACACAACGCCTGCTCTACACACCACTACGCCATCTGACTACGCTGCCTCCTCGCGGCAGTGCTACACCTTTGGAAATCCTGCAAACAATAGAGAAACTTGCTACAAGGACTAAGGATGACGAAGGCGAAGACTGGCCTTATTTGGAATTAAGGGTACAGGAGAAACAACCCGAACCGACCCTGTTGCACCAAGTCACCTCGGCGCTCGAAGACAAAGCCGTGCATTTCTGTCGCATCGTCAGAGTGTACCAAAATGAAGGCACCTCGTCTGCAACAAGCAAGAAGGTCGAGACACTGCATACGCTGACGCCCACAGAAATCGCCGATCTGGTATTTCAGGACAAGTTCAACACACCTATGCCCGACGCTTTGAAGCAACGATTGCTCATTGCTCAGGAAGAAGCCTTGGCAGAACAAAAACAATGATAGACCCGGTATGAAAATAGATAAAATCACCATTTGCAACCTCAACTCTCTGGAAGGCGAGCACACGATTGATTTCTCCCAGGAACCACTTCGTTCGGCTGGTCTCTATGCTATTACTGGCGATACGGGTTCTGGCAAGACGACCCTCTTGGATGCTATCTGCTTAGCACTATATGCCGAGGCGCCACGCTTTGATGATGCGCAAAAGATCTCAAAGGAATTGCTCGAACAAATCGAGGACAAAGATATGCGCTTACAAGCAGACGATCCGCGAAATATGTTGCGCCGCGGCAAGAAGGAAGGCTATGCCATCGTGGAATTCTCGACACAAGATGGCAAACGCTACGAGGCAGGATGGCACATACGCAAAAAACGCACTGGGACTTTCGACAAAGCCACACGTACCCTGCGTTGCCTTTCTCCCAGAAAAGAAAATTTCAACGAAAGAGAAATTCCTGCACAGATAGAACAAATCATCGGTTTGGACTATACCCAGTTCTCGCGCACAGTACTTTTGGCACAAAATAGTTTTGCAAATTTTCTCAAAGCCAAACGTGATGCCAAATCTATGCTCTTGGAGAGACTCACGGGTACGGAAATATATGGCGCCATATCGGAAAAAATCTTCCGCCTGACGGCTCAGGCCAAAGAACGTACTGAGGCTATCGAAAATCAAATCACAGGTATTCTGCGCGACAAATTGGAGGCAGAAGATGTCGAAGAGAAGGGGAGACAATGCGACTTCCTGGAAACCGCCATCGAGCGCAACAAGGAACAAGCCGAACTGCTGCAACAACAACTGAAATGGATGGAAGAAAATGCCGCCGCCGAGGAAAATGTTAAGCAGTGCGAAGCCACATACCACAAGGCACACAAGGAAAATGTCGCCGCACATCCCGACGCCGTACGCATCGAGCGCTACGACAGTGTGCTGGATATTCAACCCACCTACCAGTCGATCGTCTCATGCCGCACCGACATCGAAGCATTGAAGGCACGCGAAGCAGAAATCGCCAACAATATTATATATAGTAAGAAGCGCGCTGAAAACATCGTCGCAGAATTGAAAAATGCACGCGAAGCCTTGCACCAGGCCGAGACCAATTTGACACACCGTCGCCCTGCGATCAACCGCGGTCACTCTCTGAAAGGACAAATCAAGGAGAGCGAGGCACAATTGCTCAAAGTAGAAGAAGAACTCAAGGAGTCGCAACTCATCGTCCAAAGCAGAAAGTCACACCAAGAGGCAAAACAGGAAGAACTCAAAAGCACGCAGACAAAAATCGAACAATTGCAGATGCACAAGCAGGAATTGTTTGTACACAAGCAGATGTTCGACAAATTTGATTTGGTCAAGGACAAACTGGGCCTCTACCAGTCCGAAGCACAGCGCAATGCCGAGCAACACCAAAAGGCCAGCTATCTGCAAAGCAGGCAAACGAAATTGGCAGAAACCACACAGGCTTTGGAACGTACCCAACAGGAGCAACAGACTCAGTTGGACAGTTACCGCTGCGAACTGAATGTGCACCAAAGTGCCAACAATGGTATCGATAGCGAATACATTCAGCGCCGCCTGACCGAGAGCAAGAACCGCCTCGTTCGCCTGGAACGCGCATCTGCTTTGTGGAAGCGTATCTCCGGCGGATACGAAGCCATCCATGAGAAGCAATCGGAAATCAGCCGCGTCAATGCCGAACAAAACCAATTGATAGACACCATCGCTGAACTGGAAAAGGAAAAACAAGTCGCTGCCGAAGTTTGCCAAAACCTGACCGTAGCACTGACCCTGAGCCAAAGCGAAAATATCGTTCAGTTGCGCAAACAATTGAAGGAGGGCACCGCCTGTCCCGTTTGCGGCGCTACACACCATCCCTATCACACAGAGACGGAACGTGAGTTGGGCGAACTGCTCGAAAATCTGGACAAAAATTATATTGAAGCCAAGGAAAGGCTCGAATCCAAGAGTAAAATTCTGGACGATCTGCGCAAACAATATGCTGAAAATGCAGGTCGATTGCAAGCAGAGGAGAGAGCACTCGTCGCTCTGCAAACACAACAAGAAACCAACGTGGCAGAGTGGAGCACCTGCGCCGACCTGGATCCCGTCTTCGACGAATGCTCGCCTACGGTCAATAGAAATGCTCGCCAATTGATGATCGATATGCACATCGACAATGCACAGAAAGCGGCTGATGAAGCAGAAACCGAACTCAAAGCGTTCAACTATCACCAGCAAGCCACCAATCGTCTGAATCAGGAAATCGACACCCTGATACAGCAGATGGACGCCGACCGCAATCAATGGCAAAGCCTGAAGACGGAGCAACACGTCATATCCACCTCGCTCGACGAAATCGGACAGATGCTATATATATCCGACCGCGCTTGCCAGGGCTACTATCAGGACCTCGACGAACTGATCACCATCATCGGATGGTTTGACCAGTGGAAGGAAAATCCCGACGGATTCAAAATGCACCTGATACAAATGCAACAAGACTGGGCACAAACCTGCCGCGATCTGGAAAACACACAAACCAGCGAGACACGACTGATCGAAGAGGTGAAAGCCGCTAACGCCAGTTACGACGAATCCGTACGCCTGTACCGCCGCAGCGAAGATGGTTACAGAGCAATGGAGGAGGACCTCTATCTGAAACGCGAAGAAATGCAAATGCTCTTTGCAGGCAAATCGCCCGAACAGGAGGAGGAAATGCTGCAATATCATGTCGACACCGCCCGTGCCGCAGTCGAAGCGCAACAGAAGGAGCACGACGCTGCCGAGAGCGAAATCAATATGTTGCGCGGCGGACAATTGCGTGCCAACGAAGAACTCCTATTAAAGAAAAACCAACTCAGCGCCAAGCAGAGCGAACTGGATTTGTGGCTCCTGCGCTTCAACCGCGACCACTCACCAATGCTGACCGAGGAATTAGACGACATCTTCTCGGACCGTACGGATTGGAAGAAATTGCGTGGCGAACTCGAAGAAAAGAAAAATGCACTGCATCTGGCAGAATTGCACCTTGACGCGGCACGACGAACGTTGCTGGAATTGCAAACCAAGAACTACCGCCCAAAACGCGAGGACGAGATGAGTCTGGAATATCTGACTACCGAATTGAACAATACTCAGGCGGAAATAAAGCATCAGACCGACGAACTGACCGAACTACGTATCGTGCTCAACAAACACCACAATTGTATCAAGGACGCCGACAAATTGACAGCAGATACTGCCCACCTACGCGATGACTACGAACACTGGCGTAGCCTATGCGCTCTGCTTGGTAGTTCCGACGGTAAAAAATTCCGCGAACTGGCTCAAAGTTATACGTTCGATTTTCTGGTTAATCAAGCCAACTACCACCTGCGCCAACTATCGCCTCGCTACGAACTGCGCACCCAGCCCGGCACACTCAATCTGACCGTGATCGACCGCGATATGTTTGACGAGGAACGACACATTCAGTCGCTCTCGGGCGGCGAAACATTTGTGGCGAGTCTTGCTCTGGCCCTGGGTCTGGCCTCTCTGTCCAGCGGACAAACGCTCATCGGCAGTTTGTTTATCGACGAGGGCTTTGGCAATTTGGACCAAGCGTCGTTGCAACTGGTCATGGATGCACTCTCGCGCCTTGAGACCACACAGGGACGCAAGGTGGGACTGGTCAGCCACACTCACCAGATACGTGAACAAATCCATCCACAAATCCGCGTGATCAAGCATCCCTCGGGCGGCAAGAGTTATGTGGAGGTGAGATGATACGCACCGTCTCATTCTGACGGATCTGATTGTACAATAAATCAAAGAGCACCGTTGCTGGCACACAGCGCGCAGATGGCATACAATATATAAATAATGTACCCGCGCGCATACGCATGTGCTGGCAACGGTGCAAAGATACGACATCATGCAAGCCGCCTTCATCTTTAGCGTAGATATGGGGGTGCAAAAAAGGGGGTAGAAATCACGTCTACCCCCTGTGTTTATCGACAAAGCGAAATAGTAAAGAAAAAATTATTTTTAGTGGATAAGTAAACGACTGTTTGGTTCGCTACACTTGTTTACTTGTCTATCCCTACACTTGTTTACTTGTCTACTTGTCTACTTGTTTACTTGTCTGCTTGTCTACTTGTCTGCTCCTCCACTCATCACTCACCACTCGCCATTTTCGTCGAATCCGGGATGTTCGAAGCCGTCGGTTTCAGTGTTTCCTGTTGATACGTCTTCCCAGTCCACCCAGTTACCGCTGCCATTATTTTCGAAGCGGTCTCTGTCGAACACGCTGTAATCCCAGTCACTTTTTTTCTTTTGCTTAGGCTCTTCGCCAAATAGTGAATCAAAAAATCCCATAGTATTTCTGATTAAAATAAGTGGACCTATGCAGGATGTCTGGTTCGCTCAACTCTCGAGTCTAGATGCTCCCTACACTTTCCTCACAGGGTCGCAGGTCAAGCCTACGCCGAGTTTTTTGAAGATCTTGTGGTCCACCTCGCTCAGCATCACGGTGGAGTGTACCTGGCAACCGTCAAATTTGGGCAACTGTTCCAATGCGCGGCGGCAGTTGTCGTCGTCGATGCTCAGCACAGAGAGCGCCACGAGCACTTCGTCGGTGTGCAGACGGGGATTCTTGCCGTGCAGGAAGGATACCTTCGTGCGCTGTATCGGTTCGATCATGCGTTGTGGAATCAGTCGGATATCGTGGTCGATGCCCGCCAGATGCTTCACTGCGTTCAGGATGAGCGCAGCACTTGGGCCGAGCAATTCGGACGAAGACGAAGTGATGATGGTGCCGTCCTGCAGTTCGATAGCAGCGGCAGAGAGTCCGCTTTCCTCGCGGCGCGCCTTGGCAGCGATAGTGGGTCGGCGGTATTCGGTGGTGATTTGTGCCTTCTTCATCACCAGTGCGATTTTGTTCACCTCGTTCTCGTTGTCGCCCATCACAGCCAGGCGGTTCAGCGCGGTGTAGTAGCGGCGTATGATCTCGTGGCGTGCGGCGTCGCAGCAAGCCTCCTCGTCACACATACAGAATCCCAGCATATTCACGCCCATATCGGTGGGCGATTTATAGGGATTTTCGCCGTAGATACCTTCGAAAAGGGAATTGAGCACGGGGAAAATTTCGATATCACGATTGTAGTTGACAGCGATTTTGTCGTACGCCTCGAGGTGGAAGGGGTCGATCATATTCACGTCGTTCAGGTCGGCGGTAGCCGCTTCGTAAGCCTGATTGACGGGATGTTTCAGCGACAGGTTCCACACGGGGAAAGTTTCGAATTTAGCATAGCCAGCCTTGATGCCACGCTTTTGTTCGTGGTAGAGTTGGCTCAGGCACACTGCCATCTTTCCACTACCAGGTCCTGGCGCTGTGACCACGACCAGCGGGCGGGTGGTTTCGACATAGTCATTGCGTCCGAAGCCGTCCTCCGAGTCGATCAGCGCCACATTGTTGGGGTAG
>JAEIGA010007863.1_pt1 | contig 16175 bp, 19 predicted proteins | sample 9270691 | NCBI WGS metagenome assembly JAEIGA01 (sample SAMN17057246, study PRJNA624740) | gut metagenome | biome: biome; isolation source: fecal sample | host: Bos grunniens | place: China: Xizang | collected 2019
TCCATGTGGACACGGTGACGCAGGGGTTCAACCTGAGCGGCGTGAGCGACACGTTCGAGGGGATGCTGCGGGAGGGCCGGATCCGGGACATGGACGACAACGACCTGCTGAAGATCCACCTGGCTGACGCGGCCCAGCAGATGGAGAGCAACGCGGAGCAGGCGCACCCGCGGAAGAAGTTGGTGAAGATCAGCAAAAACGCCCACGTAGACGGATGCGCGGCGCTGCTGGACGCGATGGCCATGAGACAGTTCAAATGGAACGAGCTGGGGACGCGACTGACGAACAAGAGAAGGTGAGAATCTGATGGGAATGCTTGAAAAGATCTTCGGCAAAAAGGATCAGCCGGCGGAACTGAAGAACGCCCAGACCTTCAAACTGCTGGAAGGGTACACGCCGGCGTTTTCGACCTGGCGCGGGAGCATCTACGAGAGCGAGCTGATCAGGGCGGCGCTGGACACCTGGGGACGGCACGCGGCGAAGCTGAAGCCGAACCTGAAGGGGAGCGCGGCGCCGGAGCTGCAGAACCGGCTGAAGGTGCGGCCAAACGTGTTCACGGAGTGGTCCAAGTTCCTGTACCAGACGGCGGTGGTGCTGGGGGTGCGGAACAACTGCTTCATCGTGAAGACGCGGGACGAATACGGCAACCCGACCGGGATCATCAACCTGGTACCGAAGACCTGGGAACTGGTGGAGTTCAAAAATGAGCCGTGGATCCGCTTCACGATGCGGGACGACCGGAAGCGGGCGGAGCGGCTCAGCGAGACCGGGATCCTGACCAGGTACCAGTACAGGAGCGAGCTGTTCGGCGAGAACAACGAGGCGCTGAAGCCGGTGCTGGACCTGATCGCGATGCAGCGGCAGGGGATCGAGGAAGGCATCAAGAACGGCGCCAGCTACCGGTTCATCGCCCAGAGCGACAACTGGGCCAGCGACGAGGACCTGGGACAGGAAATGACGCGGTTCAACAAGGTCACCTTCGGGAACAAATCCACCGCCGGCGGCGTGCTGCTGTTCCCCAATACCTACGGGAACATCCAGCAGATCAAACAGGAAAGCTATAAAGTCGACGCGGACCAGGAAAAGGTGATCAAGGAAAACGTGTTCGACTATTACAGCGTGAACGAGGAACTGATCCAGGGGAAGGCCTTCGGGGACGCCTGGCTGGCGTTCTATGAGTCATTCGTGGAGTGGTTCGCCATCCAGCTGGGCGAGGTCATCAGCGGGATGCTGTACACGGACAGGGAGCGGGCCGCCTACGGGAACCAGGTGTTCTTCAGCTCCAACCGGCTGCAGTATATGAGCAACGCCGACAAGATGTCGGCGATCAGCCAGCTGGCCGACCGGGGCCTGGCGACCCGGAACGAGCTGCGGGAGATCCTGAACCTGGAGCCGCTGCCGGAACCCTACGGGGACCAGATCCCGGCGCGGGGCGAATATTACGACGTGACGAAACAGCCGGAGGAGGATCCGGGAGAGAACGGAGGAGAGACAGATGCCGATGAAGCTGGACAAGCGTGAATACAGGCGTATTGACGCGGCGGAGATGGAGACCCGGCGGGAGGAAAGCGGGGAGATGGTCGTGGAGGGTTACGCCACGACCTTTAATATGCCGTACCGCCTGGCGGGGGACGACAAGGTCACCGTGAACGAACAGGTGGACCGGGAAGCGTTCCGGGAGACGGACATGAGCGACGTGATCATGCAGTACGACCACGAGGGCCGCGTGTTCGCCAGGATCGCCAACGGCACCCTGCAGCTGGAGGAGGACGACCATGGCCTGAAGATCCGGGCGAACCTGGGCGGGACGGAGATCGGACGCCAGCTGTTCGAGGAGATCGCCGGCGGGTACACCAACAAGATGAGCTTCGGCTTCACCGTGACGGGTGAGAGGAAAGAGCGGAGCAAGGACGCGGAGGGACACGTCACGATCCTCCGGACGATCACGAAGATCGGGAAACTTTACGACGTTTCTGCGGTGTCGCTGCCGGCCAACGACGCCACTGAAATAAGCAGCCGCACGATCAGCGACGGATTGATCGCGGAGGCCCAGGAGGAGATCCGGGCGGAGGAGGAGCGGCAGCGCAGGATCGGAGAGATCCGGAAACTTTTGAGAGGAGAACAGACCGATGACCAGTGAGGAGATCATCACACGCATGGGCGAGATCGAGCAGCGGGCCGCGGAGGTCGAGGCATCCCTGGAGGATCCGGAGGCCGACCTGGAAGCGCTGAACGAGGAAGCCCGCAGTCTGGTAGCCGAAAAGGCCATGCTGGACACGCAGCTGGACGAGCTGCGGAAAGCCGCTGAAGAAGCGGAGGAAGAACGGAAAGCCGTCGCGGAAGGCGAGGGCGAAACGAAAGAAATCATGCAGGAGGAAAAGAAAATGACTGATCTGGAGATCCGCAGCAGCGCGGAATACTGCGAAGCGTTCAAGAACTACATCATCACGGGCGACGCCAAAGAGTGCCGGAGCCTGCTGACCACCAACGCCTCCGGCGACGTTCAGGTCCCGGTGATCGTTGAGAACGCCGTCAAGCACGCCTGGGAAGCGAACGCCTTCCTGAGCAAGGTCCGGAAGACCGCCTTCCGCGGCAACCTGAAGGTGCCGTTCGAGAAGAGCAACACGGACGCCTACGTCCACACCGAAGGCACCACGGGCCTGACCGAGGAAGACCTGCAGCTGGGCGTGGTTACCCTGACCCCGGCGAACATCAAGAAGTGGATCAAGATCTCTGACGAAGCGGTCGCAATGGGCGGCGAAGCCTTCGTACAGTACATCTATGAAGAACTGGCCCAGAAGATCATGGAGAAGCTGGTCAGCGAACTGGTGGCGAAGGCCAACGCGGCCCCGACTTCCCCCAGCGACAGCGCCATCGTGATCCCGAAGGCCACCGAGGCCCCCGGCGTCATGGTTGTGCAGGACGCGGCGGCCCAGCTGAGCGAGGAGGCCACGGACATCTGCATCGCGCTGAACCCGCTGACCATTCAGGCGTTCAACGCGGCCTATGCTTCCGGCAACTTCGCCATCGATCCCTTCGCGGGCGTGACCGTGATCAAGTGCAGCGCGCTGCCGGCCTATTCCAGCGCCGACACCAACGCGATGTACGCCATCGTGGGCGACCTGAAGGCCTTCCAGGTGAACTATCCCGAAGGCGAGGGCATCATCACCAAGTGGGATGACCTGACCTACGCGGAGGACGACATGGTGAAGATCGTCGCCCGTCAGTATGCCGGCTACGGCGTCACGGCTCCCGGACGCCTGGTCCGCCTGTGCAAGCCCGCCGGCGGCGAGACCACCTGATGAAGGTCCGGCTGACCAGGTATAACCGCATCGAGAAAGGCAAGGCCGGGGACATCGCTGAGGTGTCCCCGGACCGCGCCCTGTTTCTCCTGCGGTACGGGCTGGCGGAACCGGTGACGGTCAGGGAGCAGATCGAAACCCCGGAGACGCCGAAAAAGAAAACGACAAGGAAGCGGAAATAATGGGCATGAGGCTGCTGATCGCGGTCCCGACCACGGACTACATCCACGCCGATTTCGTCAAGAGCCTGACGGCGCTGACGTCGGAACTGAGCCGGAAACGGGTCGAGTATGAAGTGGGGATCCAGTCGGGGACGCTGGTGTATATCGCGCGGAACAAGCTGGCCTGTAAGGCGGTGAACGAAAAGTTCACGCACGTCCTGTGGCTGGACAGCGACATGGTATTCAGCGAGAAGATCCTGGACGACCTGCTTTTCTGCGGGAAGGAAATGGTCTGCGGCGCGTTCGTTTCGCGCCGGCCCGCGTACAGCAGCTGCGTGTACACATCGATCAGGAAGAACGCGATCGAGAAGGTTAAGGAATTCGGGACGGAACCCTTCCGGGTGGACGGCTGCGGGTTTGCCTGCGTGCTGACCACGACGGAACTGATCCAGGCGGTGCAGCAGAAATTCGGGACGGCTTTCCAGCCCACCGATTACTACGGCGAGGACCTGGCGTTCTGCTGGCGGGTTGGCCAGCTGGGAAGGGAAATCTGGTGCGAACCCACCGCACGGTGCGGCCACATCGCCCACGTCCCGATCTGGCCGGGAGAACCCCCGGCGACATAAGAGGCGGAGGAGAGAACCATGTTCGCAGAAGTGAAGGCGATGCTCACGTTTATCAGCGGGGACGATTACGACGAGAAGATCGTCCGGGAGATCCGGGCCTGCGTGCTGGACCTGACCAGGACGGCGGAGATCGTCCTGCCGGGAGAGGTTGACATCACGATCACGGAACAGCCCGCGACGACATCCGAACCGGCGAAGCTGATCATCACGGACAACAGCACGGTGACGGATGACCTGGTCATCGCGACGGTCGCGACCTGGTGCGACATGAGGATCGGGAACCCGCCGAACTATGAGAACCTCAGAAAGGCCTATGAAAGCCTGAAGGGCCGGATGAGGATCAGCAAAGACTACACGAATTACGGCGGGACGACAGAGGAGGCGACGGCCAGATGAGGATGATGACCAGCGCGGAGCTGATCGCGTTCTCCCCGGACGCCCACGAAGTCGGAACCGCGGTAAGGGAGACGACGCGGAAGGTCAGGGTCCAGGAACTGAGCCTGACCCAGGCGGAAGCGTACCAGGCCGGCGGCGAAGGACTGACCCCGGAGGCGAAGCTGCTGATCCCCTACGACAGGGAATACAAGGGCGAGCGGGAGCTGGTCTACAGGGACGAACGCTGGAAGGTCATCAGGAGCGATCCTTACAAAGACTGGAACGGCGTGATCCTGCTGCTGAGGCGGGTCAAAGGGAACGCAGGCGGGAGCGTGGTAAGCAATGGCTGAAGGACAGACGGCATACGAGGCGCTGGTGACGGCGCTGAAAAGCCTGACGCAGGCGGAGGATCCCGCGGCGACGGATTCGCCGACGGTGACGCTGCCGGTGGCGGAGAATGACTGGAACACGAGGCCGGACGCAGAGAGCTACGGGATCGTGAGCCTGGACTTTGAGGCCGGGGCGCTGCGGGCGGAGAACGTGAAACAGGACGAAGCCTTTGAAGGCAGCGTTGACCTGTTCAGCCGGGCGAAGGACGGGGCCGGGTGGATCCCGCTGATCCGGGACACGCTGACGGCCCACTGCGGCGGCAGCTGGAGCCTGAACAGCCACGTCTATGAGCGCGACGCGCGCCTGTTCCACTGGGAATGGACATTCCAGATTGAGGGGTAAAGATGCCGTACGAGATGAAGGTCGACGGGATGACGGAGATCAGCGAAGCCCTGGACAAACTGGGGAACGGCGCGGCGAAGGCAGCCAGCGAGGGCCTGTATGAAGGGGCCGGCGTGATGGCCGACGAGATCCGGAAGGGCGTGGAAACGATCCGGACGGAGCCGTTCAAGTACGCCTGGGGGACGCGGAGGTTACCGTCACCGGAGGAGAAGGAGATCGTGAGGCAGGCAGCTGCCGGTATCGCAAAGTTCAAGAAAAACGGGACGGAGGTCGACACGAGCGTGGGCTTCCGGAACGCGGGATACGCTGAACTGGCCGGGAAACAGGTGCCGATCCCGCTGATCGTCAACTCCATCAATTCCGGGACGAGCTTCATGAGGAAACAGCCTTTCATCCGGGAGACGTCGGCGAAGGCCGCGCCCAGGGCGATGAAGGCCATGAAAGACAAGATCGAGACGGCCCTGGACCTGTACCTGAAGGAAATGAGCAAGATCTGAACAATTTGGAGGGAAAAGCAACATGAACGCAAATGTGGGTATGGTTTATCCCGTGTACGCGCCGGTGACGGCCTACACGCCGGGAACCAGCATCACCTACGGGAACGGCGGTGTGGTGGCGGAGGCCGTCAGCGCCAACGTCAGCTGGAACCGGAACGACGGACATTTCTATGGCGATGACGTGGAGCTGGACAGCGACAACGGCGTGACGGGCTACACGATCAGCTTCGAGCCGAGCGGCCTGACCGATTCCATCCGCGCGGCCCTGCTGGGCGAGACGCTGGCCACCAGCGACTACGACATCACCGACGCCGCGGCCCCGGACGTGGGCTTCGGCTACATCCGCGTGATGCGGTCCACCGGGACCAGCGGCGTGGAGACGACCTACGAGAGCTGGTGGTACAACAAGGTGAAGTTCGCCGTTTCTTCCGAGGAGACGAGGACGAAGGAGAACAGCATCGAGTGGCGCGTCCCGCAGCTGGAAGGCACGGGCGCGGGCGTGAGCCTGGACAGCTCCGGCAAGCTGAAGTTCGCGACGCACAGGACGCACACGACGCTGGCGAACGCGAAGACCTGGCTGAACACGAAGGCCGGGATCACCTGAGACCCGGACCTGAAGGATCACACGGAGGCGGAGGGACATCCTTCCGCCTCCGGATTTTTTGCAGAAAGGAAGTAAAGGAAGCATGGCCACCATCACGATCAAAGGGCGGGAGATCCCGCTGCTTTACACGGTCTGGGAAATGAAGCAGATCCAGGAGGAGATCGGGCCGCTGAGCCGGGCGATCAGCCTGGTGCTGGGCCGGAACCCGGACGACAAGGAAGACACGAGCAAATACGGAAGCGCCGAACACCTGAAGGCGGCGGCGGCGCTGATCAGGATCCTGGGGAACGCGGGGCTGGAGGAAGCCGGCGAGAACGCGGACCTGACGGACAAGAAGATCATGCGGGCGGTGAAACCGGCGGATCTGGTACTGATCATCAACAAATGCATGGACGCGATGAACGAGGGCATGAGGAGCGAGATCCCTGAAAAGGCTGAGGAGGGACCGGTCGACGTGACCCTGGAGGAAATGCGCAAAAAAAAAGAGAGGGACGGCTGACCTATCTGGTGGTCGTTTCCTGGGGACTGACCGCGGGGCTGAGCCTGCCGGAGATCCACCGGATGAAGCCCGGCGCGGTGATGGACCTGTTCATATACCGTCGTAACTACGACGACGTCCAACACGGAATCAGGAGAGGGTGAGCGGATGGCAGGCGGCGTAAACGTCAAAATGGGAGTAACGGGTGTCTCCCAGTTCAAAGCGAACATCGACAAGGCGAAGACGAGCCTCAAAACGTTGGACGCCCAGCTGGCGCTGACCGAAAAACAGTATAAGGCCTCCGGTGACGCGGAGACCTATATGCAGCAGAAAACGGAGCAGCTGCAGGCGAAGCTGGAAACACAGAAACAGATCGCGGCGCAGGCGGAGGACGCGCTGCGGAAGATGACCGAGAACGGCGTCGACAAGAGCAGCAAGGCGTTCCAGGGGATGCTGCAGACGCTGACAAAGGCGAAGGCGGACATCCTGGACACGGAGACCGCCATCGACAGCGTAGGAACGGCGGCGGACGAGACCAGCGACAACGTCAGCGAGATGAACAGCCAGCTGGCGAACATCGGGCAGGGGATCAGCTGGCAGAACGTGACGGAAGGCCTGGGGACCATCACCGCGGGCATCGGGAAAGCCATCACGAAGGCCTGGCAGCTGGGCGAGGCGCTGGTGAACGCCACGCTGGGAGCCGGGAGCTGGGCGGATGAGCTGGGAGAAACCGCGGAAAAGTATGAGGACACGCTGAAGGCCTTCGGCGGCGGGGACAGCGCCACGGAAGCCCTGCAGCGGATGCGGAAAACGGCCCGGCTGATCGACACGGACGTGGACACGATCCTGACCGCCCAGGACAAGCTGTCAAAGAACCGGGAAGGCCAGGGGAAAGAGTTCATGGGCGCCCTGGCCTACCTGGGCATCGACCCGGACGGGATGAGCGACCTTGACCTGTTCTGGAAGGCCGGGGAAGCCATCGCGAAGCTGGGGGATGAAGAGGACAAAGTCTCCTACGCGAACCAGCTGTACGGAAAGAGCTGGCGCGAACTGCTCCCGCTGTTCAAGGCCGGGAGAACCGAATACGAGAAAACATACGACAGCTGGAACGTGGTGGAGGACGACCAGCTGGACGCGCTGGGAAAGATGGACGACCAGTACGTCAAGATGACGGAAGCCTGGGAGACCTTCAAGATGGAGATGCTCAGCGCGTTCTCCGGTCCCCTGACGGAAGGCATGACGGCGATCACGGGCCTGTTCGAGGAGCTGAACAAGTACCTGGACAGCGAAGAAGGCCAGGCGATGCTGAAGCAGCTGGGCGACACGATCAGCGGGCTGATCACAGACCTGACGCAGATCGACCCGGCGGAGGTCGTGGGCGGCATCAAAACGGTGATCGAGGACATCGTGAAGGCGTTCGAGTGGATCGACAAGCACCACGACGACGTGGTGACTGGCCTGACTGCGATCGCCGGGGGCTTCGCCCTGATCAAGATCACGACGCTGGCGGCGAACATCGGGAAGTTTGTCAGCGGCGTGAAGGGCCTGTTCAGCGGAGGAACGCCGACCACGACGACCGGGACAGGGACGGCGACGGGCGGATTTATGACCGGAGCCTGGAACAAGATGACGGCGGCAACAGCAAACGCCAGCAGCGTGATCCAGACGGCGGGCGGCCTGATGCCGGTGCTGTTTGACCGAATCCTGAACGAAACGAATTTCGGGCGGGCCATCCGGGACGGCGGGAGCATCTGGGAAGGCCTGACGCAGGACGTGGAGGAAGCGCGGGCCGGGATCCAGCACAACGCGGAGACCTTCGGCGAGGACTGGGACAACAACGTGCTGACCCAGCTGGGAAAGAACAACATCAGATACTGGAACGACCGGGCGTCTGAATGGCAGCTGATGGACGAGAACACCCACGGGGACGACTGGTCCATTGCGGACGCGCTGGCGGATGCCTCCGGCAAGATGGAGGAAGCCGCGGAGGAGATGACCGGCGGATCGGACAGCACGCGGCAGTCGAACAGCGAGATGACGCAGGCGGCCAGCGGGATGAAAGGCCTGCCGGCTGAGACGGCGGAGGCGGTGCGCCAGGCGCTGAACGGGGCGCAGGTGCGGATCGACGGCGGCCTGCTCAGCTCCTACGTGGGCGAAGTGTTCGCGCAGTGGGTCGCAAACGGAGGAGGAACACAATGATCCTTTCGAGACGGGTGAGTTTCTGCGGCGTGCAGCTGGATGAACTGGACGAGAGCATCGTGATCCGGAGCGCGGATCCGGGCGTACCGAACGAGAACATCCAGGCGTCGGAAAAGATGGGCGGCTGGGGCCAGCGGGTGACGGCACAGCACTGGAACACCGCGGAGGCTACGGTGGTATTCGCCATCGACATCCCGAAAACGGAGCTGCAGCGGCGGAGGGAAGTATTCGACCAGGTGATCGCCTGGGCGGCGAACAGGAAAGGCTGGCTGGAGTTCAGCAGCATCGCGGACAGACACCTGTATGTGGACAAGGTGGCGGTGCCGTCCGCGGGGGATATGTGGAACTGGACAAGCGACTACGCGATCACCTTCCGCGCCTACGGCACGCCGTTCTGGGAGAGCATCACGCCGGTTACGGCGACGATCCAGAGCGCCAGCAGCGGGACGGCGGCCATCGAGGTCGGCGGGACCGCGCCGGGGGTGCTGGACATGAGTTTCCGGAACGCGTCCGGGATGACGATCACGAACGTGAAGATCTGGATGAACGGGAGCGAGATGAACCTGCCGGGCGTGAACCTGACGGCGGGCGAGACGCTGACCATCACGCACCCGCGGGAGAACGGCGGCCTGCTGCGGATCTACGCCGGGAGCCGGAACGTATACGCGCTGCGGACGGGCATCGACGACCTGACTGTGAAGCCGGGGACGAACTACTTCGGCCTGGAAGCGAGCCGCGCCGGGACGCTGACGGCGACAAGTTACGCGAGGTGGTTATAAGATGATCCTTTTGAGCGGACACAGCCTGACGCCGGCGCGGAAGGTCCCGCTGGAATCCATGCAGCTGACCATCAAAGAAAGGGACAGCTCCGCAACGATGGTGCCGGCGGACATGACCGGGATCGGCGTGAACAGCTGGCTGCGGGACGACACGAATCCCGGAAACGGGATCGTCTGGCGCGTGAAAAGCATCCGGCAGGCCTACAACAGCGACACGACCACGGTGCAGCTGGAACACGCCATCGGGATCCTGAAGGACACGATCCTTTTCGGGGACATCACGACGGCGAAGCTGGCCGGAAAGAGCGGGGCCACGGAGGTCACAGCGAAAAAGGCGCTGCAGTACATCCTGGGAAAGACAAGCGACTGGACGCTGGGGACGTTCGACTACACGGACTCAAACCCCTACAAATTTGACGGCGACACCTTGTTTGACGCCATCGAAACCATATCGGACAGCCTGGACGACCCGGTGTGGACATACGATTTTTCGAGCTATCCTTTCAAACTGAGCATCACGAAGCGGAACACCGCCGTGGACAGCGAGCTGCGGGCGAACCGGAACCTGAAGACCATCAGCCGGAGCGTCGACCGGAGCGGGATGTACACCAGATTTTACCCGATCGGCGCGAACGACCTGCACATCGACGGCGACTATGTGGAGAAGAACACCGGGACATACGGCGTGGTAGCCCACGTAGAGACGGACCAGAGCCTGAACACGAAGAAAGAGCTGAAGCGGTGGGCGAACCAGAGGCTCAAGCGGCACGCGGAGCCGGTGGTGACCATCGACGTGGAAGGGTACGAGCTGGCGGACGCCACCGGGGAGGCGCTGGACCGGCTGACGATCAACCGGGTATGCCGGATCCCGCTGCCGGAGTTCGGGACGACGATCCAGGAGAAGATCACGGCCCTGAACTATCCGGACAAGGTGAAGCAGCCGGAGGTCGTGAAGGTCACGATGGCCAACAACCGGACGGACGTGACGCGGATCATATCCGACGCCATCAAGCGGAGCGGCAGCGGGCGGAGGACCTCCACGAAGAAAGACAAGGAAGACATGGCCTGGATGGAGGACACCAACGACCATGTGGCCATGTGCGCGAAGGGGATCATCGGCACGGACGCGGCGGGCAATCCGAACTGGGAGCGCCTCAGCAAGATCGTCGTGGACGGCCAGGGGATCCACCAGACGGTCACGGAGACCGTGAACGGCCTGAAGAAGCACGAAAGCCGCATCGATCAGAACGAAAAACGGATCAGCATGGTCGTCGGGAAATACGACAGCGGCGGGAACTACATCAAGGCCGGCGAGATCATGCTGGCCATCAACGGGGACACCAGCGAGGCGAAGATCCGGGCGGACAAGATCCTGATCGAAGGCACGACGAGGCTGAACGACGTGCTGACGGTGAGCCAGGGCTACGCCTGGTTCAAGAAACCGGTGGTGTTCGGGAGCAGCCTGTTCAAGACGAACATCAACAACGGGATCATCAACACGATGGTCGGGATCAACTACTACGCGAGCAGCGGGACCTACCACTACAACCTGGATTACACAACGCTGGGGGCCATGATCAAGACGATGGAATCCCGCAGCGGCGGCGTGATCCGGCTGACGCGGTGGAACGGGACATACCAGGATTTTAGCCGGGCCATTACTTCGTGGAGCGCTTCCGGAGGTAATGGCAAGGTCACCGTCAAGGCGCAGCCGCAGAACCAGAGTTACGCTGTAGACCTGCAGATCAACGGGGCGTCAACCATCAGCAGTAACCAGGACTATACATTCCGCACGTATTTCTATGACGACGAAGCGGAAGAATGGAAGCAGACCGGGGCCAACAAGACGGTGACAGTTGCGGTGTACCCGACAAGCAAAAGCCTGTACTGTTCAGCGAAAAGCACAGCCGGCGGCGTGACGACATATACTTTCACGTATTCCAGCAGCAGCTCCAGCGCGTTCAGTACGAACCACAGCTACACATTCCACCACAACAGCGGATACACCTGACAAAGGAGAAAAGGAAGCATGGAAAACAACGAACAGATGACGATCCGGCAGGCGCTGGAGGTCACGAAGCAGATCCTGGACGGGATCAGCGTGCCGGTGGCGATGCTGGACCAGATCGGCGCGCCGCTGCGGGCGGCGTCCGAGAACCTGGGGATCATGATCGAGGGCATCGACAGGGCGGAAAAGGCGGAGGAGGAACGGAACAATGGCGCAGGCAACGGGGTTTCAGTTTGACAAGAACACCGGGAACGTACACATGAACGCGGGCGACACCGGGAGCTTCTGGGTCTGCTGCAAGCGGGACAGCGGCGAGGACTGGCCCAGCACGGCGCGGATGCTGTTCACGGTGAAGAACGGGAACGGCCAGATCGTCATGCAGCGGATCTATCGCCCGGACGACCAGTGGGACCAGGGCGACGGCGTGATGCTGATCGAGTTCCACAACGATGACACGGACACCTGGGACGCGGGGGACTACACGATGGAGCGCCGGTACGACATCGCGCCGATCTGGTCCGAGCTGCCGGCACCGACGTCCAGGTGCGTGAACGCGCTGCTGGACGGGATCCCGCATATGGTAGAGGGCGACGTGGTCAGGACGGTGTTCGTCGGGACGCTGAAGATCGACGGCGTGCTTGGAACGATTTAAGAGGAGGACAGGACAATGACGGACAACGAGCTGAACGAGGTCTTTACCGAAACCATGATCGACAGCACCGTGATCACGGTGCCGATCGACGAACACCTGGAGAACCCCGGCGAGGCGGCGGACGCCTACGCGGTGGGCGTCGCCCTGTCCCTGAAGGCTGACCGGAGCAGCGTTGTAACCATCAACGTGAACGGCCAGAGCGCGGACCAGCAGGGCCACATCCTGATCGACGGCACGGACATCAAGACGTCATCGGCCTCCGGCGCGCCGACGATCTCCGCGGCCATCAGCGCCGTGGACGCGAAGACCGCGGGCGACATCAAGATGTCGTCGGATCCTGAAGCGCCGACGGTAGCGGCGGCCATCGAGGCGGCGGCGGAAGCAGCTGCGGACATCGACGCCACCACGGTGATGATGGCGGAGGGAAGCACGGTCTCCGTGGCGTCGAAGATCGCGAACATGGACGTGGTAGCGAATCAGCACGGGGTCGACATCGACGCGCTGAAGGCGAAAACCGCGAACGAGATCACGATGAGCCTGACGGACACCACCACGGTGAAGGAGGCCATCGAGGAGAAGATCAGCAGCGTGAACGGCACCGGCCCGGACGAAAACGGGAATGTGCAGGTGGACCATACGCTGACGGCGGACAACCTGACCAGTTCCAATTCCCAGACGAACACGGCGACCTACGTGCGCCGGACCACGGGCGGCAGCTCGCCGATCCACACCGGCCTGGCGTGGATGAACCTGATCCGGGGCAACCGGTCACACACCGGCTATGTTCCGGAGAGCCTGACGCCGTCCGATACGCAGGCACCGCGTGAAGAAGGGGACGCGCCGCTGACCTATACCATCGACAACGCGACCTTCATCACGAAGGTGGCGGGGGCCAGCACCACGAAAACCTTCACCTATACCAGCAGCTGGAGCGAGGACATCAGCGAATACGGCATCACCGCGGAGAACATGATCAGCGGCGACCAGATCACGGTCGTCTATGTGGCGGAGGCCCGCGGAACCATCGTCCAGAGCCAGCCGGAGAAGTTCATCAGCACCGGGTGGAACCTGTTCAACTCCACGCTGGGCTACGCCATCGGCCTGAAATACGCGGAGACCGCGAAATTCCGGATCAAGGGGACCTACACGGCGGTGAAGTTCAGCTCCACCATCGACGGGGCGAAGACGACGATCACGCCGGTGGACGGCCTGTTCACCATTTCGTCCAACGGATATATCTGGGTGGACGGCGGGAACAGCACGGACACGGAGGTCTATATGACCTGGACGGACTGGGAAGGCGCGAACGACGGGCCGGACACGTTCGAGGCGTACGCGGAATCCGTGATCGACATGAGCGCGCTGTTCACGGGCGAGGGTTGCCCGTTCCCGTACGGCCTGCTGCAGTGCGGCGAGATCCGGGACGAGATCAACTTCAACACCGGGACCGCGACCAGCAAGATCGACAGGCTGGCGTACAGCGCGGAAAACCTGGATACCGTGCGGACCTACGGGCGGCCATACGAATACGATACGAACTATATCTATTACGAGAAGGCCGAATACGGCGAGGCGGATCTGGACGATTACGGCCTGGACGGCCAGTATGACGCGGACGACCACGGGCTTGAAATGTTCAGCGGGACGCCGATCGCGGTGTATGCGGTGGCGGTCTACGGTAACAGCCTGAAAAACAAGCTGGAGACGGACGTTTTGACGATCTCCGCCCAGACGCTGACCAGCGGTCAGCAGGGACAGGCCAGGACGAACATCGGCGCGGCCAGCCAGGCGGATCTTACTGCGTTAAACAGCAAATTAGAGAACCCTATCCAGACTGAAATCACGATTTCGCTCGCGAACAACGCGTCCACGGGAAACGAAATCACGTCGATCCCTTATGAGAAAACAGTCGGCATTTTCGTTGTCTATAACGACGATTTTTACTACAATGCCGTCGCTGTGTCCGGGAGAGCTTCGGACGGGATGCTCCAGGTCGTGCTGAGGGTGTTACCTGACAGGACAACAGCTGCCCGGACGTATAAAGTGATCGTTACGCATTACGCGTGATCACCTGTACCATATCTCCTGAAGTGTCTTGAAGTTCGCAGAACTCCCCTTCGCGCTCTGACGGAAACCGATCTTGTTGTTCGATTTGTCGAACCGAAACGCGATAGAAGTATCATAATTATTGTTACTGATCAACAAATGTGTGTCCAACTCGACGGTGATCTTGTCTGCAGACCCGCACAGAATAAGGTGCAGTGGTGTCATTTCCGAACTGCTGCCGGTGAACCCGACGATCTCATCAGCGCCCGCCAGTTCCGCCACGACAACCTCATGGAAGTCCGTGCCGGTGGCGGACGGCGTGTACGGCGTCCAGGTCGCCTTTTTCCAGGTTAATTTGCTGTTTAACGAAGAAAGGAGTGGATCCCATTGGAGGAAAAGATCGCGCGGTTGAACGCGAAGTTGAAGAAAATCACGGGAAACGACCCGATCAGCCGGGCCAGGCGAGAGGCGCTGATCCTGGCGATCTACGAGCTGGTGAACGGTCAGGCGTAAACGCGCCGGTGTTCATGCTGCAGATCCTCCTGGGACTGCTTCGCGTAGATGAGGGTGGTCCGCGGGTTCGCGTGGCCCATCAGCTGCTGCAAAATGTGGAGAGGCATCCCGCCGTGGAGGCCTGATGTCGCGAAGGTGTGGCGGAGCCTGTGCGGATAGACGTGCAGGCCCGTCCGCTCCGCGACTTTTTTGATGATGTTCTCCAGCGCGTGGGCGCCGATGGGCTGATGCGGGGCGCGAACGGAGACGAACAGCGCGTCCGTATTGTCGTCCCTGGTGGCGAGATAACGGCGGAGGGTCAGCTCACTCTCCGCGTTAAAGTAAACGATGCGCTCTTTATCGCCTTTTCCGTGCCGGATCCGGACGGAGCGTTCCGTCCAGTCGATGTCCGAGAGCCGGACGTCCGCGCATTCGCTGACACGGCAGCCGGTGGAGAAAAAGAAATCGATCAGGGCCTTCTCCCGGACGTTTTCCGTGTTCCACCGGAACAGCTCCAGCTGGAAGGGCGTGAGCGGATCCCGGCGGGCTTCGCTGTATCGGATCTTCTCCACCTTCGTGCAGGGGTTCCGCGGGAGGTATTCGTTTTCCACGAGCCAGGTGAAAAACGAGTTCAGTGTGATCCGGATGTTCTCCAGGTAACGGTCAGACGCGTTGTGTTCGGTCTTGTACCGGTAGAGGTACAGCCGGACGTCCACGGCGGTGACGTCCGTGAACGGTTTCCGGACAGCGTCAAAGAAATTGATGAGTTTATAGCGGTACTGCCGGAGGGTTCCGGCGGAGGCGTTGGCGATCGCCTTGGAGGCGATGAACAGCTTGACGGCCTCCGGGACGCCGCCGGCGGCGATCAGCTCCAGGTTCTTCCGGGTGATCTCATAATCGCCCAGGGAGAGATCCACGGCCCGCAACGCGGCGGCCAGCTGATCGGCAGGGAGCGCGGCGCTCAGGTTCATGGTCAGCACCGTGCGAAAGTTTTCATAGTCACACATGGGATCACGTCCTTTCATTGAAATCGGGGGGAAGCGATGATATGAAATCAGCGAAATATGTGGACGAACAGATCGCGAAGCTGAAGGCCAGCGGGATCCCGCTGCGGGAGGCGGCCTGGAAGGCGGCGCTGATGACGGTGGGCTGGCCTTATGTGTACGCGGCGAGAAATGAAAAGTGTACGCCGGCGACCAGGCGCGCGCACTATTCGGCGGCGCA
>JAEIGA010007864.1_pt1 | contig 16174 bp, 11 predicted proteins | sample 9270691 | NCBI WGS metagenome assembly JAEIGA01 (sample SAMN17057246, study PRJNA624740) | gut metagenome | biome: biome; isolation source: fecal sample | host: Bos grunniens | place: China: Xizang | collected 2019
ATGAAGCTTAACAGAAAGAATGGGCTGGGGCAGATTCATATCGTAATATGCATCCATAAGTGCATAGGTTGTTTCGTTTGTGAGGTCGTTTCCGTTTTCGTCTCTGCCGCTGACTATAAGATTCTGTGATATTGCCCAGCTTCTGTCGGCAACATTGAAGAAAACAAGAAAATGCTTGAGAAGTGCGGCGGTTGTTTCTCGGTCAAGACCGTTTCTGTAAGGTTCAAAAATTCTGTCTGCATTACCTACGGAAAAAGCAAACGGATTCGGGGTCTGTTCAAGGCACATAACCTGCCACATAAGAATAAATGACTGGATTGCTTCAAAAAGGTTTTCCGCACCGTTTTCAGGCACCTTGCGAAGAGTTTTTTCAATTATTTCAAGCTGTGCTTTTCTTTCAGCATCAGCGGTTTTAATCTGCTCTGCAGCAATATCGGCATAGCGGTTTGCAAGAATAACAACGCTTTCAAGTGCAATACGGAATGCTTTATAGCCGTTTCCCTCTTTGCCCTCAATCTTTTCAATCATAGCTTTAACGCCGTTTTTAAGTGCAAAGCGCATATCGGGAATAAGATGACCCGTTACCTGCTCAAAGAAGAAGATAACCTCTTTTGTGTAACATTCATTCTTGCTGTAAACCTCAGCAAGCTTTTTGGAATACTCAGTCTCACCGAAAAGAGCACGCGCTTTTTCTATACGCTCACTTGTAAATTTCTCATTCGGCTCTATATCGGAGAAAACAGCAGTAGGGTCGCAGTAGCCGCTGAATTCTTCAACCTTAAATGCAGGGTTAATCAAAGCATAGCTTCTTGCAAAAGCATCATCCTGTGTGCCTGCAAAAATCTGATAATCGCTCAGATAAAGAGGAATGGTTTTGATTATATCTCTCAGGATAAGAGCTTTTTTTACCTCCTCATTTTCTCCCTCGTATTTCTTCGTAAGCTCAAGCTCTGTTTCTTTTGCTATAAACCAACCGTCAAGTCTGTTGCCCGCTCTTTTCTCTTTAAAAAGCAGTTTTGCAGTTTCGGTTATCTGCTTGCTGTTAAGTAAATTAACCATAACTTTTCTCCTTTATGTGGAAACTGTTTTAAGTCCGTTTTTTTCAAATTCTGCGGTAAATTCCGCTATTGTTTCGGAGGAAACAAAGCCGCTTTCAATCTGATATTTTCCCTGCCATTTATCCTTGCCGAATTCATGATAGGCAAGAAACTCGAAAACAGCATTTTGAGTATTAAACTTTTTGAAATAATCAATAAACCCCTTCGGGTCGGTATTGACACCGTTTATCACGGGAATTCTGATATGAAGCTGTCTGCCTGTTTTTAAAAAATATTCCAGATTCTCTTTTACCGATTCATTGGATACCCCAATCCATTTTTTATGCTCATCAGCATGAAAATGTTTAAAATCAACTATCAGATAATCAATTCTGTCTGCAAGCTTTTTCAATTGAGGTGAAGAGCCGTTTGTTTCAATCGCAATATGAATATTCTGCTCTTTGAGTTTTTCAAAAAGTAATAAAAGTTCTGAATACCAAAGAGTACATTCTCCGCCCGTGAAGGTAACCCCTCCGCCGTCAAAAAACATCATGCGGCTGCGCATAATTTCATCAAAAATTTCCTGAACGGAACATTCCTTTGATTTAGGATTATTCAAAGGGATACTGTCTGCATTTGAACACCACTTGCATGCAAAATTGCAGCCCTGCAGATGGTAAACAAGCCTGTTACCCGGTCCGTCCTGCGAATAATTAAACCCTTTTTGCAATACCTTCAAATGCACACCTCCCTTATATTATAGAAAATAATAACTCTTTTCATTAAAAGTGTCAATATTATAAAAAGCTAATAATTAACTTTTGGCAGTTGAAATAAAAACGCAATTATGATATGATTACCTTAATTACTATCGGGAGGTTCGGTATGGATTATCACAGAATACATTTTGAGTCTGTTGATTCAACCAGCAGCTACGCACGCCGGAATGCCTCCATGCTTAAAACCCCATGTATAATCACGGCATCTCACCAGACAAACGGAAGAGGCAGACGGGGAAAAAGCTTTTTTTCGCCCAAAGATACGGGATTATATATGACCCTTTTAACGAATGCTCAACCCAATGCAAATCTTATAACTCCCGCTGCCGCAGTTGCAGTTTGCAAAGCCATTGAGGAAACAACTCATATCAAGCCCTCAATAAAATGGGTAAACGATATTTTTGTTGAAGGCAAAAAGGTCTGCGGAATTCTTACGGAATGCTTTTGCGAAAACGGCAAAACTTATATAGCCGTCGGAATAGGAATAAATCTGACAACAAGCAAATTTCCTTCAGAACTGACACAGGCGGCAAGTCTCGGTATAAACTGCTCAAAAGAAAATCTTTCGCAGCTTATTGCCGACAGAATAACGGAATACACTTACTTGCCCGATGACTCTGAAATTTTAAAAGAATACAGAAAACGGCTCTTTGTTTTGGGTAAAAAAATAACCTATGAGAAAAACGGATCTGTTTTTTCTGCAACCGTTAAGGATATTAATGAAAACTGCAACCTTATCGTTCAAAGAGACGATAAAAGTTTTGACACCCTCTCCTCGGGAGAAATTTCAATTAAACTGTGAGGAATGATTATGAAAAAGATCTATACTGCCGCAGCAGTATTTATTGCGGTCAGCTCGCTGATAACGGTATTTTCCGCATGCCAGAAGAAAGTAGAAGAAGAAACAACAACACTTTCTGTTCCGACCTACGCTTTTTCAACCAATGTTGACGGTACAGCTTATTCGCTTGGTGATGACGGCTATAAATATGTTATCAACACTCAGACTCAGGCAGATATTAAAGAAAAAACAACACAAAATCAAACTCCGGGTCATACCGTTATGACACTTACCACCGTTGCAATCACAACAGGAAACAACAAAAAAAATGAAGCAAACGAAAACAAAACAGAAAAAGCAACGGCTGAAAAAAACAATATTTCAAACGAAACGGTTAAAAACGAATCCAAAGGTATCAACGTTCTTATTAAAAGCGACGCTGTTCCGCGCGGAAGCTCGGCTACCGTAACAATTATGGGCGAAGCAGGCAAAACCTACAGCATAGAATTTTATAAAAACGGCAACACCGTTTCAACCGCAAACGGTCTGAGCAACATAAAAGCCGATGAAAACGGCATGGCTACATGGACATTCGAAGTTGAAAGCGATTGCGAATCCGGCAACCGAAAGGTTATTATTAAAGAAAAAGGTTCTGACAATTTTGTTCAGACATCAATTAATATAAAATGAGGGATAAAAATATGAGAAAAGGATTTTATAAAGCCAACAAATTTCCCCAGCGAATCTGCGAATTCTACACAGCAGAAAACGGTCTTGCATCATCAAAGGCACTCTGCCTTACTGCAGACAAAAATGAAGTTGTTTATATCGGTACGGAAAACGGATTGAATTACACCAAAACTGACGGTTCTTTCGGTACTTTCCTCTGCGGTGAGGTAAGTACTCTCTTTTCCGCAAAGAACGGAACCGTATACTTTGCATCAGGCAAAACATTATATTCCGTATGCAACGGAAAAATTGCAGAAATGCAGAGCTTTGACAGCGAAATCCGTGATATGAGCGGCATTGACAATGTTTATCTGTTAACCGCAAATGCTCTTTATCTTCTTGAAAACGGAGAATTTGTAAGATTCTTCCACAATGAAGCAAATGCCGATAAAATAGCAATAAATAATAAAAAAATTACTGCAGCAGATAACTTAAGGCTCAGCATAGTTAACGGAAAGAGAAAGCATTGGATGACAATATTCTCCGAATATTCAACCATGCCCGTTTTCAAAATCAATTGCATTGAGTTTGACGAAAGCCTTGGTTTCCTCTGGGTTGGTACAGACAAGGGCTGCTATATTTTTGACTGCAAGGATAATTGGTTCAGTCACAAAGAAATCAACGCTCTTCCCGAAGAAGAAATTTACAACATCAGCTTCACCGATGACGGCAGAGTTATTTTCTCTTCCGAATCAGGTCTTATTATTCTTAACAACGGTTCACGCAAATATCTGCCTGCAACCCGTTGGGCATGCGAAAAAGACATTAACGATGCAATTGCCGTTGGCAATTCAATCTGGACAGCAACAAATTCGGGTGTTTCAAAGATTACCGAAAAAGAAATGTCACTTGAAGAAAAGGCTGAATTCTGCTTTAACCTCGCTGAAGAAAAATATGTGCGCAAGCTTGGCTATGTTGTTGGTCTTCACAACATTGAGAACTGTGATATCTACACCGGTGAGCCTCATATCAGCGATAACGACGGTCTTTGGACGCAAACATATATAGGTGCTCTTTCATATGCTTATGCATTTACAAAAGATGAGAAATATCTTGAAGCCGCAAGACGCTCAATGCACGCTATGTGTTACCTTACAAAGATTACAGGCGTTAAAGGCTTCACTGCAAGAGCTGTGCGTTTTGAGGATGAACCCGGTTACGGTACTGTTGTAAAGAGAGACGGTGCTGAATGGCACGAAGCCCCCAATGGCGAGTGCGAATGGCTCGGTGAAACCTCGAGTGATGAAATGACGGGTCATTTCTTCGGTTTCTCACTTTATTATGACCACTGTGCAAATGATGAAGAAAAAGAATTAATCAGAGAAGTTATTTGCGATATAATGGACCACATACTCGAAAACAACTACAGACTTTGCGACGTTGACGGTCTGCCCACAACATGGGCTATATGGGACCCCGATCAGCTTAACAGAAACAATATGTGGCATTGGGAAAAATGCATTAATTCTCTTGAACTTCTCACATTCCTTAATGTTGCATATCATGTTTCGGGTGACGAAAAATACCGAAAAGAATTCCTTCGCCTTGCAGTTGACGAGCATTATCTTCTCAATGCCGCTCAGCACAAGCGACCCGACGGTCACACAAACCACATTGACGATAATCTCGGTTTCCTTTGCACAATAGCAATTCTTTCAATCGAGAAGGACCCTGCAATCAGAAAATATCTGCTTATGGGAACAAAACATCATTGGGAATACGAAACACCCGAGCACTGTGCTTTCTATAATCTTATTTACGGTGCTTTCACAGATGACTACTGCGACCTTGACCGTGCAGTTAAATCGCTTCGCGAGTTTCCACTTGATTTTGTTAACAGACCTTTGTTCAATTCTTCAAGAAAAGATCTTGTTTACGATACCGAGCAAGAATATTGGGGAGAGTCCGCACAGCTTAAAGAGGCTCTTGAAATGGATTCACAAAACATACATAACTATGACACTAATCCTTTCCGTACAGATACGGGTCACGGCAAAAGTGCCTGTTCCCCCACTCCCTTCCTACTCCCCTATTGGTTCGGAAGATACCACGGACTTATTGAAGAATAAAAACGCAAAAAGAGGAAGTCATTACGACTTCCTCTTTAATCTTTTAAGATATGCTTTTTGTTCAGGGGTTATTCTGTAGCTTTCAACAGCTTTCTGAATTGTTTTGTTATGAACCCAATTATCAAGCTTGTTTTCAGTCAGATACAAAACCGCAGAATCCCATTGCTTTGCAAGTGCCGTTGCAAAATACCATGCCTGCATCATTTTTATATAATATTCATCAGAAGCAACACTTGCAACTTTTTCAAGGTATTCTGCCTTAAAGTTTTCGTCCAGATAAAACTTCATCAGCATATTCATTGCAAAACGAACGGTATAGGTTTGTTTTGAATCAAGCCATATATCCGTCTGACCGATAAGCTTATCGGTATGATTTGCAAATATCTTCGGTGAAAGTCCGTCGCAGGTTGCCCAGTTATCAACATAGGGCAGAAAACGGTTTAATTCCTCAACGGTTTTCTCATAATCATTTATCTGTTCAATCAGAAATGCATGCAGATTATCCTCCTCATAATATGAATGAGGCAATTCTTTCATAAACCTTCCCGCTTCATCTGTTTTTGAAAATTCCTTTGCAAATTTTCGCAACATCGGCACTCTTATCCCGATTATTTTATCGGGATTAACCGTCGGCATAAGCTTTGAATGAAACGCTTTATACTGCAAATCCTGCATTTCAAAAAGCTTTTCCGTAACATTACTCATGATATCTCACCTTTAAAAATTGCCGCAGCTAACGCTGCGGCAATTGAGTTTAATCAACCGAAAAGTTTAACTATATTTTCAAACATGTTGTTGATTGAATAAAGGAAAACATTAAGGAAAGCGTTATCGTTATCCTGCTCAACAATTGTTCCGAGATTCTTTGTAAGGAATTCGCTTCTTGCTGCCGAGAAATCAACAACATCCTTTGCATCAGCTTTATATTTGGTTTCAATTGCTGAAATCTCAAAGGTATCATATGTATTCCAACGGATTGCATTCATAACTGCCGAATCAGCAAGAACACTGCCCATAAGCTCGATTTCGGAATTAACAACTGAAACTATAGCCTTTACCTTATCGTCCCAGAGTTTCTTTGCTGCATCAACAAATTCCTTCTTCTGGCAAAGCTGATTATAGATTGTGGGAAGTTTATATGCATCATACTTGCCGAAAACGGTATTTCTGTACATTCTGTTACGGCTTACTGCAAATTCGTTGGGATTTGTATAATCAACGCCGAAACGGTTAAGTCCGTTATTGCCGAGTGCAATATCATAGTCCCACATAGGACCTGCATAAAGCTTATCGTTTGCAGGCTTGAAGAAATATGTGCTGGTAAGACCGCTGTCCATATTTGCTGCCCATTCGCTTATAAGATAATATGAAACAAGAGAATCAAAATCAGCAAGATCTTTATAGTCTTCACCCGCCGCATTCTTGCCTGTTTCGGAGAAAACAGCATCTTCAAATCTCTGATAATAATTGCTGATATAACCCATCTGAGCCTTTGAAGCATATTCGGGAGACTTCATGGTGAAGGGTTGATTTCTTGTTGTTACAAAGCCGCTGATTTCATCTGCATAGCGGTTTGCAAGCTCCATTTCGATAATATATCCGCCTGTTTCCGCTGTGTTTGCAGCATTTTCGGGAACAGGAATTTCAACCCACTTCATAGTACCTTCAAGAAGGCCGCCGAATCTGCCGTAATATCCGCCTCTGTCAAGTGTATCCATATCAAAATCGTCATCATTATAGAATTCCTGACAGATTTCTTCATTAACATCATCAAGGTTATCTATATTTACTCTGGTCTTATCAACCTCAACTCTTGTTGTAAGGAGATAAACACCTTCGTAATTATTATTGATATAAACATCGCAGGAAACACCCATGGGAGTATAGGGGACTCCTGTTTTCTGTGCAACAGAGAAAACTGCCGAATTACGGAGAAGGGATTCATCACCGTAGTTTGCAAGAAGACTCCATTTTTTGCTCTTGCCCATTCCGAAAAGGTTTGCCTTTTCGTCAAGCTTGATGTTATAAGGCTTTTTGGGATTATTCCATGTTGAATTGCCTCTGCCCTTAATCTGATCAAGAACGCCGTCATAAACAGCAACGCCTGTTGTATCAACAATTTCAATATATCCCGACTCTTTATTGCTCTTATCCTGATGGATATAATCAAGTGAGCCGGATTCGGTTGTAATGAATATTGAAGCAATATTCGAACCGTTGATTATATTGAGTTTATATTCTTCATCACCCGCTGTAAGAGTTATCCTGTTTTTGTTTTCAAACACCTGAAAAAGCTTCTGCTTTTCAGTGTATCTTACACCGTCAATATAAACATCCTTGCTGCTCTCAACAGCAAAATCAGCAAAAAGATAGTTTACGGATGCCGGAATAAAAAGATAATATTCACCGTTTGCCTGATACCAGTTAACAATTCTGTCGGCATCATCGGATGTAAGGTCTTTCTGCTCAACATAAACATTGCTGATTGCGGGAGCATCTTCGGCAAAACCGCAAACCGCAAAAGCAGAAAAAGCCATTACCAATGAAAGTATAATTGCAATAATTTTTTTCATACCGATAACCTCCTTAAGGTTTTACATAATTTTACTCTTTTTTTACTGAAAAGTAAATACAAATCAGTCATAAATTTTTTCGGCAAGTATATTGCGTACAGCCTGCTGCCTTACTGCTGCCTGCTCTTTATTTTCGCCCTTTACAGAGAAATAAAGCTTGAGCTTCGGTTCAGTACCCGAAGGTCTTGCAGCTGCCCATGAACCGTCTTTAAAATCAAAACGGAGAACATTTTCTTTTGGCAAGCCGTCAATCCCCTTTGAATAATCAAGAAGCTTATCGAGGTCATCAAAAAGAGACTCACCGCTTTCTCTCATCGCTTTCATTGCTGACTGAATCTTTTCCGCACCCTCTTTGCCTTTAAGAACAAAGGTTTCAAGGCAATCATAATAATATCCGTAATCAGCATAAATGCCGTTCAGTGCATCAACAAGAGTCATGCCGTTATTCTTATAATAGGATGCCATTTCCGCAATAAGCATTGATGCGACAACAGCATCCTTATCTCTTGCGTGAGTGCCCGCAAGATAACCGTAGCTTTCTTCATATCCGAAAACAAAAGTATTCTCGCCGCTTTCTTCCCAAAGGCAGATTTTTTCGCCTATATATTTGAAACCTGTGAGAGTCTGGAAGATTTTTGCTCCGTGTTTTTCGGCAATTGCCGCACCAAGACCGCTTGTTACGATTGTTTTGACAACCGCCGCATTTTCGGGCATTGTGTCTTTTCTAAACTTAAGAACAAAATCAACAAGCAAAGCACCCGTCTGATTACCTGTTAAAAGAACATAATCACCCTCATGAAGAACGCCTACGCCCACTCTGTCGCAATCAGGGTCTGTTCCGATAACAATATCGGCATTTTCGGCTTTCGCCTGTTCAATGGCAAGAGTGAGTGCATCTTTTTCTTCGGGGTTAGGTGAACGCACGGTTGAAAAATTTCCGTCGGGAAGTTCCTGCGATTTAACAAGCGAAACATTCTTGCCCTCAAGTATTTTGCGGACAGGTATATTACCTGTTCCGTGAAGAGGAGTATAAACAATCTTCAAATCTGATTTTTCGTTATATACGCTCTGTTTTTTTACCTCGGAAAGAAAAGCATTGAGTGTATCCTCACCGATATAAATAAGCTTGCCGCTTGCCTTTGCTTCATCAATAGACATCATTTCAATGTTTTTAATATCTGTAACGGCATTTACAAAACCGATAACTTTATCCGCATATTCTGGCACAAGCTGGCAACCCTTGGAATCATAAACCTTATATCCGTTATATTCCTTCGGATTGTGGCTTGCGGTGAGAACAATACCTGCATTGCATTTATGATATCTGACCGCAAAAGAAAGCACAGGGGTGGGCATAAGTGTATCAAAAAGATAAACCTTTATTCCGTTTGCTGCAAGCACAGATGCTGCCGTATCAGCAAAAAACGCAGAATTGTTTCTTGAATCATAAGCAATTGCAACGGATTTTTCGCCGTCAACAGAAGCGTTAATATAATCGGCAAGACCCTTGGTTGCTTTTGCAACGGTATATCTGTTCATTCTGTTGGGACCTGCGCCCATAATTCCGCGAAGTCCGCCCGTACCGAATTCAAGTTCTTTATAAAATCTGTCCTCAAGCTCCGCTTTATCGGTTATCGATTCAAGCTCATTTTTGGTCTGCTCATCGAAGGTGAGCCAATATTCATATCCGTTCATATTTTCACTCCTTTAAATATCAATTCCCAATGTAATGATTTCAAACGGAGAATACTCTATCTCCTTTTCTTCTCCGATTACATCTTCAAGTAAATTCAGAATTTTAACCTTTTCGGGCAGCTGCAGCACTCCCCTTGCTCCGTTTTGTTCGCAAAGACGGATAACTGCCATTTTTGCGTTTTCGGAAAGCTTTACTGCCTGAAGCCAAAGCTCGCCGAATGAGGGCAGAAACGACTCAACATCAGCTTTGCAAAGAGGAACATTATATTCAAACGCAGTTTTATTGATTTCAGCTGAAACCGCGTCATCTGCATGAGGATAAATCATATAACAGAAATTATGCTTACCCATATCGGATGTCGGGTCAGGTCTTATGGTTGCTCTTAAAAGAGAAAGACCCATTGTATTTTCTTCTACCGAAACACCGTATTTGCCCATATTAATAAGAGAAATACCGCTGCCTGATTCACTCAGATCGCACCATTTATGATGGCAGGTTTCAAATCTTGCCTGTTGCCAGCTTGTGTTTCTGTGGGTCTCTCGCTCGATTATACCCGCAGAGGTATCGCACAAAAGCTTTCTGGTAAGAACATTACAGCCGAATTCCGCCTTTGCAAGTCTGTGCTTTTCGTGCCAGTCAACAATATTTTCAACTTCAATACCTCTTGAGCGTCTGAAAAGTCTGATTATCATTTTCCATTCACTCTTACCCGTTGCAAGAGTAACCGAAAACTCGGCACACTCGCCGTCTGCACCGATAAATTCAAGAGGCTTGACTGTTATAACATCTGCCTGTTTATCCTTATAATTCGGCAGAATATCCCATGCATCGTAGTTACCGGGTGTATCATGATAAATCTTAAGCTTGTTGAAATCGCCTTTTACCCATTCTCTGCAAAGTTCTTTGTCTTTAATTGAAACAATGCTTCCGTCAGAGGCAAATTTCACTTTATAAAAAGGTGTTTCAGCTTCATAGCCGTTAACGGTTATCCAATCATCCGGATTTTCGGTTTTTTCTATAATTCCGCCCGAAAGTGCATCGATATCGGGAACGGCATAGAATCCTTTTTTACCTAATCTGACATTTTTTCCGCTTTCATCAGAAATAAATGTAAGGCTTTTTCTCCTGAAATTGAGTGAGTTGAAATAGCTTTTTCCGCTTCCGATTATCTCTGAAATCTCTTTTTCAATCTGCTCATAATCAGCCATGGCATCACGGTAAACGGGAGTTATATGGCTGCCCGGAAGAATATCGTGAAACTGATTTATCATCAGCTTTTTATAGCATTCTCTGATTTTTTCTGCAGGATATTTCCCACCCTGCTTCATTCTTAAAACAGAAAGAAGCTCTGCCTCACGCAGCATAAATTCCAGCTTACGGTTATATGCCTTGAGGTTTGATTTTGTTGTAAATGTGCCGCGGTGCATTTCAAGATAAAGCTCACCGTCCCACGTTGCAAGAGCATCATTACCGTCAAAATTCTTTGAAAGGAATTCCTTTGCGGTGGTATGCTCGGTTTCAGCCATAACCGAAAGCTTATCAAAACGGTGCATAAGCTCAACCATTTCTTCGGTTGCGCCGCTTCCTCCGTCACCGTAGCCAAACATCTGCAGAGTCTGTCCGCCTGTATTTTTATCCTGATAAGCCTCCCAGTTTTCCTGCACCTGGCTTGGCATATTCCACGAAATAAAGTGTGTAGGGGGAACACAGGCATAAACCTCTGAACCGTCAATTCCGCGCCAGATAAAATTATTATGAGGAAATCGGTTTGTATCGTTCCATGTTGACATCTTGTTTGAAACAAAATATCTGACTTCACTCTTTTTGAGTATCTGCGGTAAAATCCAGCTGTTGCCGAAAACATCCGGAAGCCAGCAGTTATTGACGGTTATACCGAATTTTTCTCTGAAATAAGTCTGACCGTAAAGACACTGACGGATAAGACTTTCGCATGAAGGAACATTGCAATCGGGTTCAACATACATTGCACCCACAGGTTCAAATCTGCCCTCGGCTATCCGTTTTTTCAGCTCCTCAAAAATTTCGGGATAATACTTTTCAACCGTTTCATATGTATAAGCCTGTGTGTGTGCATACTTGAAATCAGGGTATTTATCCATAAGACGAAGCTGGATAAGAACGGTACGCAGATTTTTCTGAACCGCATGAATTCTTCGCCAATAATAAGCGATATCAAGATGCGAATGGGCAATAAGTGCAACATTACCGCTGCCCTTATAATCCTTGTTTGAGAATATATATTTTTCAATGTGCTCCGCTGCAGCTCTGCAAGCTTCATCGGTTACATCGTCAAAATCAATATAATTCAGAGCCTTATCTATTTCCCGTATTGCGAAGGGAGTAAAATCCTCGTTAAAAACACCGCTGTTTGCGGCATCAAGAAGCATTTCAAGGTCATAGACAAGCGACTGAACGGTTTTGTTCACAACCGAAATGTAACCGCCCTCAAAAATCTGACGGCAGCCTCTTACGCTGAGACTTTCGGGGTTGCGTTCATCATCGGGTTTTGAACGGTTATATCCCATAATTTCAAAGTGAAGCTTGTCCGAATCAACATAGGGAGAAAGGTCAAGTCTTTCTCGGTTGGGGTCTATTCCGCCCGCATAAACACCGTTAACCTTAACTATCATTTCTGCGGCAGTTTTGAGTGAAAAACAAAATTCTTTACCCTTAAGATGTTCGGGCAAAACATAATCAGCTTCTATAAAAGCCGTACCGTCGGGAGTAAAATACATATCTCCCCTTTTAAGCGGTCTCGGCTGTTCATCATAGAATTCAAAATTCATCTCCGAAACCTGACGGGCTTCTCTTATTGTAAAAGTTGTGATTTCATTTTTCTCGCTGTAAATATGCCTCTTAAGCCAGCCAAAGCGAAGGTCAATCCACTCTTCAAGACGCATGCTTCTTCTTTCAACCTTAATATGTGCCAAAGCAGATAACCTCCTTACTTATCCTGAAAATAGGGTGTCTGTCTTATTCCGATAACTCTGACGGTCTGACCCATATCGTTTTTTATCCGTTCCTCAATCCATTCAAGACAACGGTGAAGAATAAGGCATTTTGAACACTCACCCTGAAGCAGAACGGTGACTTCGTTTTCTTCCTGCTTGACAAAGGTTATTTCACCGCCGTCACCCTGCAGACGCGGCCTGATATATTCATTTATATATTTTTCCATAATCTCCCGCCTTTCAGCGATTATATATAAAAATTATATCACAATATTATGTTCATGAGCAACATCAAAATAAAAAATATATTTTATATTTTTATCTTTCAAACAATGCAGATATATGTTAGAATTAGTTGTAAAATGTTTTGTGGGGTGTATTTATGTTTGTTTTAACAAGCAAGCAGATGTATCAGGCGGAATGCAATGCAGTTGAAAGAGGTATCTCTTTTCCCGAATTAATGGAAAACGCAGGAAATGCCTGCGCAGAAATAATCAAAAAGCATTATCATATAAGCAAAAGCAGCCCGAAAAAAGTTCTTATCATTTGCGGAAAAGGCAAAAACGGCGGAGACGGCTTTGTTATTGCCCGAAAAATGTGGGAATACGGCTGTGATGTTACTGTTATGCTTGCATGCGGAGAACCAAAGGCAAAAGATGCCATCAATATGTTTTCACTCGCAGAAAGCACGGGAATTGACATAATAAGATATAAGGATGATATTACCTCTGTTTATCCGTATATAGAAAAATCCGAAATAATTGTTGACGCCGTTTTCGGAACAGGTTTTTCAGGCTCTCTTGATGCCCCATTAAGCCGTCTCGCAAAAACCGTTAACGCAGCAAAAGGTCAGACCGTCGCAATAGATGTTCCCAGCGGTGCAAACTGCGACAGTGCAACAATTGAAGGTTCTGTTTTTAAAGCAGAAACAACAATAGCCATATCGGCATACAAACCTATTCATATAATGAAACCCTGTTCTTCCGTCTGCGGCAGAGTGCTGATTGCGGATATAGGCATAACAGAGGATGATTTCAAAAAAATCGACAGCGTAACTTGCTTTACGGTAAATTCCCTTGATGTTAAAAAAATGCTTCCGAAAAGAAAGCCTGTTTCAAACAAAGGAACCTACGGTCATGCTCTTTGCGTTTGCGGCAGCATGAGAATGGTTGGTGCGGCATATCTTTCCGTCAGCGGTGCGTTAAGAAGCGGAGCAGGTCTTGTTACTGCCGCATTTCCGCAAAGTGCTTATCCCGCCATTGCACCAAAATTAACAGAACCTCTTCTGTTGCCTCTTGAATCAAATTTTGACGGAACATTTACTTTTTCTTCTCTTCCCGCAATAAACGAAGCGGCAAAAAGAGCCTCGGCAATGCTTATAGGCTGCGGTATCGGTTTTAACAAGGACACTACAAGACTTGTTCACAGCCTCATTGAAGAAACAAAAATTCCAATGATTATCGATGCTGACGGCATAAATGCGTTGAGCACAAATATAGATATATTGAAGAAAGCTCAGGCTCCGATAGTTTTAACTCCTCACCCCGGCGAAATGAGCAGACTATGCGGAAAAAGCATAGCCGAAATCGTTTCTAATCCCATTGCGGTTGCTTATGATTTTGCAAACAGATACGGAGTTACCGTTGTGCTGAAAGGTGCAAATACCGTTGTTTGCGGCGGAAATCCCATTCAGATTTACGTTAATTCAACAGGTAATTCAGGTCTTGCAAAAGGCGGAAGCGGCGATCTGCTTGCGGGTATGGCAGTTTCTCTTCTGGCACAGGGTATGAAGCCGTTTGACGCCGCTGTAAGTGCGGTTTATCTGCACGGACTCTGTGCCGATGCGGTTGCAGAAAAAACATCAATGAGAGGTATGCTGCCTACAGATGTTCTCAATTATCTTCCTGAGCTTTTTTCAAAATTTGAATAACGGGTGATAATTTGAAAAAAGCTTTGTCTGTTTCGGTTGCAATTCTGATTTTTATTTTTGCTGCAACAGGATGTGAAAAACAGATAATCGGTGAAAGAACTCCCCCGCCCGTCCCCGAAAAATTTTCATCAACCGTTGAAGCTGTTTACTGCGATACAACAATAGCCGCTCTGTTTACACAGAATTCATTTGATGATTTCTCCGTTAAACTTCTTTCTCCCGAAATTCTTACCCCTCTTACTGTCACGTACACAAACGGAGTATGCAGACTGAACTATGACGGGCTTGAATTTGAAGCAGACCTTACAAGATTTCCGCAAACTGAATTCGGCACATTGCTTACGCACGCAATCTCGGATATAAAATCCGACATTGACATAACCAAAACATACAACGAAGGGATATGGACATACAGCGGGTCAAGTGAAAGAGGAATTTTTACAATGACAAGGGACGCTGAAAGCGGAGCCTGGCTTGAATTTGAAATTGAGGGCGCACCGCTTCACATTGTTTTCAAAGATTTTAAATCATCATAAAAAAAGAGCGTAACGGTTCAAATTACCGATTACGCTCTTTTTTATTTATTCAGTTCTGCGATGAGATTTTTTATCCATTCTATTCTCTGCTTTTTCTCATCCTTGTAATTATCAAAACTTCCGTATCTGCTCATAAAATATTGCCACATGGCGCAAACCGACAAAGGATGATTAATAACCCCGCATAATCCGTCTGAATGTTCAGGCAGCTTTATTGCGCAATGATTTTTCTTTATACAGATATTATAATCAAAAGCTTCATCAAAAGTCATGGGAACAATATTGTAATTCGGTTCGCTTTCAAGAACAGACAAAACAGCTTTAAGATGTTTTGAATACTGCTCACAGGTATATACAACGCTTTTACCGTTTGCAAGACTTTCCGCATAACAGACAGCTTTACCCTGCGCAACCTCTTGAGGAGAAAGAACAGGAAATATTTCGGTTACTCTGTTTATTTTCAAAAGACTTCTGACCTTATCCGCACGTTGTGCACAAAGCTCTGTTTCCATCCCGTTTTCCGCGAGCAAATCACACGGTATCCATTCATAAGGCAGTGAATTGAAAACATTACAGCAATCCTCTTTGGCATCAAAAAAATCATCTATAATTCTTTTACCTTTCTGTTTATCCGTATAAAACTCACTCTTACTGCCCTGCGTGCAAAAAGATACATAAGAATCAAACATTTTTTCAAAATCCGCAACTGCGTTTTTTTCGGTTGTAACAACAGTAGGTCCGATACCGCCCACGGATTCCGAAAACATGGCGGCAACCCCCGAAACAACAATCATCGAATTATTAAAAACGCTGTCTCTGAGTCCACTGAAATAATATGATTTAAGCTTACCCTTTCCAAGTAAAGGAAACCATGAGAAAACATCTTTTACACTTCTGCCCAAATCCGAATAATCGGGAAGAACACGGATTACTTCCGTTTCATTTTCTATAAGCTCAACCAGAAAATCCCTGCACGCTGAAAACAAGTCAAATTCTCCGTTTCCGTTGGAGCAATTGGATAAAATCTTTACGGTTTTTATATTTTCGCTATTTATAACTATATCTTTCAAAA
>JAEIGA010007865.1_pt1 | contig 16171 bp, 14 predicted proteins | sample 9270691 | NCBI WGS metagenome assembly JAEIGA01 (sample SAMN17057246, study PRJNA624740) | gut metagenome | biome: biome; isolation source: fecal sample | host: Bos grunniens | place: China: Xizang | collected 2019
GCCGAGTGGGAGTCGAACAAGAGTAAGAGCGCGTCGGCATACTTCTTGGGCGGAGGTGCTGCAACCGATTCTACCGCAGCAGAGAGAGTGTTTGATGTTTCGATTAATGGAGTGAAGGTGCTTGCTTCGTTCGATATTGCAGCCGAGGTGGGTGCCGAGTGTGGCATCGTGAAGAAGTTCTCGGTGGATGTTGATGGCGGTAGAGGAATCTCTATTGACTTTACCCCCATCAAGGGCGAACCAACGCTCTGTGCAGTGCGTATTTGCAAGGTGTTCTAATCGTTGTCGGGAATCTGTCCGACAAGTTTCTCCACCGCCTTGCGTCCCTCCTCGCCGAGCGAGATGGTGTAGTCGTTCACAAAGAGTGCGATATGCTTGTCGATAACATCATCCTCCAACTCCTGTGCGTGTTGTTTTATGAAGTTGCGCGATAGTAGCGGATTTTCGAAAGCAAATTTGACACTTTCTGAAAGGAGGTTATCTAATAACGATATTATGCTTTCGTTAATTTCTCGTTTAACAATAATAGCTCCGAGTGGAAGAGGTAGGTTTGTTTCGTTTTCCCACAATTTTCCGAGATCGGCAACCAACTCCAAATTTCGCCTTTCGTAGACGAAGCGTCCTTCGTGAATCAGCACTCCCGCATCGGCCTCTCCCCGCTCAACCGCCTCGGCAATCTCCGAAAAGAGTCTTTGCTCCACCTCCTCAATATCGGGGAAGTAGCGCATTAACAAGGCGTTGGCCGTAGTATTCAAACCAGGCGAAAGGACTTTGCGAATTTTACCCGTTTCACCTTTGCGACGCACCAGGAGTTGTCCGTTGCCCCTGCCAAGTGCCGAGCCACTATCGAGCAGACGATACTTGTCAGCCACAAGCGGATATACCGCATAGCTGATCTTCGAGATATCGGGCTCGCCACGCAGTACACCCTCGTTCAGCTCCTCGATATCGTGGTACTCCACGTCAAGGTCGAAGTCGTGGTCGATGCGATGGTTTATAATTGCATCGAATGCAAAGGTGTCATTCGGACAGGGCGAGATATGTAGTGAAAGACGCATTACTCCTCCTCGAAATTTAGGTTTAAGATTGTTTCGGTCAGGCGTTCGAGAGCGAGTTCTATGTTCCAATCTTTGCGCTCCTCGCCCACGTAGTTCGATATGGCGCGAATCTCGCCACATTCCACACCTTCGGCCTCGGCAAGAGCAAAGAGGGCTGCCCCCTCCATATTTTCAATCTCTGCACCATTGGCCTCCATACCGCAGTGCGACACGGTGTTGCTATCTACTTGTGGTAAATCCTCGACGACCATCGAAGCGAGATAGGAGCGATTGTAGCCCGTTGAGAGGTAAGCAAATCGCTCTTCGGTTACGGCTACGACATCGCCCTTTTTGAGATTGCGGTTGTAGGCCCCTGCAATACCGCAGAGAAGCAATGGTTTGTGCTCGGTGCGGAGTATGCGCGCCACCTCGGTGGCCGTCTCGACAGCTCCGATACCGCAGATGCGGATATCGAGGTCGGGGCGCAAGGCCCGCAGTCGCGCGGCCTCCAATTCAGTAGGAAAGAGCAAGATCATACTATCTGCCAACAATGGCCTCCAACTCCTCGACTGACGAAGGAATATGCTTGTCGCCAATTACGCGACCACCCTCGGCAGTTACGACGATGTCATCCTCGATGCGGATACCGCCAAAGTCGCGATATTCGTCGAGAAGGTCGTAGTTTACAATACCTTTATATAAGCCCTCCGCCTTCGATTTGTCAATCAAGGCAGGGATAAAGTAGATACCCGGCTCGTTACTCATAACTGTTCCCTCGCGCAACTTCCAAGCGGCACGATAGACGCAAGTACCCGATGCGATAGCGCGCTCCTTTATCTCCGAGAAGTCGTAGCTGCGCTCGCCCATAGCCTCGCAGTCGTGAACGTCCATACCAAGTCCGTGCGACAAGCCGTGAGGCATAAATAGATACATCGCTCCCGCCTCGACAGCATCCTCGGCCGAGCCGTGAATGAGGCCTACATCGTGCAAACCCTCGGCCAGCGAAAGGAGAGCCTTCTTGTGCACCTCCTCCATATACATTGCACCGGCCTTCATATTCTTCGGAGCCTCGTCGTGGGCACGGAGTACTATTTCGTAGATCTCGCGCTGCTTCTGGGTGAACTTGCCCGAAACGGGATAGGTACGAGTATGATCCGAGCAGTAGTTTTCGAGCGACTCGGCACCTCCATCAACCAAGAGTAAACGACCATTCTCCAACACGCCGTCGCTGTTGAGGTTGTGGAGTGTTTCGCCGTGCTGCGATACGATGCTTGGGAACGATACTCCAAGACCTTGCGCCTTTGCGATACCCTCCATTGCTCCTGCTATCTCACGCTCTACAACGCCCGCCTTGCACATCTTCATTGCGGTAGTGTGCATAGCATATCCAAGTTGGAAAGCGCGCTCCAAAGCCTCAATCTCCTCGGCCGATTTCACCTCGCGCATCTCGGCTACGGCAAACATCAAATCTACCGACTTGTGGTTGTACAACTCCGAAATAGGCAATCCCAAAAGGCGAGATAATTCGATTTTGCTCTCGCCGCGATATGGTGGGAGGAAGTGAATCTTTCGGCCCTGCTTCATTGCAGTAGCGAGAACTCCGTCGAGAGCTTTCAATGGTTGACAGTTCGATACACCGACTTGTGCGCCTAACTCTACAAGGCGTGGCTGAGGTCCGGTCCAAATGATATCCTCGACTGTGAAATCGTCTCCAAAGAGCATCTCCTCGCCCGACTCGGCGTCGATAACAGCCATAAGTGTCGGCAGGTTCAAACCGAAGTAGTAGAGGAAGGTCGAATCCTGACGGAAGTAGTATGCGTTATTCGGGTAATTGTTTGGAGAATAGGTATTTCCCGCAATCAGGATTAATCCGTTGCCGATGCGCTTGCGCAACTCGGCGCGACGAGCGATATAGGTATTTGCACTAAACATAATATGACAAAATTTTCAAAAAACAATCTAGTTACAAAGGTATGAAAATTTTTCGAAACTTTGTTTGTTTGCAAAAAAAAGAGTATTTTTGCGTAGGTATAACTCTAATTACTATAGTATGAAGCGATTATTGCTACTTCTTACTCTGTTTTTTGCAGTTTCAACACTTTCGGCTCAGGAATATAAGGTTGGAGACATCTATGATGTGGATGGTAAGCGAGGCGTTGTATTCGAGGTGTCGGAAGATGGTGTGCACGGAAAGATTGTTACAGTTGCGCAACCCACCGAGAAGATGACCTGGCATAAGGCTATGGAGTTTGGAAAAACACTTAACAATGGTTGGTACATACCATCGCTCGAAGAGATGCAAACTCTGTTGGGTGCGAGAGAGGCAGTTGGCGCAACATTGCAGAAAAATGGCTGTAAAGCGCCTCACTTTTGTTGGACTACCGACGAATTTAATGTGGATTGTGCGTGGGTGTTATCTGTAAGAACTGACAGCTACGGAGGTTTCTATAAGGCGAATAAATTCAATGTTTGTATCATATCTAAATTCTAACATAATGAGAAGAGTAATAGTATTATTGTTTGTTGTGTTTGCTGTGTCTGCTCTTTCGGCTCAGAGCTACAAGGTGGGCGACCTCTACGACGTGGATGGAAAGCAGGGTGTAGTATTCGAAGTGTCGGAGGATGGCAATCACGGTACAATTATCGCACTTACGCAACCTGAGGGAATTATGACTTGGTACAAGGCTATGGAGTATGGTGCCCAGCTAAGGGATGGTTGGTATATACCCTCGCACAAGGAGTTGTTGGTGCTGCTGGATGCGCGCGATGTGGTGAATGAAAAGCTGCAAGAGGTTGGCCAGAAATTGACTATGCACTCATCCTATTTCTATTGGTCTACCACCGAGTTTGACAAAGATTGCGTATGGATAGTGTGTATGATGACCGGCAGTAGCGGTGGAAGCTACAAGATGAATCCATTCAACGTGCGTGCCGTATCGAAGTTTTAATGTTAAATAAAAAATATCAATATGAAACGAGTTCTTTTTGCAATTTTGGCGCTTTTTGTTGCGGTTGCTACTGCGAGTGCAGAGGATTTCAACATCAAGGCATTTGGTGCTGTAAGCGACACTACGCAGTATAGCACAAAGGCGTTGCAATGCGCTATCGACGCTTGCTCGGAGGCGGGTGGCGGTCGTGTGGTGATTCCTACGGGAAACTACAAAATCGGCTCTATCTTGCTCAAAAGCAATGTGCATATTCACTTGGAGAGAGGTGCTACGCTTTATGGTAGTACCCGTATCGAGGATTATGTACCATATGCTACCGACTTCAAGTCGCTGCGTACGCAGGGTACGACCGTGCAGCTTATCTATGGCGACAAGGTGGAGAATGTAGTAATCGACGGATATGGTACAATCGATGGTCGTGGTCGCTACTTCATAACCAATCGTGGCAAGGATGAGGGTATTACCCGTCCGCACCTCTTACGCTTTGTTCAGAGCAAAAACCTTGTTATTCGCGATATCACTGTGCGTAACTCGCCTTGTTGGATGCAACACTACCTCGCTTGCGACCACGTTCGCATCGACGGTGTGACCATCTTCAATCGCAACCACTTCAACAACGATGGTCTCGATCTCGATGGCTGTCACGATGTGATTGTGTCGAACTGCTTTGTCGATTCGGATGACGATGGCATCGTGTTGAAGAGTACCTCTCCTCGCCTTTGCGAGAATATCACCATCTCGAACTGCGTGGTATCGTCGCACTGCAATGCCGTGAAGATGGGTACCGAGACAACAGGCGGCTTCCGCAATATCAATATCAATAATATCGTGGTTATGCCAAGTCCCGACCAGCGCGAGAAGTTCTGCGGTCAGTGGATCGGAATCTCGGCTATTGCCCTCGAAATTGTAGATGGTGGAGTGATGGAGAATATCAATGTCAGCAACTTTACGGTCGAGGGTACTCAGGCACCTATCTATGTTCGCCTTGCAAATCGTGCCCGCCCATATTTGAAGGGGCTCGAAAAGCCGGGTGTAGGTCGCATCAACGATGTTCGCATCAGTAATGTTATCGTATATAACGCAGGTGCTATCGGCTCCTCTATCACAGGTATTCCGGGACATTATGTGAAGGATGTGGAGTTGAGCAACATCACCATACATCAGAAGGGAGGCGTGACTGCCGAGATGATGCCTAAGATCTACGAGAAGTCGGCAGATGAGCGCGAGAGAAAGTATCCGGAGGGTACCGGTTGGGGAATTCTCCCTGCCAAGGGCTTCTTCGTTCGCCACGCTCGCAATATCAAGTTTGAGAATGTGGTTATCAAGAGCGAACAACCTGATATTCGTCCTGATTTCTTAAAGATTGATGTAGAGTAATCGGATGAAAATAGATAAAGAGTGCCGGGGGTAGTCCTCGGCACTCTTTGTATCTAAATGTTGTTTTATCTCTTTACCTCTTTGTAGAGTTTGTCGCCACGACGAACAACCTCGGCTGTTTTGAGTGAGCAGACATCGCCCTGCTTAACACCCTCGACAACCCTCTCGTTGAGGACTATGCCTTCGGCCTTCTGCTCCACAACACCTGTGGTCTCGCCCATAATGAGGATGTCGTCACCTTCGGCCAAGGTCGAAGCCTCGACGGTCAGCTCCGCTACGCCGATATTTTTGAAGTAGTTGGTAATCTTGCCGACATACTCCTTGCGGTGGGTGGCCGACGAGCCGTATGAGTTGGTGTGCTCGACAATGCGTTTGTGGGCGTAGTAGCCGCCCCAGAAGCCGCGATTGAATACGCGCAAAAGACCCTCTTTCAGCGCCTCGGCTGCTTCGCGGGTATACTCGCCGGCCTCGATGAGTCGCAGCGCCTTGTCGTAAGCCTCAACCACGCGCTTGACATACTCGCCACCGCGTGCGCGACCCTCAATCTTCAATACGCGAACTCCTGCACCGATAAATTGGTCGAGGAAATCAACCGTGCAGAGATCTTTTGGCGAGAGAATATAGCGACCGTCAATGTCGAGCATCTCGCCCGTATCTTTGTCCTGAATTGTATATTTGCGACGACAAATCTGACGGCACGCACCACGATTTGCCGAGCAAGCCGTTTCGTGTTCGCTCAGATAGCACTTGCCCGAAATTGACATACACAATGCGCCGTGGGCGAACATCTCAATCTCTACCAATTCGCCCTTTGGTCCGCGGATATCCTGCTCTACGATGGCTTTGTGTACCTCGGCAATCTGCTCCAACGACAATTCGCGCGCCAACACTACCACATCGGCCCACTGCGAGAAGAACTTCACCGCCTCCGAATTGGAGATGTTGCACTGCGTGGAGATGTGCACCTCGACCCCTGCGTGGTAGGCATAGGTGATAACCGCCAAGTCCGATGCGATGATGGCATCTACACCAACAGCTTTTGCCTTATCTACCACTTCGTGCATAGTCTGCATCTCGTCGTCGTAGATTATTGTGTTGACCGTAAGGTAGGTTTTAACACCTGCGGCGTGGGCTATTTCGACAATTTGTTCCAAGTCTTTCTCGGAGAAGTTTGCGGCCGAAGCGGAGCGCATATTTAGTCGTCCGATGCCGAAGTATACCGAGTTGGCGCCGGCATTTATTGCAGCGTGTAGCGACTCGTAACACCCAACGGGTGCCATAATCTCTATGTCTGTTCGTTTCATTTTTTTGTAGACACAATAGGGGTTATATGGAAATTATTGTCTATCTCTTTCTGCCAATCAGGTTTTCGGCATATTTGCGCAACTCGATAGTGCGCTCGTATGGCGCTTCGAGAGTCTCCAATATCGCGAGAGCTTTCTGGAATTTCTGAGAAATTTGTTGCTCAACGCGCTCCGGAACTCCCAACTCGTCGTACAGCGACTTGATGGTCGAAATCTTCTCTGCGTCGCTCAAATCTTGGCGCAGATGAGTTGTTCGCAACACTTCGCGCTGCTCCTCGTTGGCGCGCGAGAAGGCCTCAATCATAAGTATCGTCTTTTTGCCTTCGAGTATGTCGCCACCAATCTTTTTGCCGAGTTGCTCGTCGCCATAGCTATCGAGCAAATCGTCTTGGAGTTGGAAAGCCAAACCTACCTCCAAAGCAAAGTTGTAGAGTCGACGACAGTCGTGCTCGGATGCTCCTCCGAGTATAGCTCCGATAATGGCCGAACCGGCAAGCAGTGCCGCAGTCTTCAACTCTATCATACGCATATAGTCGACCACCGAAACCTTTTGCTCCGTCTCGAAATCCATATCAAATTGTTGTCCCTCGCACACCTCTGCCGCCATCTTGTTGAACCACTCGAAGACCCACGGAAGTTGGTCCGAATTGGTGCGTTGCAAGTGTTTGTAGGCCAATATAAGCATTGCGTCGCCGGAGAGAATGGCCACATTTTCGCCCCACTTGGCGTGCACCGATGGACGACCACGGCGTACCAAGGCGTTGTCCATTATGTCGTCGTGTAAAAGGGTGAAGTTGTGGAATATCTCCACAGCCATAGCTGGCATTAGTGCTCGCTCGATATCCTCTTGGTAGAGGTTGTAGGTGAGCATTAGCAGTGTCGGGCGAATGCGCTTACCTCCCATCTCCAATCCATATTTTATTGGAGCGTAGAGGCGTTGCGGCTCCTCCGGTGTCGGCATTTGAGCTATGTGTCGCTCAAAGAGCGTGATTAGCTCGCTATTTGTGTATAGTTTCATAGTCGCAATGACTTGTTGTAAATCTCTCTATCGTCTCTTCAATTGATCGATCTCGTCGAGGCGTGCGTAAGCCAACTTCTTGACCTCCTCCCAATCGTAGTAGTATGGAGTTTCGCTCTCAACGGCGATCTCTACGTCACGCTCGTTGATTTGGGCGCGTACCAATATCTTTCCCTCCTTGTTGCGATAGACAATGAACATCGTGTTTGCAGCCTTAGGTGTGATTTTGTAACCGCGCCAATTCTCGGCGATGTAATCGACGGTCTCTTTGCCTTCGCCAAAACAGATTGGCATATTCTCCATTCCAAAGATGTTGAAGAGAGGTATGATGTTCAAATCGTGACCGAAGCAGAAGAGTGACTTAGCGTCGCTCTTGCCGGCAACGACATCGTCTATTTGCGATACGATGTAGTCGACCAAGATGCGCGATTGGGCCATATTATTTGCGAGAATAGGGTGGGCTGCCGATGCACAACGATAGTACCAGCGTGCATTCTCAACCTTGTAGATGATGTATCGTTCGTCGGCCGTGAAGACCTCTTTGAGGAGATCGAGATCGTTGATTCCCAAGTTCTGAGCAAAGGCCATACGCTTGTAGATGTTAGAGATAATCTTGAACGGATGCTCGTCAATCATCGCAAAGAACTTGTCCGGGTCGGTGAATAGAGCGCTCTTGCAGTGGCTTAAATCTTGTCTATAACCCCAATCCATAAGTTTTGGATAAACCTCATTATTCAAGAATGTTTTGTACTCTTTCTCCTCCTCTTTACTATACGCCTTGTTGTGAGCCGACTTTTGTGGGCGGATAAAGGCAGTAACAACCTCCGATGCCTCCATATGGTTGTTGAGTCGAGGGTTGCACTCCTTCATTCCCTCGTTGAAAGCGGCCATACTCATAGATGCGCGCAACGAAACAGAGCCCTTAGAGAGCATCTTAGACTCGCCCTTGAAGAACATCGGGAACTTCTCGTAGTAGCGCTTTGCTATCTGCTTGTGCTGCTGGAAACCGACATCGGTCAATTCGCCTGTGCGATTTTCGTGGATGTCGCGATTCCAAATCATATATTCGTAAACCTTCTTGCCAAGTGGAGTCAAAAGGTTTGCTTCGTCGGCCTTCTTGAAGTACTCGTATGTCTCTATCGGGTACTCGACGTTAGACTCCATGCGTGAGCCGTGGCGGAGATAACCTGTAATAAAGATTGGCTCGAAACCCTCTGGGGCCGCCGGAGCAACATTTGGGAATAGTTCGCCATTGTAGACGGTCATAGTGGCTATTACGACCTGAGGGTTGGCATCAATCTCCTCGCGAGCGGTTTGCGGATTTGTTTGGTTAGCCTTTGGATTGTTTTCGGTGCAAGCAACCAGCGAAAGTGTAGCTGCGAGTAGAAGGATTAAAAAGCGCTTCATAATATTTGTGGTTTTATAATTGTTCTTAATTCAAAACGCAAATGTACAAAATTTAGCCGATAAAACCATACTATTTCTGCTCATTTATCGAATTTGTAAAAAATGCCGAAATAGGAGGTTGTAAAATTTTGCATTTTCGAAATTTATGCATAACTTTGACTGCTTATTATGCGTACATTGGATAAAATATTGACACAAACATAATCAGACTAAAAATACTAATTGTAATTTACTATGAAAAAACTTGTTTTTGGAATTGACATCGGTGGTACAAATACCGCGTTTGGTCTTGTGGATGCTGAGGGCGAAATCTTTGCAGAATCGGCTATTTCGACTCGCAAGTACACTCACTTTGACGACTATCCTCGCTACATCGAGGATTTGGCTGCTGCAATGCACACATTGCTCGATAGTGTAGAGTTCAAATATGAGTTGCTCGGTATTGGCGTAGGTGCGCCTAATGCCAACTACTACAAGGGTACTGTCGAGATTCCGTCGAATATGTGGAAGTATACCGACGAGCAGATCGCTGCGGGAGCTAAGGAGGAGGATCGTATGTTCAACTTCTCGGAGGATTTGGGCAAGCACTTCGACGGTGTTCCTGTATACATTACCAATGATGCCAACGCTGCAACCATTGGCGAGATGGTCTATGGTGGAGCAAAGGGTATGAAGAACTTCATTATGATTACCCTCGGCACAGGCGTAGGTTCGGGCTTTGTGGCAAATGGCGAGATGATTTATGGTCACGACGGCTTTGCCGGAGAGTTCGGTCACGTTATCGTTGAGCGCGGTGGTCGTGACTGCGGATGTGGTCGTAAGGGCTGCTTGGAGGCGTACACCTCGGCAGGCGGTATCAAGCGTACTGCATTTGAGCTGATGGCTACAATGAATGACCCATCGCCGGTTCGCGAGTACTCGTTCGATCAGCTCGAAGCGGCTATGCTCTCGAAGTTTGCGGCTCAGGGCGACCCTATCGCTAAGGAGTGCTTCCGTCTTACGGGTCAGAAGCTCGGATATGCTTTGGCTGATGCCGTGACAATCACCTCTCCTGAGGCTATCTTCTTGTTTGGCGGTCTGGCTAAGGCCGGCGACTTGATTTTTGGCCCTATCAAGCAATATATGGAGGAGAATATGCTCATCACCTTCAAGAACAAGGTGAAGGTTCTCCCTTCGGAGTTGCAGGATAAGAATGCTGCTATTTTGGGCGCAGCTGCGCTTGTTTGGCAGGCTCAGTAGATGAAATATTGGAAAGGGGTTCCGTTGCGAGTGTGACGGAACGCCCCTTTCTATAAAACTTAACAAGTATGAAGAGAGTGTTCGCCGTATTAACGGTGTTTTTTGCATTGTGCGCGTATGTGGGTGTATGCGCGCAAGAGAAGCCTACAACACAAAAAGATTGGGCGAAATTTTATCGTTACGAGAAGCTCAATGCCGAATTGAAGGCTTCGGGTGTGCGCCCTGATGTTGTGTTTATGGGTAACTCCATTACTCAGGGTTGGGCTAAGAGAAATCCTGAGTTTTTCACCAAGAACAACTTCGTGGGTCGAGGTATTGGAGGACAGACTACCTCGCATATGTTGGTGCGCTTTCGTCGTGATGTGATCGACTTGAATCCTCGTGCTGTTGTTATTATGGCGGGTATCAACGATATCGCTCTCAACAACGGTGTAATCAGCCACGAAAATATTATGGGCAATATCATCTCGATGTGCGAACTTGCGAAGTTGCACAAAATCAAGGTTATACTCTGTTCGGTGACACCTGCCGTATCGTTCCGTTGGCGCCCTGAAATAGAGTGCAATCCTGCCGACGAGATCATTCGATTGAATGCGATGATCAAGGCCTATGCCGACGAGAATAAGATTCCGTATGTCGACTACCACTCGGCACTTGTCGACGAGCGTAAGGGAATGAATCGCAAGTACCACAAGGACGAGGTACACCCCAACAAACTCTGCTATGCCGAGGTGTTGGAGCCGATGATTTTGCCGGTGATAAACAAGGTATTAAAGACTAAACACAGCTATACAACCCCAATTCCAAAAGAGTAAATTATGAAGAAAACTATCTTAACATTGCTTGGCCTGGCCGTCGTTATACTCGGTTCGGCAGCGCCACAGCTCTCTGCAGATGAAAAAGCGGCACACAAGTTTGCCGACAAGTTGATAAAGAAGATGACTCTCCGCGAGAAGTTCGGACAGCTTGAACAGTTCGTTACTCGCAAGGGTGTGGTTACAGGCCCAGGTGGCGTTAAGTGTGATATAGAGAGCGCCATTCGCAAGGGTGAGGTTGGATCATTCCTCTCGATTCGCAAGAGAGATGAGGCTATGCGCTTGCAGAAGATGGCGGTGGAGGAGAGCCGTTTGGGTATTCCTCTCATCTTTGGCTACGATATTATTCACGGCTGCAAGGTTATCTTTCCTGAGAACCTTGCGATGTCTTGTTCGTGGAACATCGCATCGGTAGAGCACGCTGCGCGCGTAGCGGCCGAGGAGAGTGCTGCTGCTGGTATCCATTGGACCTTCTCCCCTATGTGTGACATCTCGGTAGATCCTCGTTGGAGTCGCGTGTCGGAGGGTGCGGGCGAGGATCCATACCTCGGAGCAAAAATTGCCGCCGCAACGGTGCGTGGCTATCAGGGTAACAACCTCGCAGCCAATAATACTATTGCTGCGTGCGTCAAGCACTTCGCCGCTTACGGAGCTGCACAAGCGGGAAAGGACTACAATACGGTAGATATGTCGGAGTTGATGTTCCGCGACCTCTACCTCCCACCTTATAAGGCAGCCTTAGATGCGGGTGCCGTTACGGTGATGTCGTCGTTCAACGACTTTATGGGTATTCCTGCATCCGGTAGCAAGTGGCTCTTGTACGACCTTCTCCGTAAGGAGTTGGGCTTCAAGGGCTTTGTCGTTTCGGATTGGAATGCAGTGCACGAAATGATTGTTCACGGCGTTGCGGCCGATGGTAAGGAGGCTGCCGAGTTGGCATTGAAGGCGCACCTCAATATGGATATGGTTGGTGGCGACTATATCGCCTTTGGCGAACAACTCGTAAAAGAGGGCCGCATCTCGGAGAAGCTTGTCGATGAGCTTGTTCGCGAGGTTTTAGTTATTAAGTATCGTCTTGGATTGTTTGAGGATCCGTACAGATATGGCTCGCAGAATCAGGAGCAGGCATACTACCGCCCTGAGAATATGGCGTTTGCACGCAGTGTTGCTGCCGAGTCGATGGTTTTGCTCAAAAATGATGGTGTGTTGCCGCTCCAAGAGGGTGTTAAGATTGCCCTTATCGGTCCATTTGCCGATTCGAAGATTGATCAGCTTGGCGCTTGGCGTGGTTTGGGCGAGAAAGAGCATTCGGTTACTATTCGCACAGCTCTCGAAGAGCGTTTCGGCAAGGAGAATGTGCTATATACCAAGGCGTGTGAGTGTGGCCGATACAAGAATGGACTTATCGAAGGCGGTATCGAGGAGGCTGTGAAGATTGCCGAGCAGTCGGATGTTATTCTCCTCTCGATGGGTCTTTCGGGCTGGCACAGTGGCGAGTCGCGCTCACGAGCTTCGATATCGGTTCCGGAGGATCAGCAGCAGTTGCTCGACGCCTTGAAGAAGACGGGCAAAAAGATTGTTGTGCTCCTTGCAACAGGTCGACCAATGGATATCCGTAATGAGGTCGAGAAGTCGGATGCAGTGCTTCTCACTTGGCACGGAGGTACAATGGAGGGCCCTGCGGTTGCCGACCTCGTGTCGGGCGACAAGAACCCTTCGGGTCACCTTACAATGTCGTTCCCATATCACGTGGGACAGATTCCGGTGCACTACAACTCGAAAACCACAGGCCGCCCTGCAAAGAGCCAATTCAAGGCGCAGGGATATAGTTCCAGCTATGTCGATATTCGCAATGCTCCGCTCTTCCCATTCGGTTATGGTTTGAGCTACACAGAGTTCGAGTACTCGGATTTGAAGGTATTGACTCCAACCGTAGAGCTTGGCGGTGTAGTTAAGGTTAGCGTAAAGGTTACCAACAAGGGCAAGTACGATGGCGACGATGTGGCGCAGTTGTATGTTCGCGATGTTGTTGCCGAAACAACCCGTCCGGTACGTGAGTTGAAGGGCTTTGAGCGCTTTACGTTGAAGGCTGGCGAGGAGAAGGTCATCACCTTCGAGATTCTGACCTCCGATTTGGCATATTGCCATAGCGATATGAGCTTCAAAACCGATGCCGGAGATTTTAAGGTTTGGGTTGGAGCCGATTCGGCAGCTACTCTTGAAGGAAAATTTACAATCAAATAATAACCTGAATTTATGAAAAAACTAATCTTTTCACTCCTCTTTGTAGCGATGGCCGTTTCGGCTATGGCCGAGAGACACACCGACAAGTTGTTGCGCGAGTTGCGTGACCCGAAGTCGAACTATGTCTTTGTCATTGCACACCGTGCCGATTGGCGTAACTTCCCGGAGAATTCGTTGGAGGCTATCGAGTCGGCAATCAAAATGGGTGTGGATATCGTAGAGTTGGATGTTCATCGTACTGTTGATGGCGAGTTGGTGATTTGTCACGACAAGACCATTAATCGTACCACCAACGGCAAGGGTAAGATTGCCGAGCTCACACTCGACTCTATCCGTAATTGCAACTTGCGTGCCGGCCACAATGCGGTGACTCGCTACAAGATGCCAACCTTGGAGGAGGCTCTCGATTTGTGCAATGGTCGCGTGCTTATCAACCTCGACAAGGCGGTAAACTATTACGATCAGATTATGGATATGCTCGTTGCTCGCAAGATGGCCGATCAGGTGATTATGAAGAGTAGCAAGACCGCTCCATATATGAAGAAGTTCTTCGCAAAGCACGATCAGAATATGCTCTATATGCCTATTGTGAACTACAATACCAAGTCGTGGGCAAAGCACGAGGCTATGTTCCAGGGCTACCTCGAAACCGACCTTCCATTCATCGCATTCGAGATGTGTTGGGATGGCTCTTTGAAGGGCGAGGCGAAGGTGTTTAAGAGTGTGATTAAGAGCGGTAAGCGACTCTGGATTAACACTCTGTGGGGTAAGCTCTGCGGAGGTGCCGAGAATGGCTACGACGACGATGCTGCCGTAGGTAACGAGGAGAAGATTTATGGCAAGATTCTCTCGTATGGCGCATCGATGATCCAGACCGACCGCCCTGCAATGCTTATCAAATACTTGGAGAGTAAGGGTCGCCATACACTGAAATAAACTAACTTAAATAGCTGAAAAATTTTATGGGATTTTTGAATTTTTTTAAGACAAGCGCTCCGGCACCGCTTCGTACAGACCTCGACGAGCAGGCTCAGAAGAGGTATCACAAGTCGTTGGCATTCCAATCGTTTGTGGCAGGAACGCTCGGATACAGCTTCTACTATGTTTGCCGTGCGGCTCTCAATGTGATGAAGAAGCCGATTATCGATAGCGGTCTGCTCGATGCCGACCAACTCGGTACGGTAGGTGCTGTAACTTTGGCAGCTTATGCTATCGGAAAGTTCGTGAATGGCTTCTTGGCCGACCACTCGAACATCAAACGATTTATGGCAACAGGTCTTATTATCTCGGCCCTTGCCTGCCTCTTGATGGGTATCTTTGGTTTGACAGGTAGCGAGCAGTATGCAGCTCTCATAGGCGTAGATCCTGCTCAGGCAAAGAATATCTCGTTTATGGTGTTCATCGCCTTTGCAATTTTGTGGGGTTTAAGCGGTTGGGGTCAGTCGATGGGTGCGCCACCGGCAATTATCGCGCTTTCGCGTTGGTTCCCACTCTCTCGTCGTGGAACATTCTATGGTTTCTTCTCGGCTAGCCACAACCTCGGAGAGGGCCTTTCATTCATCTTTGTAGGCTCAATCGTAGCCTATGCAGGATGGCAGTGGGGCTTCTTCGGTGCCGCTATTGCTGGTTTGATAGGTATTTTGATTATCATCTTCTTGATGCACGATACTCCTGAGAGCAAGGGTTTACCTTCGATTGAGGTGTTGACCGGCGAGAAGGTCGAGGTGAAGAAGAACGACGACTCGGCAGCAGCAGCTCAGAAGATAGCTTTGAAGACCCCTGCTGTTTGGATCTTGGCTCTCGCTTCGGCATTTATGTACATCTCTCGTTACTCGTTGAATTCGTGGGGAGTACTCTTTATGCAGGAGATAAAGGGTTATAGCTTGATGGAGGCTTCGACAATTATCTCAATCAATGCTTGGTTGGGTATTGTTGGTACCGTTGTAGCGGGTTGGATGTCGGATGTGTTGTTCAAGGGTGATCGTAAGATGCCGGCGTTTGTTTCGGGTATCCTCCTTTCGGTCTCTTATGCATTGTTCATCTATGGTGGTGACGAATATTGGGTGAGCGTTCTCTCGATGGCTCTCTTCGGTATCTCCATCGGTGTATTGATTGCATTCTTGGGTGGCTTGATGGCTGTAGACATTGTTCCTCGTAAGGCAACAGGCGCAGCACTCGGTATCGTAGGTATGGTAAGCTATGCTGCGGCTTCTATCCAGGAGAAGGTGAGCGGTTACCTCGTGAACAGCAATATCACCGAGACGGCAAACGAGCTTGGTGAGGTTGTTAAGCACTACGATTTCTCGGATGCAGCAATCTTCTGGATTGGCGCATCGGTTATCTCGTTCTTGTTGCCAATCCTCAATTGGGGCAAGAAGGTGAAGGAGTAAAGCAAATTCAGAATTCAGAATTCAAAATTCAAAATTATATTTTGGGTCAGTCGCTTCGGTGGCTGACCTTTTTTCTATCTTTGTCTTCAACATTTTGCATTATGAATTCTGCATTTTGCATTTTTTGTGCTATATTTGCCGGATAAAAATAGATTATTTTTAAAGCTATAAAAAAACAGATAAACGATGAGCGAGAAAAAACTCCGTTTCGAAACATTGCAGATTCACGGCGGATATGCACCTGACCACACTTTGTCGCGTGGTTTGGCTATCTATCCTACTGCTGCCTATCACTTCAAAAGTTGCGACTATGCGGCTAACCTCTTCGAGTTGAGCGAGCCGGGCAATATATATACACGAATCCATAACCCGACAACCGCAAACTACGAGAA
>JAEIGA010007866.1_pt1 | contig 16171 bp, 15 predicted proteins | sample 9270691 | NCBI WGS metagenome assembly JAEIGA01 (sample SAMN17057246, study PRJNA624740) | gut metagenome | biome: biome; isolation source: fecal sample | host: Bos grunniens | place: China: Xizang | collected 2019
GTTAAGGTAACTGCTCCTGGTGGCACTGATATTTTGGTTCCTGTGGAAAATCGAAAACCTTTTTCTGATGATGGAAAGTTTACTCTTCCTGGAACTGGTGGAAATATTCCTGCTGGGGAAGTTTTTATTAGTCCTGTTGTTGGGGGCTGTGAAGGCGTAATTGTTTTTGATGGTTCTATGAGTGTTACTGAAGGTGACATTGGAATTGATGAGCCAATTATTTGTACTGTAAAAAATGGTTTTGTGGATGAAGTTTACAACAAGGTGAGCAATCCTCCTGCTAGTGGAAGCGAAGCTGATAAACTTTTGCAATCGATTATTGGGGCTGAAAGGGAAGCTGATAAGATGCTTGAAACTGGGGTTTTTTCTGCTGAAAAGGCTGCAAGTTATAAAAAACATGCAAGAAGCATCGGGGAACTTGGAATTGGATTAAATCCTAACGCCACAATTTCTGGAAATATGCTGGAAGATGAAAAAGCTTTTAAAACTTGTCACTTTGCTATTGGTTCTAACTATGATAACGATGGGGAATCTTTTATTCACTTGGATGGCGTTGTAAAAAATCCAACTATTGTGATTAATTATAAAGATGGTACAAGTTTTATTGTGGAAAAAGACGGGATTTTGCAGGAATTGTAGAATTCGATAAAAAGACTTATCCGTCATTGCGAGGTGACTGAAAGACGCCGCGACAGTAGATTGCGTTCGCAATGACAGGGTATTTGTCGTATTTCATAAAAAATTCTTATTTTTATTCTAAAACTTTTTAATAAAAAAGAAAAAATCCTTTTTCTTGATTTTTGTGTAAAAAGTCATATACTTATACTATGTTTTTATCTCCAAGTAATCTTACAGAATTTTTAAATCCGATTATAAAGTCTTGCACATTATTTGAAAACAAGATTGTAAACTTATATGTAATTGCAAATCCTTGTGCAGGGGGATTTACTCGCAAAAGAGTTTCAAAAGCTAATTATGAAAAGCTAGAAGCTATTTCTGAAAGTGTAAAAAATCGTGAAGAAATAACAACTGTAAATGAAAGTGTTTGTCACGAAACTTCCCATCCAGGGGAAGGTGGAATTTTTGTTGGAAAATTAATAGATGAATTGCCTCATAAAATCAAAGAAATGGAAGGCTTTTTAAAAGAAGGTAAGGGATTTCAATATCTTATTGTGACTGCTGGTGGAGATGGAACACACTTAGAAGTTCAAACTGCAATTCTAAAAAAATCCTTGGAAAATCCAGAGATTTCAGCTGCAATAAAAAAATACATCACATTGTTACGATTGCCTTTAGGAACAGGCAATGATGGTTCTGATGGTCGCACAATGGAAGAAGCTATGGCTCGTCTTACAGAACCTGCTCATTTTTCTTTGCAACGAGCAATAAAAGTTTGGTACGATACCACAGGCAAAAAGCCAGTTTCCACATCAAAATTTGAAAGTTTAGATGCTTGTCCGCCTTGGTATGCATTTAATATTGCAAGTATTGGAATCGATGCATATATCACTTATATGACAAATCGTACAAAAAAATATATGCCAGGGGATTCTTATCAACTTTGGGTGGATTTAGCCTGTGTTTTTTATGGATTGAGATTCCCTCCAAAGCCTTTGACTTTAGAAATTTTCGATAATGATAATAATTTGATTTCAACAATTAATTCTGCTGTGGAATTTGTGGTTTTAGGAGTTTCTGGATATCGAACTTATGGAAGTAATCACTTGATTTTTCCAACTGAAAAAAATATGTGTACTGTTCGAAAAATCAGTTTGATAAAAAAACTATTTAAAAAACATACTTTTGCAGATGGAACTCATATTAATTATCCATTTTCCAATAATTTTTCTGCGAATAAGATAAAAATCACTTATAATCAAAAAATCCTTGTGGAAATGGACGGAGAAGTTCACCTTTTAGAACCTGATTTTTATCCACTTTACATGGAAAGAACGGAACCAATTATTCCGATTATTGAATGTAATTCCCAAGCAGAAGATAAGGGTGCAGTTCCATACATCAAATAGATGTTAAATCAGTTGAAGTAGATTTATCCAAAAATTTTTCTTGATAAAAGTGCTTTTCTCTTAATATCTGCCTTTTGTAGCATACAAGAAATTAGGGCAGAAAATTGGCTCACAAGATTTTTATTTTTTCTTGATTTTGCTGCCAGGGAAACTTCTTCCCAGGTTGTGAAGATTTCTGGGAAAAAACTGATGGTAATTGCTAAAATCATTGGAAACTTTGTTTTGTTTAGTATTGGAATTTTCATAAAGTCATTTTGGATTTCAAGCATGGTTGTGGTTTCAAAAAGTATTAACGCCACAAAGGTTGTGATAAAAAAGTTGTATCCGTAAATTAAGCCTTCTTTTGCTAGTTGAAAATCAAAAAAAGGTGATTTTAGACTTAATCCCTTAAAAATTGTAAATGCCAGGCCCAAAATCAATACAAGTTTTAGTTTGATAAAAGCTTGAAATCCAGATTTTGAAAGAAGCCACAAGAAAAGTGCCACAATTCCTGAAATCAAAATTTTTGTAATGCTGAACTTGGAAAATACAAAGAAACAAAATCCACATGTAAATACAATTTTGATTAAAGCAGGAATTTTATGAAGTGGGGATTTTTTGTTGTTATAGGAAAATAATCCTTGGTTCAAAGTGAATCTCCCCAAAAAAGATTTTCCACAGTTTTATATTCTACTAAAGGATTTTTTATTCCATATTTTTCTAAATCTGTTTTTATGCCATCTTCGGGGCTTCCGTCAAAAACAAGATTACCTTTGCTTAAAATCAAAAAGCGAGTGGCAATTCCAAGGATTTTTTCAATTTCGTGGGTCAAAAGAATAATGGTTTTTTCTTGCTTTTTGAGTTCTTGTAAAAGATTGCAAAGTTGTTTTACGCTTAACCAATCAAGATTTGCAAAGGGTTCATCAAAGATTATGATTTCTGGTTCCAATGCAAGGACACTTGCCACTGCAAGACGTCGTTTTTCGCCCCCTGATAGGGTTCTTGCGTTTGCTTCTGCTTTTTCTTTTAACCCAACCTTTTCGAGAAAATCTAGTGCTTTTTCTTTGACGGCAGCTGGTTTTAATCCAAAATTGGTTAAACTGTAGGAAACGTCTTCTAAAGGAGTTTCCCCAAGAATTTGGGAATCCGCTTCTTGAAAAACCAATCCCGCAAAGGGGGCTGTGATTTTTCCAGAGCTAGGTTTTTCAAGTTTGGCAATTAAAGACATTAGCACACTTTTTCCAGAGCCATTGGAACCACCAATTATGCAAAAATCACCTTGATTTAGAGAAAAACTGATATTTTTAAGAGCTTCTGTTCCGTCGGGAAAAGTTTTTGAAACCTGATTAAGTTCTAAAATCATCTTGGAAAAATCCTTTAATAGATTTTTTACATCAAACAATAATAGCTAAAAATCCACTTTTAATAAAGATAATTACGAATTATTGGACGAAAGCGTTTTGCCAACGGAATTATTACAAGGATTTTTATGATTGTTCCAGGAAGATAGGGCAAAACTGAAGCAATAAAGGCCTTTGAAAGAGAAACTTCTCCAACTTTTGCAAATTGATATAAACCAAGAATAAAAATTGAAGCAAAGGCTAAAACACTTCCAAAGAAAGCAATAATCCATGGAAGTATTTTGTGATTTTTGGAAACTTTATCTAAAAGCAAGGCAAAAAATCCTGCAATCAATGCTGCAATTAAATATCCCACCAAAAATCCACCGGTGAGTCCATTTATTATTACTTGTAATCCAGCTTTCCCTGTAAAAACTGGCAAACCAATTATGCCCAGTATCAAAAAAATCAGCACTGAAAGGCAACTAAGCACAGGGCCAAGAAGAAAACCTGTCAAAATTGCCATCATATCCTGAATAACTATTGGAACTCCTAAAGGCAGAGGAAATTGGATAAATGAACCCACAGCAATAAAAGCTGCAAAAAGGGAAACATAAACTGACTTTTTCATTTATTAAAAAAGTCCTGTGATAACTCCGTCATCGTCTACGTCAATGCTGCAAGCTGCTGGAACTTTTGGTAAACCTGGCATTGTCATAATATCTCCTGCAAGAGGCACAACAAATCCAGCTCCAGAATAAAGCCGAACATCTTGAATTGGGAAAATAAAATCCTTTGGAGCACAAATCAAGTTTTTATCGTGGGAAAAGGAATATTGGGTTTTTGCCACACAAATTGGAAGATTTCCAAATCCCATGGCTGTGAATTCTGCCAATTTTTTCTTTGCAACGTCGCTAAAGGAAACATCCTTTGCTCGGTAGATTTCCTTTGCTACAGTGCGAATTTTTTCTTCTAAAGGCATTTCCAAAGGATAAAGTTGTTGATATTGGGAAATTCCAGAATCACAAACTGCACAAACTTTTTCTGCAAGTTCTTTTGCACCTTCTCCGCCCTTTGCATGTCCTTGGCAAAGCACAACGCTAGTATTGATAGCTTTACATTCTTCTTCTAAGGCTTTTATTTCTTCTTCAGTGTCTGAAGCAAATTGATTTATGGCGATAACAACAGGCACTTTGAATTTCCCAAGATTTTCTATGTGGGTTTTTAAGTTTTCAAATCCTTTTTTCAAAGCTTCCACATTAGATTGGTTTAATTCTGATTTTTGAACGCCACCATGCATTTTTAATGCACGAATTGTTGCAACCACAACAACGGCGTCTGGATGTAGACCTGCGATTCTTGATTTTATGTCTAAAAACTTTTCGGCACCTAAATCAGCGGCAAATCCTGCTTCTGTAACAACATAATCTCCAAGGGCTAAAGCACATTCTGTGGCATTAATACTATTACATCCGTGGGCAATATTGGCAAAAGGTCCACCGTGAATAAAGGCTGGAGTTTTTTCCAAAGTTTGCACAAGGTTTGGTCTGATTGTATCTTTTAGTAAAGCTGCCACAGCTCCAGAAACTTTTAATTCTTTAAGCAAAACAGGTTCTTTGTTAAAGTTTTTTCCGATGGTGATATTATCAAGGCGAGATTTTAACTCTGAAATTGTTTTTGAAAGACAGATAATAGCCATAATTTCACTGGCAACAGAGATGTTAAAACCGTCCTCACGAGGAATGCCTTCCATTCTGCCACCAAGACCAATTACGATTTTTCGCAAGGCTCTATCGTTTAAGTCTACGCATCTTTTCCATGTAATGGTTCTTGCATCGATATTTAGAGCATTCCCCTGTTGAATATGATTATCAATTAATGCTGCAATTAAGTTGTTTGCGATGGAAATTGCGTGAATATCTCCAGTGAAGTGAAGATTTATGTCTTCCATTGGAACTACTTGTGCATATCCGCCACCACAAGCACCGCCTTTGATTCCAAAACAAGGTCCAAGACTAGGTTCTCTTAATGCAAGACAAGATTTTTTTCCAATTTTTCGGATTCCATCTGCAAGTGCAATGGACATTGTGGATTTTCCTTCACCTGCAGGAGTTGGAGTGATTGCAGTTACTAGAATTAGTTTTCCTTTTTTTTCGGAAGCTTGTAATTCTCTAAGTTTTTTTAATGTTATTTTGGCTTTGTAGTTGCCATATAAATCTAAATCATCTTTTGAAAGACCCAAATCTTCAGCGATTTCCTGAATAGGAGCCATTTGTGCACTTTGTGCAATTTCTATATCTGTAAGCATTTTTTTATTTTACAGGGAAAATTAAAATCTCTCAAGGATAAAAATAACAGAAGAAAACAATCTTTTGATAGTTTAGATTTATAGAATTCTAGTATTATTCACCACGAAGACTTAAAAATAATATACAAGATATAAAGAAAATAACTACTAAAATAATTGGTGCAAGGAAAATAGCTGTTGTTCCTACAGACCCATAAAGTGTGAAAAAGAAAATATTTCCAAAATAGTTTAAAACATGAAGAATAAGGAAAACTAAAATATTTATTAAAGGAAATACAAAAATCCATCTGAAAGCAACTTTTCTACCAGGCATAAGTCGGTAATTCCAAGCAAATAATCCAACTAAAATGAAACAAATTAATAAAAACAATGGATAAGAAAGTCTTCGTGCTAAGGTACAGGAAAAAATAGCAGACGAATATCCATAACCTGCTGCTTTTTCTGCAAATTTTAATAGAGAAGGAATAGGCATTTGATCTTGTCCCTTTGAAGCTTGTCTAATCAAATTGAAATCTTCATAAGGCATTTCTAAAATAATATAATTCTTTTCAGATTTATCTTTGCATAGGTCTTCAAAGGTATATTCTGGTAAAATCTGTGCGTTAGATGAATATCTATCTACGCTTCTTAAAAGAATATAAGGAACATAGCCATCTTGTTTGATTTTTTGCTTGTTTAGAGAATCCCCCAAAGAACTAGCAGGAATGGCTATCATTTTTGCATAGGGCGTATAAACGGATTTTAACAATGTTCCGTCGAATTTATATGTATACACATAAAAATCTCTGAAATATTGAACAAATTGCCCAGCATTTTCTAGAATTGTAATTCCGCGTATATAAATTACGTCCTTTGAATTGTCAGAATTTTGAACGGTGAAATAAATATCCCTAAAGGATTCAAAACTGGTTAAAACTTCAGTTTCATCAGTAAAAAACACAGAATCCTGCATTCCTCGTTCTGCAACATCTTTGTAAAAGAGAATATCATTATCTTGAAAATTTTTTTGGATTAGGCCAGAAAAAATATAATAAGCGCTTATATAGTCTTCTTCTACAAGTGCAATATAGCCCCGTTTTTTTTCAGCATAAAGCTCTGCAAGGGTTTCGTCATATTTATTATCCGTGGAAGATATTTTATTCCAAGAATCTGCAGCAATATTTCTTGCTTCTTGATTATTTAATGAGCCATCTTTTGAAAGATGTTGAACTTGCATTGCATAATAATGGGCATTAAAGAAATCTCCATTTTTATAATGATTTTTAGAGGTTTCTAATAAATAAGAAATTTCTTCTGCCGTATTCTGAGGATTAAAATCATAATGAGCTACGTACTTTGCAACTTGTTCTACAGGAACGTATTCTTCGGCAGGAACACTAACGCTTTCATATTCAATATTTTTAGAAAGTCTTAAAGCATTTTGTGATGTTGGGAAGATTTTTAATGCATTTTCGATATAAAAATTGGCAAGTTCAAAGTTTTTTTCTTCTCTATATTTATTTGCATAATAATAAAATTCAACATAGTTATGGGCATTGTTTTCAAATTCTGTTTTTTTATTTTTTGCAAGGGGAACAACCAGTTCAGAAAAAGTAAAACAGAAAAACACAGATATAAAACCAGTAATTAAAACTTTTTTCAAATTTGATAATTGAATTTTTGAAAATCGTTTCATATCTATACTTTTTGTAGAAAAAGCCCAAGAAAGAGAAATTAACATTGAAGTTGCAAAAATCGAAGGTAAAAATTTTTCGTATAAAATTATACTTTCAATAACTTTGTATGAAAAGGCATCTGGGGGCAAGATGTTTCCTGCGTAGGGATCCTGCTGGGAAATTCCATAAATAAAACACCCCAAAAAGCATATAGCAGTGTAGGAAAGCATAGTTAAAAAAACTTTCAAAGGTTTGCTCATTAGTCACTCTCCCGATTTGGATCAATAATTTTACAAGCAGAAAAAATTCCCAAACTCAAATAAAAAACAAAAATCAAATAGTTTACAGCTATAGGCAACCAATTTCTATAAGGTTCAAAGGTTTTTAAAATTTCATAAAATCGATTGGAATAAAGAATTATATTAATAAGGATTATTCCAAAATATGCTAAACACATATTAAAAAGATTTAAAAGTCTCCATTTTGCAAAACGTCTTAAACCAATTACGGAGGACAATGCAAAACCAATACTTAAAAATAAGAAATATTGAAGGAAACCGGCTTCAAAAGAATTTATCATTCGTTGATATAAAGATAACATAGCATCTTTTAATTTTCCAATGTGATTATTATCAGTTCCGAAAACATCGTGAATAAGTGGATCTGAAAAATGGGTATTTTTTTGTGATGTTATGAAAAAGTTTCTTTTTGTAATAGTTGGCAAAACCTTTGTTTTAGTTGGTTTTTGAATATGCAGAACTTTAGAAGAACCGTCTTGATTGGTGGAAATGTAATAAACAATTGTATCTTCTGTATTTCTAAAATACCCCGGTGAAAGAGGTGTGTATGCAATATTGTTTGAAGATTCTGTGAGTAAAGGAATGTTTTTTTGAATCGTCATTCCCAGTGGAAAAATTCCAAAGAAAACAACCAAACAAATAATGATATAAGGAATTAAATATTGTGGCACTTTATATTTATGACGAATTAAATAAAATGAAAATGGCAAAAGAGAAAGGGCACTACATATTGGAAAATAAATCAAAAGTCCTTTTGCAAAAAGTTTTAAATCTATAAATGGAAGAATTTTCCCAGCAACTAAAAGAGTTGTTTGGATTTCTTGCATATGCAAATAGGCTGCCACACAGGACATTATCAAAAATACAACTATGTATACTAAAAACAGAGATAAAGATTTCTTCATTATATATTAGAATATCACGAAGTAAGCACTTTCTCAACTGTTTAGAAAATGGAATATTAGCACTATATTAAAAAATAGTTTTTTTTATGATTTAGTTTATGAATTTTTTGAAAAAATCTTCTTCATTAGATATTAAAACTGCTTATTATATACAAAAATCAACAGAATAATTATAATATCAATATGGAAAAGGAATTAAGTGGAAAAACTGCTTTTATTATTGGCGGAAGTGGTGGACTTGGAAAAAATATTTCAGAAGCTCTTGCAAAAGAAGGCTTAAATCTGATTATTCATGGTTCCAACTTAGAAAAACTCGAAAATCTAAAAAATCAGTTGAATCAACTTAATTCAAAATCCAAAATTGAAGTTTTTCATAAGAAATTTGATGAAGTTGGCATTTCAAATCAAGATTTTTTAGAATTAACCAATTATATAAAATCTGTGGATATTTTGATTATTTGCTATGGTCCTTTTTTGCAAAAAGAACTTCATGCCACATCCCTTGAAGAATGGAATAAAATTGTTTATTGGAATTATACTTTCCCCGGACAAATGATTAGTTCTGCGTTACAATCAATGATGCAGAAAAAATTTGGTAGAATATTGGTTTTTGGAGGAACAAGAACCTATTCAATCAATGGATATAAAACAAATTCTGTTTATGCTGGTACAAAAACCGCTTTGTGTAGTTTGGTAAAGTCTTGTGCTTTAGAATATGCAAAATATGGCATAACTTGTAATGCAATTTTACCTGGATTTGTTGAAACAGAATATCTTTCTCAAGAGGTAAAGAATTCATTGAAAGACAAAATGCCTCAAGGAGAGTTGATTGAAGGAAAATCCATAGCAGAAGCGGCACTGTTTTTAATAAAAAACAAAAGCTTAAATGGAGTTTTACTAAATGTAGACGAAGGATGGAATCCTTAAGAAACCAGAGAATTCAACAAAATTGGAGATTTTTGAGAAATTTTTAATATTTGTCTGAATATGGTTTGACATATTATTCTGCTTTGGTTTAATATGTAGTAGACAGAGTTTAATATTTTGTCTGTATTCGGTAACTGGTCACATGTTTTTTGTGATTTTCGGAGGCACATGAGCATTAATAACAGCCTAATTCCAGGTTTTAATGATGAAAAAGATGAAAGTTTAAAAATTAATGTTGAAAAAGTTGATGCTATAGAGAATTGTGTAATTTTATATTTGAATGGATATATTGATACTTACAATTCAACCTTTTTTCAAAAAAGAGTTTCTACTGTTGTAGATGCAGGATACACAAATATAATTTTTAACTGTGCTGCATTGAACTATGTTTCTTCAACCGGTATTGGTTCTTTTACTGCTTTCTTAAAATTAGTAAAACCAAAGGGTGGAGACATTGTTCTTTTGGAAATTCAACCAAAAGTATACGAAGTATTTCAACTTCTAGGATTTTCACAATTTTTCAATATTAAAGACACAACAGATGAAGCAATTCAGTTCTTTAAGCAAGAAACTCCTATGGAAGACGAAATCTTTCCAAAGATTTTTTCTTGCCCTGTTTGCTCAAAACGCTTGAAAGCAACAAAATCAGGACGTTTTAGATGTTCTGAATGTAAAACTATCTTAGCCATTGATAATCAAGGACAAGTTTTCTTAGGCTAAGACTTAACACTGATGGACAGGAGATGTTTCACTTAAATCCTTGGCCCATCTTTATTTTGGTTCTTCTAGCAGTGTGGAACTATAAACAAAAAACCGAGGCTGATAACCTCGGTTTTTTTGTCTTTATAGACTTTGTTTTTATATTATTCAGAAACTGAAAAAGACTTAAACATTTTCCATGCTAGTTTTCGTATTTTTTAAGATTGCTTCTGCCAATTTTGGATCATATTGAGAGTTGAAAATATCTTCCAATTTGTGTTCAACTTTTTCAAAAACTTTAATTAAATCAGGGTCAAAGGCTTTTCCTGCTGATTCTTTTATCCATCTTGCAGATTCATCGTGGTCAAAAGGAAGTTTGTAAGGTCTAATAGAACGAAGCGCATCATATGTGTCTGCAATTGCAACGATTCTACCTGAAAGGGGAATATTCTCTCCAGATAAACCTCTTGGATATCCTGAACCGTCCCATTTTTCGTGGTGTGTATAAGCAATTTCTGCGGCAATTTCCAAGGTTTCTTTATCTTTTAAGATTTGATAACCAATTTCCGGGTGAGTTTTCATAATTGCAAACTCGGCTTCTGTAAGTCTTCTTGGAAGATGTAAGATTCCATCTGGAATTCCCACTTTTCCAATATCATGCATTGGGGAAAACATTTCTATACAATTGCAAAATTCTTGGGAATAACCAGCTGCTTCTGCAATACAACGTGCAAGTCCTGCAATTCTAGAAAGATGGGAACCTGTTTCGTGGTCTCTAGCTTCTGCAAGTTCTGTAAGTGTTTTATAACAAGAAATACGAATGCTTTCTTCTTCACTTTTTAGACGATTCTCATAATCAAAAAGACGTTCGCCAATTTTAATACGAGCCTTTAATTCTGGAATTGAAACTGGTTTTACAAGATAATCGTCAGCCCCACTTTCAAGACCTTGTATCATGTCATTTACACTATCATTTCCTGTGAGCAACAAAATGTATTGATAGTCGGTGGTGTTTGAATTTCGAATTTTTTGACAAATATCAAGTCCTGAAAGCCCTGGCATTACCCAGTCCAAAATAAAAATATTAAAATAGGTACCTTTTTTTATAAGCTTCCAAACTTCTGTTCCGTTAGTACATTCAGTAACTTCGTATCCCATTTTTGTAAGGGTATGTTTTAAAAGAGTTCTAATTGAAGCACTGTCATCTGCGATTAATGCTTTTAACGGTTTTTTAGTTGATAACATTTTCATATTTTAAGGATATCACTAGTTAATAAGAATAGCAAACAAAAACATAAAGGAAAATATAAAAAAAAGTATAAATTTAAAATCAGAGAATAATAATAAAATTATCCATTACAGAAAAATAAAAATTTGTTATACTTTTTTTATGGCTACAAAAAATCCTATTATTATTTTGGTGAAAATTATTGGTATTTTGGTTGCATCTGTTCTAACAATTGCAATTCTTGTTTTGTTGGGCTTAAATCTTTTTAAGTTTGCATATTACAATGATTATTTTTCTGCATTAACAAAGTGTGGAAAAAACCCTGGACTTGATGCTGGTTTTGTTCCACAAGGAATTACATATTTTGATGGACTAAACATAAGTGTTGGATATATGGATGATCATAGTAGAAGTCGTCTTTATACTGCTGATTACGAAACTGGAGAACAAAAGGTTTTTTTCTTGAATGCTGAAGGAAAGCCTTTTGATGGTCACACTGGTGGAATTCAATATTTGGATGGATATTTTTATCTTGCCAATGAGGGAAACTCTTTATATAAGTTTTCTAGCGCATTGATTTATCAGGCTTCTGAAACAATAATTGATATTGGTTCTCCAATCAAATTAAATTCTAATACTTCGTTTGTGTATGGAAAAGACAATTTCTTATATGTTGGTGAATTCCACAAACCTGAGGCTTATCCATGTACGAATGAAATTTCATTCAATGACAAAACCCATTATGCCATTGTTGAAAAATATGATATTTCGGATTTAACAAAGCCTGTTACAGTTTATTCAATTCCTGAAATGATTCAAGGATTTTGTATAAAAAATGATGGTACAATCGTTCTTTCATCAAGTTGGAGTGTAAACAGTTCAAACTTTTATATTTATGAACCATCACAAATTGTAAAAACTGGTGAAACTTATAAGGGTGCTGAAGTTTACTTTTTAACAGAACCTAGTAAAACTGTAAAAGCTCCTGCTATGAGTGAAGATTTAGATATCATAAAAGCTGAAAATGGTACAGAAAAGGTGATTACACTTTTTGAATCAGCTTGTAACAAATATTTTTATGGCAAATTTTTCTTTGCTAACTATATTGCAGCCTTAGATTTTTAGGTGTGGTTTTAATTAATATGCCAGAATCAAAAGATGAAAAAAGTTTTCAGTCAAATAAAAATGATAAAAACACTTTACTAGGTTCTGCTCCTATTGGCCAATTGATGGTAAAACTTGCTTTGCCATCAATTGTTGCTCAAGTTATAAACATTTTGTATAACATTGTGGACAGAATTTATATTGGTCATATTCCAGAAGCCGGTTCCCTTGCATTAACGGGCTTGGGAATATGTTTCCCGATTATCACATTAATATCTGCCTTTAGTGCTTTTGCTGGAGCTGGTGGCGCACCATTAGCTGCCATTGAGCTTGGGAAAGCCGAGTTTGATGGTGATGCAAAAAAACGGGCTTTAGAAATTCTTGGGAATGTAATTATTATGATAATTGCATTTTCTGCAATTTTAACCTTTGTATTTTTAGTTTTTAAAGAACCAATTTTGTTGGCCTTTGGGGCTAGTGAAAACACTCTTCCTTATGCTTCTGATTATCTTTCAATTTACTTAATTGGAACAATTTTTGTGCAAATTTCTGTGGGCTTAAATCCTTTTATTTCCTGTCAAGGTTTTGCAAAAACAGCAATGACTTCTGTAATTATTGGGGCTGTTGCAAATATCATTTTAGACCCGATTTTTATTTTTGGATTTGATTTGGGTGTAAAGGGGGCGGGACTTGCCACAATAATTTCCCAAGGTATAAGTGCAATTTGGATTATAAGATTTTTAACGTCAAAAAAATCTGCTTTAAGACTTTCTGGAAAAATAATCAGATTTAAGCCAAAGGTTGTTGGGAAAATTGCTGGTTTGGGGATTTCTCCTTTTATTATGCAAGCAACAGAAAGTGCAATTTTTACAGTTTTTAATGCAGGTCTTCAAAAATATGGTGGCGATTTGTATGTTGGCTCCATGACAATTATGCAAAGTATTATGCAAATGATTTTTGTGCCTATATCTGGTTTTACAGACGGAGTTCAGCCAATTATTAGTTATAACTTCGGGGCAAAAAAAATAGAAAGAGTGAAATCTGCCATAAGAAAAATGCTTGGAATTTGTTTTTCATGTTCAATTGTTCTTGGTGTACTTGTGCCTCTTTTCCCAAGACAAATTGGAAGTATTTTTACTTCTAGTAATGACCTTTTAGATATTACAAAACAGGTTATGCCAATTTACTTTGCTGCAGTTTGGATTTTTGGAGTTCAAATGGCGGCACAAAGAACCTTTGTTGGTCTTGGAAAAGCTAAAACTTCTTTATTTATTGCACTTTTGAGAAAAGTGATTTTGTTAATTCCATTGGCTTTGATTTTGCCTAATTTTATGGGAGTGAAAGGAATTTTTCTAGCTGAGCCTATTGCTTCTTTTACTTCTGCAATTACATCAGGAATATTTTTATTCTTTACGTATAAGGAATTAAATCACATTTCTAGTAAAATTTGAAAAAAAGGTAAAAAACATAATATTTTGTTAAAAAAAAAAGAAAAAGATTTTTGATTTATATTTTGCTATGATATGATTTTTTTATGGCTACAAAAAAATCAACAACTACAAAAACTTCAAAAGCAAAATCAAATAGCAAAAAGAAAAAAGGCGGAAATCTTTCTAAAGTTTTGGCTGTAATCTTAGTGATTGCAGCAGCCGCTTGGTATGTTTGCGGGAAACCTGCTATTTCTATGCAGGAAGATAGTTTTGATTTTGCAATTTATTTAACAGAAGAACCTTTATGGAAACAGTTTCTAAATGATCCAGGAGCTGTTATTGCAAAAGAAACGGGAATTGATTTGGACTTTAGAGATGAACAATCTTCTCCATCAACTCCAAAGACAACTGTTTCTACTGGTACATCTGCAAATAACATTACAGAACATGACTTAAATCATGGGGAAAATACTGGATTATATTTAGGAAATCCTTCTGATGCTGTGGCTTCAACTTCCTACGGTACAAACTATTTAATGGAAAAACCACAGTTTACAATTTCTTATAATAATGAAAAATTCATTCCAAACTGGGTTGCATGGCACTTACAAACAAGTGATATTGGTGATGCTGATCGTGCAGACGATTTCCGTCCAGATGATGAGCTTCCAGATGGTTGGTATGGCATAAAAAAAGCTGATTATCAATACAATAAATATGGATTTGACCGGGGACACGTTTGTCCTTCAGCAGATAGAACTGCAACTCAAGACGACAACAGTATGACTTTCTTGATGACAAATATGGTTCCTCAGGCTCCAGATTCTAATCGTGTTGTTTGGCGACTTTTGGAAGAATATGAACGGGATTTAGCATTGGAAGGCAACGAACTTTACATTATTGCTGGTGTTCATGGGGTTGGTGGTTCTAGCGAAAAAGGCTCTTTTGATTCTGTAGAAATCAAACTTAAGGGCGGTGATATTATAAACATGGAAGTTCCAGCTTACACTTGGAAGGTTCTTGTTTGCTTCCCAGAAGGAAAAAATGACCTCGATAGAATTTCTACTGATGCAACAGTTATTGCTGTAATGATTCCAAATCAAGATAACGTGCATAAAGATGCCACTTGGGAAACTTACAAAACCACAATTGATGAAATTGAAGCAGCAACTGGCTACGACTTTTTTGAGTTGCTTCCAGACAATATAGAAAATGCGCTTGAGGCAAGAGCTTCTTAATTTTGTTTATAATTGCTAGTTTTAGCAGTTTTATAAATTCAATTTGCTAAAAGAGGAGATTTTCATGGCAAAGAAAAAAGGTAAAGACTATTTTGGAATGGGACGTTTGATTAGCATTATTTTTGCTATTATTCCTGTAACATCTTGGTTGTTTGGTGTTGTTACAAGATTCCAAGAAAAGAAAATTTTAGCAGGACTTTTACGTCTTTTCTTAGGATGGAACATTATTTGGTTATTAGACCTAATTTTCATTCTATTGAAGGGTAAGATTTTTAGATTGTTTTAGGATTTAAAACAAAAAAGCCGAACTGATTGAAGTGCACTTCAGATTTATTTTCACAGTTCGGTTTTTTTTATGTTTGAAATAGTAAAAATTATTTTTTAGATACTATCTTTTTATAGTTTATTAGATAATCTGCAAAGGAAGTATAGGAAGCAATTAATCCTAATGCAAATAAAACAAGGCTTATGATTTTTAGGGTTGGTAATGCATTTCCTAGATCAAGACCTAAACGAAGTAAACTTTCTATTGCTAATGTAAAAATACTTGCACCAACATATAAAACTGTTTTGAATTTTCCGCCCTTTCTAGCTCCAATTGCAACACCTTGTTTTACAGCCATTAAACGAATAAAAAGCATTCCATATTCTCGGATAAAAATTAAAAGCAAGAAAGCCATTGGCATATATCCACTTTGAACATAACAGAACATTGCTGTTAAGTGAAGAATAACATCTGCAAATGGGTCAAAAAGTTTACCAAAATCACTTACAGCATTTTCTTTACGGGCAAAATATCCATCTAGAAAATCTGTGAATTCTGCAAATCCTAGAAGTGGAAGCATAATACAGGCTGTTAGAAAATTTCCGTGTCCTGTCCAAACTGGAATCATGTATAAGAAGTAGAAAATAGGTGCAAAAATAATTCGCACCATAGTGTATTTATCTGCAGTTTTCATAGGTTTAAATATCGGCAAAAAAAGAAACTATGTCAAGGGGGGAATTTAATTATGAATTAGGAATTAAGAATTA